>Ga0066376_10003482_pt1 | contig 14045 bp, 14 predicted proteins | sample Knorr_S15_td_Bot_FD_77009 | JGI IMG/M metagenome (GOLD analysis project Ga0066376, IMG submission 77009) | Marine microbial communities from Southern Atlantic Ocean transect - Knorr_S15_td_Bottom_ad_5009_LV_A | ecosystem: Environmental > Aquatic > Marine > Oceanic | place: Southern Atlantic... | reverse complement strand
GCCTTGATTGAACGTCAGGGTGTGGGCCCGAACATTGCGGCGTTTGTGGGTCATTCATCTGTTCGCACCTATGTGATGGGTTCGGACGCGCCGCTGCGCTCAGCGACGGTAGATGAGGCCGAGCGGGTCGATCCGTTAGATTTTATGTTCGACCTCGCACTTTCAGAAGAACTCGAAACAACGTTTCTTTCCGTGTTGTTAAATTCCGATGAATCGGCGGTAGCGAGATTGTTAACTCATGAGTACTCGACGGTGGCACTGTCTGACACCGGGGCCCATTGAACCTTTTTTTGCGACGCCGGCTTTGGGCTTCATCTGATGGGACATTGGGCGCGGGTTCGTCAAATTATGCCCTTGACCGAAGCGATTCGACGCGTGACTTCCCATCCTGCCGAGATCTTCGGTATTCGAGACCGTGGCCGCACTGAGGTCGGGACGTTTGCTGATCTCTTGTTGTTTGATCCTGAGACCGTTGGTCGTGGCCCGTCTCGTCGAGTGTGGGATTTGCCCGCTGAACAGCGCCGTTTGACCACGGACCCGCTGGGGGTCCACGGCGTGTGGGTTAACGGCACTCGCATCGTGGATGCCGATGGTGTGGTTCCGATCGACAACCTCCCAGGTAAAGTGCTGCGTGAGTTTTAAGGTGACGGGTCAGCCGATTCCGTTTCGTTTTTGGTGAATGTGCACCAGGTGGGCAAGTTTCGACAAACGCTTGTCGCTCAAGCCCTCGTCATCAAGCGCGCTGAGGGTGTCGTATAGATAGTCCGAACACCGTCCCAGAGTGCCCTTGCTTTCAGCAATCAGTTTGACAGTGGTGTGCTCTTCTAGGTGATGGGTATAGCGGTCATGATCCGGGTCAATCACAAATGCAATTGCACGGCGCACCTGGCCCTCGTGCAGATGAACTCGCGTCCATAGGGGACGATAGGCGGATGTCATCAGTTCGCGGCGAAAAAGAATATCCAATTCGGTAGCGGCAGCAGTGGGTGCAACTTCATAGACAACGCCGTAACAACTGCCTCCCCTGTCCAGGGCCAGCATCAGGCCAGGGTTCTCTGGAGAGCCTCGGCCAAGGGTTGACCAGAGGCAGAAGCGCCGGTGGTGGCCGAAAATTTGGCCCGTGCTACGGGCAGTGAAATGAATTGCGGGATTCCACATCAGTGAGCCATAACCAAAGACCCATAAGGATTCATTTGGTGCCTTTGTTGCCAACATCCTGTCGACGATCGCCTGACGTTCATGATCCTCCATAAACCGCATCTGGTTTCCCGCTTGGGTCATCGCCATGCGACGCGTCTCCCCACTGAGAATTCTCTCTCGAGTGAGTTGTCTTAAGCTCATGCCGTATCGCCGGGCATGGGAATAGGGGCTGTTTCCGTCGGGATGTGATAACCACGTTGCACCGCAGGTCGGGAAGCGATCGTGGTGTACCAGCGTTCAACGTTGGGAAATTCACGGATATCAATCGTTTGCCAGTTGAAGCGCGAGATCCATGGCCAGGTGCTGATGTCAACGATCGAATAATCGCCCAGCATAAATTCACGCTCCGACAGTCGGCCATCAAGCACATCGTATAAGCGACGGCCTTCATTAAGATAACGCGCTTCAGCGTAGTCGCTCTTGCCTTGATTAAAGCGTACGAAATGATGCACTTGGCCAAGCATCGGCCCGACACCTGCCATTTGCCACATCAGCCATTGCAGTGCATCCCAGTAGTCCGCGCTATTTTCTGGTAACAATTTGCCGGTTTTCTTTGCCAGATACAGCAGGATTGCACCTGATTCCATCAGCGCAAGGTCATTATCCCGATCAACAATCGCAGGCACCTTGTTATTGGGGGAAATCTTGAGAAACTCTGAATCGAACTGTTCATCTTTCCCGATATTGATTGGGAAAACCGTGTAAGGAATTTGCAGTTCTTCCAGCGCGATGGAAATTTTTCGGCCGTTGGGCGTACCCCAGGTATAAAGATCAATCAAGTCAGTGGCCTCCGACGCGGGGTTATTTGTGTAAAAGACAGGACGTTGTCAATGAATGGTCAGCCTAACATTTCGCGAACTTCGCTGGCCCGGTTGCTCGCACCTTCCATCATGAAAGATAAATCGTTGCCCGACAGAATCAGGCGCGCGCCCATATCAATGTAGCGCCGCATGACCGGCGGTGAGTAAACGCCGCCCATACCGGGATACTTGCCATTAGAGACGCACGCATCAATCACTTTGCGGTAGGCGTCGATGACGTCGTCATGGTCCAGTTGCCCCGGGATGCCCATCTCCATGCACAGATCGTTGGTGCCGATCAGTAAGGAGTCAATACCTTCGATAGCGGCAATATCGTGTGCATTGGTAATGGCTTGCGGACTTTCCAGCATCACCACTACTAATGTTTCCCGGTTAATCGCTTCGGTTGCCTCTTTCATTGGATGGGTGACAAAGTCGAGCTGTGGTAATGCGCCGGTGACCGAGCGGTGCCCGAGTGGGGGATAACGACAGTTAGAGGCAATGCGTGTGGCTGTGTCTACGTCATCCACATGAGGTATTACCACACCTTGTGCACCGCCATCGAGTACGCGAGTAGCGTGGTAGTGCTCGTAACCAGGAACACGGACAATCGGCGCGATGCCCACATCCTGGGCCGCTACGCTGATCTGCACGGCCGTATCAACGTCCATCGAATTGTGCTCGGTATCGATGAACAGCCAGTCAAAGCCAGCGGTGCGCATTGCCTTGGCAATGTCGACCGTGCGCGATTGCCGCAGTCCGATCCCGATGGCAAGTTGACCGGCTCGCAGGCGTTCCAGCGCAACGTTCTTAAGGTCAATCATTGTGTTCGTTCCTCCAATGTTCACATCATTAATAGTCTGTCAGAAGCATATCTGCTCCTTTGTCTGCAATCATTAAGATCACTGCATCGGCGTTGGCGGAGATTAGAATCGATAGGGTCGAGGCACGCGCCGCAGTATAGCGCGCAGGCCAGGTCCCGCTACCAAGAGTCTATTTCCAACCAGCTTCAGAGCTTTGGATTATTGTGCTGATGGGCGACTTTCCGTTCCCGCAGCCCCATGTAGGTGGTGGCCGCGAATATAAGACTGCCGCCTGCCCAGACGCCCCAATCCGGGATTTCGCCAAAGAGAATAAATCCAAAAGCCGCCACCCAGATCAGCTTCGTGAATTCAACCGGACTGAGAACGGTAACTTCCGCGTGTTTCATCGCGGTGGCAAGTGCCAGATGACCAGCGCTAGCCAGAGCCCCGACAATTAATAATAGAAACATCTGACTCCAGTCGGGATGTTGCCACACCGGGAGCGCGACAATAAGGGTAATCGGTGACATCAACAGCGTTGAGTAGATGGTCATGGTGGCGCTGGACTCTGTGCGGGCAAGCGCTTTAATGACGATAAGCGCAGTGCCCCACATGGCAGCCGCGATGAGTATGGCAATGGTTTCGACTCCTATTGGAACGATGCCGGGTCGCAGAACCACTAGCGCGCCAACAAAGCCGACGGTTAGTGCGGCGATACGGCCGAGACGAAGTGATTCTCCGAGTATCACGATGGCCAGTACTGATGCAAAAAGGGGTGCCGAAAATTGGATAGAGATCGCTTTGGCCAGTGGCGTCATCTTCAAGCCATAGAAGAACAAGATAACGGAGATCGAATGCAAGGTTGCCCGAAGACTGTGAAGTGCCAGGCGCTGGGTGCGAAGTGGCGCCAGTCCATGTTGGATTAAGAACGGGATAAAGACGAGCAAGCCAAAGAACGCTCGAAAAAAGGCCAATTGAAATGGATGAAGGTCTGCGCTCAAGTGCCGTACGAGTGTGACCATCGCCGACATAGAGAACGTAGAAATCAACAAGAAACCGATGCCACGGATCGTATTGCTGCGCGACTCCAGAAAGGCAAAGCGTGAAGTCACCTGGTTGTCCGAATGAATTGTCTTAACGTATGCCGTCTGTGTGGGTTGGCGCTTTGTTGTCATCGCTGGACTCTCGGTAGACCACGTAGAGCCCGGCGGCAATGATCAGGGTCGTTCCCCCTAGCGTGTTAGCTGTTGGTAGCTCATCAAAGACCAAATAACCAAGGATAACGCCCCATAAAAGTTTGCTGTAATTGAATGGAGCGAGTAGCGATGCCTGGGCGCGCTCGAAGGCTTGTATCATGCAGAGGTGTGCCACCGCCCCTAAAACACCCGTGCCTAAGAATACGAGCCAATGGATCGGTTGAGTCTCGGCCCAAAAAAAAGGAACCAACAGCGTGCTCCATACCAAGCCGCCCACGCCCGTGTGATAAAGCATCCCGTCGGTTGATTCGGTTTTTGCAAGACGTCTCGTCGATAATTGAAAAAGGCTGAAACAAAGCGCCCCCGCGAGCGGCATGATCACAGCCCAGTGCCAGATGCCGCTACCTGGCCGAACAACAATGCCCACACCTATTAGCCCGACAACCACGGCAAGCCAGCCGTGAATGGACACCCGTTCGCCAAGCAGTGGATAAGCTAAGGCCGTGATGAATAAGGGAGTCATAAAACCCAGGATTACCGCTTCTGCTAGTGGCAGAAATTTAAGTCCGACGAACAAAGCACAAATCGATAGGACTAGAAACAACGGTCGAATCCACTGTAACGCGGTCTGTTGCGAAGCCATCAGGTGACTGAGTTTGGTTTGGCGTAAGCCAAAATAGAAGACCAGTGTTAAACACATTCCCACGAAATAGCCCCACACCAGTTGCACGGGAGCAAGTTCGCTTGTGTAGATTTTGCATACGGTGTCGACCACCGTAATGAGCCCGATCGAGAACAAAAAATAGGCAACCGCGGGACCCAGGCGGGATGAGATCATCCAGATTAACTCACAAGATTTGTACTCAATGAAGAGTGTCCAGTGTACCCGACGATTGTCGCGAGCGAGGTGCTGGCGGTACCATAGGGTCCTATGCGATAGAACAAAATAGAGCAGAAGAAGCATTCTGCGTTAATAACCCTGAATAATTCGCGGGAGAGAAAGATGATTCAGTCGGTGACCGAGCGAGAGGTCGATGCGTACAATCAACGCGGTTATGTCGTTCCAGATATTCAACTGAGTGCGGAGCGGATCGGGGAATTAGATGCGGCGGTTCACAGGCTGATTGCGAACAACCCCGATGTTCGTCCCGAACGACTAGTCAGTGTCCATATCGATCGAATGAACGATGAGGGGGTGCGTGGAGACGCAGCATTTTTCAAGTTGGCGAGCGATCCGCTGATTGTTGATGCGGTTTCGCAGGTGATGGGACCCGACGTGGTGTTGTGGGGATGTCAGGTTTTCTGCAAGCCAGCGTCTGATGGCATGGAAGTGCCGATGCATCAGGACGGTCACTACTGGCCGATCGACCCGCTGGAGAGTTGTACCGCGTGGGTCGCTATTGATGACAGCACGATTGAAAATGGTTGTTTGCGATTAGTACCTGGCTCGCACAAGGCGAGACGGAGTTTCCAACACGGACTCAGTGAGCGTGAGGGCCTGGTGTTGAATCAGTACGTTGACGATCCAGAGGTCGATCTTTCGATGGCGGAGGATGTCGAGTTGCGGGCGGGGCAGTTTTCACTGCACGATATCCATATGATCCACGGTTCCAATGCGAACCGATCAGGTAAACGACGGGCCGGTGTCGCCATTCGCTATATGCCCGGGACAAGTTTGATGGACCGTGAGTCATCGCGGACGGGTTCAAGTTCGGGTTATATGGTGAATTGGAAAACGCGACCACTCTGGTTGTTGCGAGGTGAAAATCGTGCAGGTAATGACCTAGAAGTTGGTCACGAATGACTTTATTCAACGGCATGTCGCGGCACCGTCGCCAACAGGTGAAAAACGCATGAAAGCTTTGTTATGCAAAACCCTTGGAGAGCCCGATGATCTGGTAATCGAAGAGATAGCGCCGCCACGGCCTGAGGTCGGTGAAGTTCGCATTCAGGTTCATGCATGCGGTGTCAATTTCCCCGATGTTCTGATGGTTCAGGGAAAATACCAGGTGAAGCCGGAGTTGCCGTTTTCTCCGGGGCTAGAAGTCGCCGGAGATATCTTGGAGATTGGCGCTGATGTAAAGGAATTCACCGTTGGCGATCGAGTGATTGCTATGACCGGTTTTGGCGGAATGCGCGAAGAGGTGGTGGTGAATGCGAGTCGCTGCCTTCCGATGCCAGAAACAATGGATTATGAGACGGCGGCCTCGTTTGTTCTGGCGTATGGAACGAGCTATTACGCGTTGGTGGATCGGGGCCATTTGTGTTCTGGGGAGAAAGTGTTAGTTCTTGGGGCGACGGGAGGCGTTGGTACCGCCGCCATCGACATCGCGCATCGTCTGGGTGCTGAAGTGATTGCCGCTGGCGGGAGCGATGAGAAACTGGCGAAAATCACAGCACTTTATAACGTTAATCAGACGATCAATTACAACGAAGAAGGGCCGGAGTTGCGAGAACGGGTTAAGGCGATGACGGCGGGTCGTGGCGCGGATGTAATTTATGACCCGATCGGTGGAGCGGCGTTTCAGCAGGCACTTCGCTGCGTCAACTGGAACGGTCGTATTCTGGTGGTCGGGTTCGCGGCAGACAGCGAAAACCTGCCCAAAGCCGCAACCAATCTTTTGTTATTGAAGGGCAGTTCGTTGATTGGTGTTTTTTGGGGGCGCTTCAGCGAGGTTGAGCCCGAGCGAAATCGGGCGAACTTCGATCGTCTGTTTCAATGGTATGAGGCGGGGGAATTGAAACCCAATATCTCGCATCGCTTTCCCATTACCGAAGGGGCACAAGCGCTTAAGGTGTTAATGCGTAGAGAGGTAGTAGGAAAGTGCGTGGTAACCGTGCGTAAGTGATCAGAGACGGTGGATTAACTCAGGGCTCTCCACCATAAATCGTCGCACCGCCATCGACAACGATTGTTTGTCCAGTGATGAAGCGACCAGCTGGTGCCGCCAGAAAGACTGCGACTCCTGCGATATCACTGGGTTCCCCGATGCGGCCAAGTGGGTAGGCATTTTCAGCACGAGCAAGTTTGTCCGGATCGTCCCATAGCACTCGCGCCATGTCGGTGCGGACCAATCCTGGCGCAATGCAGTTGACTCGGATATTGGCGTGTCCCCATTCGACGGCGAGACTTCGCGCCAACTGCATGTCGGCCGCTTTTGATAATGCGTAAGCGCCGAGGTTTGGAGTTGCTCTGAGGCCGGCAATACTCGATATGATGGTGACAGACCCGCCGCAACGGTCCGCCATCTGTGGGGCGACCATGGCAAAGAAGGCAAGATTGTTTTGTACATTGGTGCCCATTATTTTGTCATAAGCTTCATCGTCGATTTTGTGCAGCGGCCCAAAATACGGATTGACTGCCGCATTGCAGATGACGGTGTCGATTTGTCCCCACTGCGACATCACTTGATCGACCAGAGATTGCAGAGCGGTGCGGCTCGAAACATTGCACTCAATCGCGATTGCGTCCCCGCCTGATTGTCTAATCCTATCTACGACCATTTCACAGGCGGCGATTTTTCGGCTGGAGATAACCATCCTTGCACCGTGAGTCGCCATGGCCGCGGCGATCGCTTGACCAATCCCGCGAGAGGCTCCGGTCACAATAGCAACCTGTCCTTTGAGGTTAAACAGGGTGTCGTATCCAATTGGAGAGGGCGGGGTTAATTGAGTCACAGGCGAGCGATACTACATCCTTTGTCGATATAGGTGGCGACCCGCGCGTCGAACGTGGCAAACCGATCATCCAGGGTCTGGCCGCGAACATAGCGTATATAGATTTGTTGAATGATGGCAGCAAAGCGCATGGCGGCAAATGCGTAATGCCAGTGGATCGCGTCGCAGTCATAACCTGTCTTTGCTGCGTAACGTTCGATCGACTCGGCACGCGAGGCGAATCCCGGTTGCGCTGTAGGCATGGTGCTTTCCTCAATCCAAAGTGGTGGATCATCAGGTTGTGCCCATTGATTGAGGAGATAGCCGAGATCGGCCAGCGGTTCACCGCTGGTACACATGTCCCAGTCGAGAATTGCAACGGCTCGCCAGGGCTCGCTGCTATCAACCAGTATATTATCGAGTTTATAGTCGTTGTGAACCAAAGCGCTTTGTTCGAGGGTGGGGCGATTCTTGTAGAGCCAGGCGATCAATCGCTCCATGTCAGGATTGGTTGCTGCGCCGGCTTCTCTCCATCGTTTCGTCCAACCATCTAGTTGACGTTGGGTAAAGCCTTTAGGGTGGCCCAAATCCTCGAGGCCGACGTCAGCGCGGCGGATCGTATGAAGATCCGCCAGAGCATCGATCATCATCTCCCCGATTCGACGATTAATATCCGGTCGAGCGTCGCATTCCAAGGGCAGTTCGCGGCGAATGACTTTGCCGTGGCGTCGTTCCATGACTTGAAAGGGTGCGCCAATAATCTCCTCATCATCACAGAACAGGAAACTGTTCGGGGCGAGGGGGAATCCTGCACTGAGCCGTGAAAGCACCCGATGTTCGCGGGCCATGTCATGAGACCTTGGCGCGATCGGGCCGAGTGGGGGGCGCCGGAGCACATATTCCTGCCCGGCAAACCGCAGCAGGTAAGTCAGGTTGGCGTGGCCGCCTCCAAATTGCATGACTGACAGTTCGCCGTCGGTGGAGGGCAGCCGTTCACGCAGAAAGGGTTCTAATCGTTCAGTCGGCAGACTTTCGTCCGACCGTTGGCGAATCAGTTCGGGTTCTAATGCGGGCCTGGTCACGCTAACGCACTTGAGCTGAGTCAGTGGCCGAAGCGGTCATCCTGAGTGATCCAGCCCAAGCGATCCTGTCGCCGCAATTCGAGGCGAGCAACGGTCCGTCGATGGACTGCGTCCGGTCCGTCGGCCAGTCGAAGGCCGCGCGAGTGAGCCCAGGCATAAGCGAGACCGAAGTCTTGACTCACTCCCGCCGCGCCATGCACCTGAATCGCGCGATCAAGCACGGTTAATGCCATGTTGGGTACGGCGACTTTAATCATGGAGATTTCCGAGCGCGCAGCGCGCGCGCCAACCGTATCGATCAGGTGTGCGGTTTTTAACACCAATAGACGCGCCTGCTCGATGTCGATTCGGGAGTCTGCGATCGCCTCCATCACGACGCCCTGTTCAGCGAGCGGTTGTCCGAAGGCGACGCGTTGGGTCGCTCGATCGGCCATTGCCTCGAGCGCTCGCTCAGCCACTCCAATCAGTCGCATGCAGTGATGGATGCGGCCGGGCCCTAGACGCCCCTGCGCGATTTCAAAACCACGGCCCTCACCTAGAAGCAGATTCTCTGTTGGTACACGGACATCCTTGAATTCGACATCCATATGGCCGTGGGGCGCATCGTCGTAGCCAAAGACCGACATCGGGCGGAGGACGGTAATGCCGGGAGTGTTCATCGGAACAAGGACCATCGATTGTTGCTGATGCCGATCGGCTGTTGGGTCCGTTTTCCCCATAAATATGAGTATCTTGCAGCGTGGATCCCCAGCGCCAGAAGTCCACCACTTGCGGGCGTTGATGACATATTCATTGCCCTCGCGCTTGATTGAGCCTTCGATATTGGTGGCATCCGAGGAGGCCACCGCCGGTTCAGTCATGCCAAAGCCTGAGCGGATTTCCCCGGCGAGAAGCGGCGCCAGCCATTGGTCTTGATGCCGCTCAGTGCCGTAGCGCAGGAGCACTTCCATGTTGCCAGTGTCCGGTGCGCTACAGTTAAAAACTTCCGGCGCAATAGGTGAGCGCCCCATGATTTCGCACAATGGTGCGTATTCAAGGTTGGCTAGCCCTTCAGCATGATGCGCTTTTGGCAGGAAAAGATTCCATAGGTTGGCAGCGCGTGCCTTGACCTTGAGCGCTTCCATTATCGGCGGCAAGGTCCACCGATCAGCGGATGATTCTAATTGTTCTTCAAAGATTCGCTCGTTCGGATAAATCTCTTGCGTCATAAACGCGCTGAGTCGTTCCTGTAGATCGACTATCTTTTTCGAAAAATCAAAATCCATTGTAGATGCCCATGTGTTAACCCGTTGTTGTGTTATTGAGCCAAAGCAAGACCAAGTCCTGTTAATGCGGAACGAATATCACTTTGCCGTTGGGTCGATGGAAATTTCATCGGCATGCGCGGTTCGCCGGAGGCAATTCCCTGCGCTGCTTGGGCAATCTTGGTTGCTGCAGGCAAATCATCACCTAGCATGGCATTCCACAGCACCAGTAGACGTTGATGAAGATCAAGCGCCTGTTCATGGTCGCCTCTTCGGACTGCATTCCAAAGGTCGACACTGGCTTTGGGTGCGGCAGTCAGTATGGCCGCTATGGACCCATGTGCACCGAGGGAATAACACGGATAAAGTAGTGCGTCGCAGGCACTAAAGACCAGTTGGCCCGGTTTGATTTTTATCATCAAATCGGCAAACAGTTTGACGTCACCGGCGCTTTGCTTAACCCCAATGACACCGGGCACTTCATTCATGACGCGGCACAACAAGTCAGGGTTGAGGTAACTCCAGGGCACCACGTTGTAGATGATCACCGGCATTCCAGTCTCTTCAGTCAGGATTCGGAAATGTTCTACGGTCGCATCATCATCAGGTTTAAACAGATAATGTACCGGGGTGACCTGCAGGGCTGCGACTCCCATATCTCGTACGAGTTGGCCACGGCGGACTGACTCGCGAGTCGAATCAGTGATGATTCCAGCGATAACAGGAAATCTTCCCTTGGCAGATGAAACTGCAGTTTCTATTAATTGTGCGTATTCATCACTCGCCAGTGAGTGTCCTTCTCCCGTACTACCACCCACCGCAATGCCGTGGACACCACATTCAAAGAGCCAATCCACTTGTTCAGCAATGGCCGAAAAAGTGATATCACCGTGTGCATCAAAAGGTGTGGTGGTGGGTACGATAATGCCAGCAAGTTCGGTCGTGGTCATAGGTTGAGCGGCCTGTAAAAGTGTGGGTGCGTAGCGGGTTTTCTACCAGCGCAGACGGAAGTCGTTTTCACCCGAACGATCTACGCCACGCATCAAGAACAAGGTGCGATCTTTATGGTCCAGAAAATTACCGGCTAGCGCGCGTTCAGTCGCGAGTGCGCGATCAAAAACGGAAGTGGTTGGGAAGTAACGCAAGGTCATACCGCGGCGGGATTGGGGGGAATGGTTAGCCTCCGAACCGTGCACCATATAAATGTCGTGTAGCGACATTTGCCCGCTTTCCAGCACAAGGTCAACTGCGTTTTCTTCGTCGAATTCACTCGGCAGTAATTCTTGATTCAGGGTTAGATCAGGAGCGCTGTTGGTATGGTGTTGCCACAATGTTTTGGTCTTATGCGAGCCAGGGATCAAACGCAAACAACCGTTATCGGGCGTTGCGGCGTCGACGGCGATCCACACCGTGCAGGTAGCGAGAGGACGGAGCGGCCAATACTCGCCGTCCTGGTGCCACGGGGTGGCTTGTCCATCGTGTGCGGGCTTGGCAAAGAAACTCGAGTTCCATAGCGCGAAATCTTCCCCAATTACCTGCTCCACCATATCAAGCACTGCCGGGATGCGTACGTGATTGAGGAAAGCGAGATCATAAGCCAGCACGGTAGGACAGTAGTTGCGAAACTCAGGGTGGTTATTGACCAACCGAGTGTGATCTGTCTGTATTGCTTCTAGCGTTTCCGCGGGTAGGCGAAAGTCTGGTACGACGTAGCCGTCGCGATGATACTGGGCCACTTGTTCTTGTGTAAGCATATGACGTAAACCTTTCATCGCGACTGGCGGTTTGTTGGTGAGCCCAGGTTAAAGAATGGCACCGACCGTCCAGGGGACAAACTCGTCCTCCCCCATGCCGAATGCTTCTGATTTTGACTGTTTGCCAGACGCGCATTCGAGAATCGCTGCAAAGATTTCTTCACCCACCGAGTCGACCGTGGCGTCACCATCAATAATCCGTCCACAATTGATGTCCATGTCGGGTTCCATTCGGTCGTACATGGCGGTATTGGTTGCCAGTTTCAGGCTGGGTACTGGTTTTCCCCCATAGACTGAGCCACGACCGGTAGTGAAACAGGTGATGTTGGCGCCGCCGGCCACCATGCCGGTGATTGACGTGGGGTCGTAGCCGGGGGTGTCCATAAAGACAAATCCTTTTTGGGTGATGGGCTCGGCGTAGTGATAGACATCGACTAAGTTTGTTGTGCCCCCTTTGGCAACGGCGCCCAGGGACTTTTCGAGAATGGTAGTTAGGCCGCCGGCTTTGTTGCCCGGGGAGGGGTTGTTATTCATCTCAGCACCATTATTGCGGGTGTAGTCTTCCCACCACTTGATTCTATCCACCAGTTTTTGGCCGACCTCTTCGGTGACCGCGCGCCGGGTTAGGAGATGCTCTGCGCCATAGACCTCCGGTGTTTCGCCAAGGCACGCAGTGCCTCCGTGTGTTATCAACAGGTCGGCCGCTGCCCCAAGCGCAGGGTTGGCTGAGATTCCAGAGTAACCGTCAGAGCCACCACACTCCAATGCCAAAATCAGATCACTTGCAGGACGCGTTTCTCGGCGCGCACGGTTGGCATCCGGCAACAGATCGCGGATGTAACCCATGCCGCGGTCGACAGTAGCTGCGCTGCCGCCGCTGTCCTGAATGGTAAATGCGTGCAGCTTGTCGCTGGGATTCAGTTTTTCCGCATTCATCATCGCCCCAATTTGGTTGGCCTCACAGCCCAATCCAAGAATCAGGACAGAGTGAAAATTGGGATGCTTGGCATAGCCCGAAATAGTGCGTTGAATGTAATTCAAGCCGATCCCCGCGCAGCCTCCGCAGCCGTAGTCGTGTGTTAAAGCGATGACACCATCGACATGGGGGAATTCAGCCAGCATTTCGTCGGTAAATTTTGCCGCGATATGCCGGGCAACCGTGGCGGAGCAGTTGACGCTGGTCAATACTCCGATGTAGTTGCGCGTCGCCACGCGTCCATCATCCCGGACAAAGCCCTCGAAAGTTGCGCGTTCTTGGATAGGCAGAAAACTGGTTGACTTGACCGCTTCAGAAAACCGGTAATCACGTTCGAAAGTATTGATTGCACAGTTATGTATATGAACGTGTTCACCGGCCACTATATTACTGGAGGCGACGCCGATGACCTGATCATATTTTTTGATCAAGTCTCCTTTGGCAATGTTTTCGGTGGCAATTTTGTGTCCGGCCCCGATGTGTCCCTTGGCAATGACGTTGGCACCGTCGACAGATTCTCCGGGGATGAGTTCGGTGCGTGCAACGACCACATTGTCGTTACTGCTTAATCGTATCGTGTTTGTGTTGGGTTTGTTCACGTGGATGTCCTTTTGTTCGATTGTTCTGTTGTCCAGCTCAGGCGTCGGCATGTTAGCCGTTAGGCGGTTACCTTCAGGCTGGTTGCGGTTTCTTGAATTAACCGCCAGGTTGTCTCATCTAGCGGTATTCCATTTTTCTCTCTTTCCATTCGTGTGTTGCGTTCGGGATCCCCGGGCAGCAGCACCGGCTTTGCCGGGTTAGCTGGCCGCGCCGATCGAACCCAGTCAGTAAATCGTGTCGTTTCTGTTTGGACGAAGCTGGCGTCCGCAAATACATTAGGGTCGATCAGGATGGACAACATTCCGTTAGCTAAACCGGTAACGCCGGGTTGGGCACAGCCGCCGCCGCCAAGGCTGCCGGCCAACAGGTCGGCCATGATGGCCAATCCAGAGCCTTTGTGCGCACCCATGGAATTCATTACCGCGCTTGGTTTTTCATAGAGGGCATTGGGATCATTGGTGGGTGAGCCGTCGCTACCCGTCAAAGCACCGTCCGGAAGATTAACCCCTTTATTGCGGGCGACCATAATTTTACCTTCCGCCAGCATGGAGGTCGCCGCGTCGAATACCAGGGGTTCGCCAGAAGCATTGGGCATTCCGATAGAGATAGGGTTGGTTGCATAACGACTCTCGACACCACCAAAGGGTGCCACGGTCATTCCGGCGCCGGAGGTGTTAACGAAATGCATTGAAACCTGACCTGCTTCAATGGCCATCTCGGTCCAATCACCAAT
>Ga0066376_10003480_pt1 | contig 14048 bp, 14 predicted proteins | sample Knorr_S15_td_Bot_FD_77009 | JGI IMG/M metagenome (GOLD analysis project Ga0066376, IMG submission 77009) | Marine microbial communities from Southern Atlantic Ocean transect - Knorr_S15_td_Bottom_ad_5009_LV_A | ecosystem: Environmental > Aquatic > Marine > Oceanic | place: Southern Atlantic... | reverse complement strand
TCAATTTTACCCGAAGGGATTGAACCAGTTCGGTTCAATCCCTTCGGATATTGATCTAGAACAGGGCATCCACATCGTCGTCCCAGACGATGGCGTTCACCACCCATTGGCTCTTGGGCCGGTAGAAGGTGAAGATCCAGCGGATCAGGTGCCTCTCGAATCTCTCGATATAGGTAATCCGCACCAGGCTGTCGGCGACCAGCTGCTCTTTGACCAGGTTGATTCCGACGGTCTCTCCAAACATTCGCCAACCACGCTTCGCTGGGTCAGGGTCTGCATCCTCAGCATGGCAATTTCGCTCTCCGGCAGCGGCCAGTAGGGCAGCAATTCGGTAAACAGGTCGTCGACCTTGCCCGCCAGGACATGACCCATGGTGCGCGTAGTCAAAGCCCTCACGTCGTCCAGTGTGGTAAGCGTCTGCGCCTGCGCGCTGGTTGCCCACAGGCAGGCTGCGCAAAAGGCGATCACGAGGCGTCTCTTCATGGGGTCCCTCCCTGCATTCCGGTCATGCCGAAGGATAACAGCCAATCCTTAACGCTCTCACACCCGGAATTTATAGTCCTTGTCCGGATCGCGTTCGATGTCGGGGGGGAAGGATTTACGTTTGTCGGCATAATATTGCGCACGGTGGTCGCCGTCGCTCCGCCGGTTATAGGTAATGTAGAGCACCCGCCGCGCCGCGCCAGTCAGGTTGGGGGCGGAGCGGTGCGGGGTGTATGAGTCGAAGAACACCGCATCCCCCGGCGCCGTCGGCAGGCTGGTGAATTCGACGTCGCCCAGCTCATCGCCTGCCATCGGGCGCCAGCTCTCGCCGATGATGCCGCGCCGGTGATGGCCGGCGGCGGCTTCGAGGCAGCCGTTCTCCACGGTCGCCGCATCGATGCTGATCAGCGCCGTAATATGCAGGGCGGCGTAGGAGTCCCAGCCCGCCTGTACATCCTGGTGGGCGGCGAAGCCGTCGCCGCCGGGCAGCTTGAAATTGATCTTGTCTTTGAACAGCACCGCCGCCTCGCCGAACAGCTCAGCCACCCGGCCGGGCAACGCGCCGCTGCACATGAGGCCGTCGAAACCGTCGTGATAGGGGCAGACGTTTTCCACCCGGTTGAGGATGCGTGTCCCCGGTTTGGTCAGGCTGTCGTCGAAATATTTCATCCATTTGCCGGCGGTCTCGGGGCGCGCCTGGATATCGTCGGTCCAGGCGGAGATATCGGCCATGGCTTGCGCATCGTACAGGCCGCGAACGATCACATAGCCGTCGCGCCCGAAGCCGGCGATCTCATCGGCGGTGAAGAATTCGCGATCAGTCACCCTTGAGCAATTCGCTGTAGTCGTCGAGGAACCCCTCGATGGCCGCGACCAGGCCGTCTCTGTCTTTGTCGGTCATCGGCAGGGACTGGTTGATCATGCCGCGCTGGACGATGTATTGGCCGCGGGCGATCATCTCCAGGTGGAACAGCCGTTTCGCCTGGGCATTGCCCTGTGCGGAGTCGGCCGGGCAGGTGATCGGATTGTCACAGAAATGCACCACCATCATGGAGCCGATCCCGGTCGCCTGAACGGCGACGCCGCGGCTTTGGAAGATACCGTTGAGACGGTCGCGTAAGGCATCGCCGGCGGCATTGAGCGCCCGGCAGGCATCCGGCGTAAAGACCTCGGTGAGCCCCGCCAGGCCCGCCGACATGGTCAGGATATTATTGTTGAAGGTGCCCGATTGCTGAAACACGTTGCTGTGGGTCGGATCGAAGCGCGCCATCAGTTCTTCGCTGCCGCCGAAGGCGCCGAACGGTAGGCCGCCGCCGAGATATTTGCCCAGGGTGGTCATGTCCGGGGTAATGCCGTGGTGTTCCTGCAGGCCACCGGGCGCCAATCGCGAGGTCATCACCTCGTCGAATACCAGGGCGACGCCGTGGCGCTTGGTGGCGTCGCGCAGGGCCTGGAGAAATTCACCTGTCGCCGGAATGCAGCCGGCGGCGCCGACCATGGGCTCGACGATGACGGCGGCCAGGTCGGCGGCATTGGCCTCGATCAAGGCGGCGGCGCCCTCGCTATCGTTATAGCGCCCCATGATAAAGGGGAACGGGACGTTGAGCGAAGGCCCGGCATTGGCGAAATTGAGGAAACCGCCATGATAGGAGCCTTCGAAGGCCATCACCTTGTCGCGGCCTGAGCCTAAACGGAGCGCGCTCAGGGTATAGAGCGTCGCTTCGCTGCCGGAATTGCAGAACCGAACTTTTTCGATAGACGGGATGCGCGCGCATACCGCCTCGGCGAGCTTCCCCTCGACGGTATTATGGCCGCCCAGCACGATACCTGAATCGATAGCGTTTTTGATTGCCGCCTGAAGCGCCGGGTTTGAGTGGCCGTAGAGGCCGGCGGTCAGTTCGACCACGAAATCCGTATAGTCATGGCCGTCCACGTCGCGCACCCGCGCGCCCTCGCCACCGGCCAGGGTGAGAGGGAAGGGGGCGTAATAGAGGCCTGTTCGCGTATTGCCGCCGGGCAAGCCGCGCTTGGCATCTTGAAAGCTTTGCTCGCTCTTCGGGTTGGCCGACGTATAGCGCTGCACGGCTTCTTCGAGCGCCGCATCCATCGTCAGGTTTCGTCTCATTGCTGGTCTCCCTTGGCCGCCCGCTTGACGACATTCTCACGGTAAAAGACATAGCCGCTGCTGCCTACCACGATGGCCGCGCCAAGCAGGGTGAACTCATCGGGGAAGTCACCGAACACCAGATAACCCAGGATCGTCACCCAGACAAGCTGGACGAAGCCGAACGGCGCCAGCACCGATGCCTGAGCCCGGCGCATGGCCTGGATAACGAAGAAATGACCGAAGCCTGCGATCACACCGAGGGCAATCATCATCGCCCAGCCGCCGATGGTTGGGGTTTGCCAGGAGAACGGCACGGCGAGAGACAACACCACCACCCCAACCGCGCCGGAATAAAAGAAGGTGGTGATCGGCGGGTCAATCTCGGCCAGCATGCGTGTGGTAATCTGATAAAGGGCATAGCAGATCGCCGAAATCACCGGCAGGAGCGCCGCCCAACTGAATGTCCCGAAGCCCGGCCGAATGATGATCAGGGCGCCGATCAGGCCGATTATCACCGCTATCCAACGGCGCTGCCCGACCCGCTCACCGAGCAGGGGAATGGCCAGGGCGGTAACCATCAAGGGCGCGATCATGCCGATCGCCGAGGCTTCTGCGACGGGCATATAGCGAACCGCCGTGAAGAAGGTCAGGGTCGCACCGACCATCATCAGCGAGCGCAGCACCTGTAGGCCAGGCCGCTTGGTGCGGAGGATGTCGCGCGGCCGTGTTTTGCCGATGACCACCGGCACCACCACCATCTGGAAGACGTAGCGCGCCCAGGCGATTTGCAGGACCGGATAGAACTGGCCGACGTATTTAACGCCGGTATCGAGCATGGCGAACAGCACCGAGGTGATGAGAATAAAGAAGATAGCGAGGCGCGTATTCTGCTCCGTCCCGGGTATCAACATCGATGAGCGCTCTTGAGTCATGGCGCAGACAGTAGCACGGCGTTATGGTGCTTTACGCCTAACCAATTACGCATAGCCACCATGTCATCACCAACCTTCCCGCACCTGTTCTCGCCCTTCTCTATCGGCGCCACGACCTTCAAGAACCGCATCTTCTCGACCGGCCACGACACCATGCTGGCCGAGAACGAGCAGATCGGCGACGCCCTGCTCGCCTATCATGCGGCGCGCGTTGAAGGCGGCGCCGGGTTGATCGTCATCCAGGTCGCCGCGATCCATGAGAGCGCGCGCTACACATCCCACATGCTGATGGCTACTAGCGACGAATGCATTGCCGGCTATCGCCGCGTCGTCGAGATCTGCTCTGCCAGGGATTGCCGGGTGATCGCCCAGCTTTTCCACCCGGGCCGCGAAGTGATGGATACGGACGAAGGCGCGCTGCGCGTCGCCTATGCGCCCTCGGCGACACGCAGCGACCGCTTTCATGTCATCCCGCGCGCCATGGACCTGGCCATGATCGATGAGATCATCGAGGGCTTTGCCGCCGGCGCCCGGCGCATGGCCCAGGCCGGTGTCGACGGTGTTGAGCTGGTCGCCAGTCACGGCTATCTGCCGGCGCAATTTCTCAATCCCCGGGTCAACCTGCGCGACGACGACTACGGCGGCAGCCTGGACAACCGCCTGCGTTTCCTGCGCCGCGCCATTGCCGCCTGCCGCTCGGAGATCGGCCTGGTCGGGTTGCGCATCTCGGGCGACGAGAAGGACCCCGCCGGCTTAACCGAGCCCGAGACCCTGGAAGCCATCACCGCCTTGGCCACGGATCTGGATTACGTCAACGTTATCGCCGGCTCATCCGCGTCCCACGGCGGCGCCGTGCATATCGTGCCGCCAATGAGCATCGAGACCGCCTATGTGGCGCCCTTCGCCGCGGCGGTGAAGGCGCGGCTTGTTGATACCGCCGTGTTTGTTGCCGGCCGTATCAATCAACCGCAGATCGCCGAGCAGGTGCTGGCAACCAACCAGGCCGATATGTGCGGCATGACCCGCGCCATGATCTGCGATCCGCAAATGGCCAACAAGGCTGAGGCCGGCAAGGCCGATGACATACGCGCCTGCATCGGCTGCAACCAGGCCTGTATCGGCCATTTCCAAAAGGGCGAGTCCATATCCTGCATCCAATATCCCGAGACCGGGCGGGAGCTGCGTTACGGCGAGCTCGAACCGGCGGGTCGGCCACGGAAAATCATGGTCATCGGCGGCGGCCCGGGGGGCATGAAGGCGGCGGCGGTGGCGGCGCAGCGCGGCCATCAAGTCATTCTCTTTGAAGCGACCGGCCAGCTCGGCGGCCAGGCCCTGCTCGCCCAGCTTCTGCCCGGCCGCGCCGAATTTGGCGGCATCGTCACCAACCTGACCCGCGAGGTCGAACGGGCCGGCGTCGAGGTGCGGCGAAACACAACCGCCGACCGCGCCCTGATCGAAGCCGAAGCCCCCGACGCGGTGATCATCGCCACCGGGGCGATCACTCACTGGCCCGAGATCGAAGGGCTGGACGATGCCCATGTGGTCGATTCCTGGCAGGTTCTCAAAGGCGAAGCCAATGTGGGCGGCTCGGTGGTGGTGGCCGACTGGGCCTGCGACTGGATCGGCCTGGGCCTAGCCGAGAAACTCGCCCGCGACGGCTGTCACGTACGCCTCGCGGTGACCGGGTTGATTGCCGGCGAGCGCTTGCCGTTCTACGTGCGCGACGCCTGGAACGCTATTCTCCACAAGCTCGGCGTCGAGGTGATGCCCTACGCAAAGCTGTTTGGCGTCGATTCCGACACCGTCTATATGCAACACACCGTCAGCGGCGAGCCGATCATCTTCGAGGCGGTCGACACCCTGGTGCTCGCCCAGGGCCATGAATCCCGCGACGAGCTATCGGCGACCCTGGCCGGCCTCGCCATCGAGACCCACCTGATCGGCGATTGCCTGAGCCCGCGAACCGCCGAAGAAGCCGTGCTTGAGGGCCTCAAGGTGGCGGCGGTTGTTTAGAATGTTTCACAGGATGACAGGGGGAAGAGCGCTGCTGGCGGGCTTGGCCTTCCTTTGTTGGTCGGTAATGCCGGTGGTTGCCGCTTGTCCCGGAGCCGGCGCCCGCCTCATAGTTGAAGGTGACGGTACGGTCATCGACACAGAAAGCGGGCTGATGTGGAAGCGCTGCGTTCAGGGCAAATCCGGAGCGCATTGTTCGGAGGGTAAAGCCGAGACGTTCCGCTGGGTTGAGGCCCTGAACGAAACGAGAAGCGAGGCCTTCGCAAGATTCGACGGCTGGCGCCTGCCGAAGATCGAAGAACTCCAGTCCCTTGTCGAGTCTTGCCTGGCGGGTCCGGCGATCGACCCGATCGCGTTTCCCAATGCCGCAGCCACGGAAATCTGGTCGGCATCGGCGAACCTCGACTACGCCACCGACGCCATGGCTCTCGATTTCGCCGCCGGCGAACCCGTCGTGGGAAGCCGCGATGACGCCAAGCAGGTCCGCTTGGTTCGAATCCGGCCATGAAAGGCTCACGGCGATGGCGATTGAGTCGCCTGATTCAGGACTACCCTCTGAGCGGGAATTAAGGCTTAATCACGGCGCAGGGGATGTCGCGCTGGCTTAGCTTGTAGCAGAGCGCGTTGGCGTCGTCGGAGCCGGGCAGGGGCCCCGCTTGCAGGCGGTAGACGATGCCCTTGTTGCGGCCCAGATCGGTCTGGGCGACCACCGCGAACAGGCCGTCCAGCAGAGCGGCGTTGCTGTCGACTATTCCCCTCCAGTCCTCATTGGCCTTTTGGATGCTGCGATAGGACGCCAGATAAATGCGATAGGCTCCCTCAAGAGGCTGGCTCGGGCTGGGTCCGAGAGAAATGAGCGACGCCGTGTCATTCGCTTTCAGATCGCTGGCTGTCTCGTAAAATACCGATTTCGGTTCCGGTTCCGGTTTCGGGCCCTCCAGCGACAGCACAATCCCACGTTGCTCATCGTCGTTGAACGCGGCTTCTTGCGCCGCCCGAAGACGGTTTAATTCCTCAATCTGCAGCGCGGCGGCGCCGAACCCCAGGGCTGCCGCCTTATCGTACCATTGGATGGCCGTTTCGAGATCGCGTTCGACCCCGGAGCCGTATTGATAGGCCTGGCCGAGGTGAAACTTCGCTCGTTTGCTGCCCTGCGCCTCGGCGCGCCGCCACCAGGCAAGTGCCTGACCCCAATCCTCCGGCACGCCGTCGCCCCGAGCGTACATGCCGCCGAGCTGGGTCTGGGCGCGCATGGAACCTTGCTCGGCGGCGAGGGCGTACCAGGATGCCGCCGCTTCGAGATCGCGCAGCACCGCCTGGCCTCGCTCATAGAGCAGGCCGATGCCGAACTGAGCCTCGATTTCGCCGGCTTCGGCCAAAGGCAGCCAGACCATGAAAGCCTCGGTGAAATTACCGTGCAGATAGGATGTGAAGCCGTGATCGAAATGATCGGCGGCGGCGGTGCCGGCGGCGGCCTGCGCCATCCATGAGGCCACAATCGCCACCCTGAATGCCCCCCTTGCCCTCTGTAAGATCAAACTTTCCATGGCGTGGCAGTTTACCAGATCAACCACGGTCACGCCAAGACGCCTTGCACCATGACGGAGCCGGGGGTATGACGTGCCTGCCCTTCATGGCCTTCCCGTTACGGATTGAATCGATTGCCGATGACCTTGCCCGACAGTCCTGAATTAGCAGATGCGCTGCGCCATCTGGCCGCCGCTGCCGGTGATCTGATCATGACCTATTACGCCGAGGATTTTGCCGTGCGCGACAAGGCTGACGCCTCGCCAGTGACCGACGCCGACGAGGCCGCCGAGCGGTTGATCGTGGCCGGTCTGCAAGCCCTCGATCCCGAGATTCCCATCGTCGCCGAGGAATTGTTCGCCGCCGGCCAGGCGCCGGAGGTCGGCCAGGGGCCGTTCTGGCTGGGCGATACCCGTGACGGCACCAAGTAATTCATCAGCCGTAATGGTGAGTTTACGGTCAATATTGCGCTGATCCGGGACGGCCGGCCGGTCGAGGGTATCGTCCTCGCCCCCGCCTTGCCGGTGGTCTATTTCACCCAAGGCGGCGCTGCCTATAGGGCCGAGGGCGATGAGGAGCCAACAGCGATCCGCGTTGCCGCCGCCGATGATGATGGCGAGATCGCGGTGGTCAGCCGCTCTCATTATTCCGCCGAGACCGCCGATTTTCTTGCGGCTTACCATGTCAGTGAGGAACGCGCGGCGGGCTCCTCCCTGAAGTTCGGCCTGATCGCTAGTGGCGCCGCCACGCTCTATCCACGCCTGGGCCGCACCATGGAATGGGACACCGCCGCCGGCGATGCCGTGGTCCGCGCCGCCGGTGGCTCTGTGCGCACCCTGGATGGTGAGCCCTTGCGTTACGGCAAGCCTGGCTTCGAGAACCCCCATTTCATCGTGCGCGGCGAGAGCTCATGAAGCCCGGCGACATCGGCCGGGCGGCGGCGCTGCTCCGGGCCGGCGAGCTTGTCGCCTTTCCCACGGAAACCGTATACGGCCTCGGCGCGGATGCTACCAATGAGACCGCTGTGGCGGCGGTTTTCGCGGCCAAGGGGCGACCCGCGATCAACCCTCTGATCGTCCATTTGGCCGATGCCGACGCCGCCCGCCATGAGGCGCATTTTGATGACCGCGCCGAACGCCTTGCAGAATGCTTCTGGCCCGGCCCCCTGACCCTGGTCCTGCGCCGCCGGGCGGACTCCGTCCTCGCCGCCGCGATCAGCGCTGGTCTGGAAACGGTAGCCTTGCGCGTGCCGTCCCACGCCACGGCGCTGGAGCTGTTGCGCGCCGTCGGGCGGCCCATCGCCGCGCCGAGCGCCAATCCGTCGGGACGCTTGAGCCCGACCACCGCCGATCATGTGGCCGATGGGTTGGGCGACGCGGTCGCCATGATTCTCGATGACGGGCCTTGCCCTCTGGGCCTGGAATCGACGGTTGTCGATCTTCATGGCCCAGGGGACAGAGCCCGCCTGCTGCGCCCCGGCGGTCTGCCGCGCGACGCCATCGAAGATGAGATTGGCGCCCTCGCTGAGCCGTCTGCAACGCAAGCACCGCGCGCCCCGGGCATGATGGCCAGCCATTATGCGCCGCATCTGCCGTTGCGGCTCGACGCCGAGGCGCCGCAACCGGGCGAGGCCTTTCTCGGGTTTGGCCCGGCCTGCGGCGACGCCACCCTCAATCTCAGCCCGAGCGGCGATCTCGATGAGGCGGCGGCCAACCTCTACGCCATGCTCCATAGCCTGGACCGGCCCGGTTTCACCGCCATTGCGGTGACCCCGATTCCCCATGAGGGTTCCGGCACCGCCATCAACGACCGTCTGGCGCGGGGGGCTGTACGATGATGAATAACGACGTTGTCGAACGCATCAAGCAGGCGCTCGGGCCCGCCGGCTGGATCGATGAGGTCCAGGATATGGCGCCGTATCTTGCCGACATGCGCGGCATCTATACGGCGCATACGGCCCTGGTGGCGCGCCCCAAGTCGGCGCAGGAAGTGGCGGCGGTGGTGACGATTTGTGCAGGCGCGGGGGTTGGCATTGTCCCCCAGGGGGGCAATACCGGTCTGGTCGGCGGCTCGGTCCCAAGCGAATCCGGTGACGAGATTCTGCTCAGCCTGGGGCGCATGAACAAGGTGCGCAGCCTGGATTCGGCCAACAACACAATCACCGTGGAGGCGGGCTGCGTGCTGGCCGATATTCAGGCGGCGGCGGCCCGTGCCGAGAGGCTGTTTCCCTTGAGCCTCGCCGCCGAGGGCAGTTGCCAGATCGGCGGTAATCTTTCGACCAACGCCGGCGGCACCGGCGTCCTGCGCTACGGCAATGCCCGCGATCTCGCCCTCGGCCTCGAGGTGGTGCTGCCTGATGGCAGCCTGTGGGACGGGCTCAAGGGCTTGCGCAAGGACAACAGTGGCTACGATCTCAAGCAGCTGTTCATCGGCGGCGAGGGCACCCTCGGGGTGATCACAGCCGCCGTGCTGAAAATCTTTCCGGCACCCCGCGATACGCGCACGGCGCTGGCCGCCGTGCCCGACATAGAGGCCGCCATGGAGCTGTTCGCCCGCGCCCGCGAGGCCGCCGGCGAAACCCTGACCGCCTGTGAGACCCTGCCGCGTATCGCCATCGACTTCGTGCTGCGCCATCTGCCCGAATGCCGCGATCCCCTGGCCGAGCCGCACCCCTGGTATGTGTTGATCGAGCTCACCGCGACGAGCCGTTCGACCGACCTTGCCGAGACTCTGGAGACCCTGTTTGCCGAGACCCTGGAGGCCGGGATTGTCAGAGATGGAACCATCGCCGCCACCGGTGAGCAGGCGCGCCAGCTATGGCGCCTGCGCGAAGGCATCGCCGAGGTCCAGAAGCACGAGGGGGCGAGCATTAAGCATGACGTCTCGCTGCCCCTGTCGCGGGTCGCCGACTTTATCACCGAAGCCATCGCCGCCGTCGAGGCCCGGCTACCCGGCGTGCGCCCCCTCGCCTTCGGCCATCTCGGCGACGGCAATATCCATTTCAATCTGGCCCAGCCGGTAGGCGCCGACGGCGATGAGTTCCTCGCGCGCCGAGAAGAATTCTACCGCATCGTCCACGACATCGCCGAAGCCATGGACGGCTCCTTCAGCGCCGAACACGGTATCGGCCGCATGCGCCGGGGCGAGCTTGAACATTACCGTACCGACGTCGAGCTCAACCTGATGCGAAAGATCAAGGCGACCCTGGACCCGCAAGGCATCATGAACCCCGGCAAGCTGGTGGATGGGGGTTAATTGTCCCCGCCCAGGGATGAGACGAATTCATTATTTATTGCCCGCGCCATGGCCTCGCACGCATCCGATGTCGAGGTCGGGTTTCGCCGTAATATCACGTCCAATCCGGGAACCGGATCGAAACCTTCTTCGGCGGTTAGCGCCCTCACGTCCGGCGGCAATGTGCTTTGGCTGAGGATCGCCACGGCCAGTCCCGAGGTGACGGCGGCCTGGATACCGGCGACGCTCGCGCTCGTATAGGCAACCCGGTAGGCCCGGCCACGAATGGCGAGAGATTCTAGGGACCACTCACGCCACCAGCAATCGGCATCGAACATCGCCAGGGGCAGCGGATCGATCTCGTGGACGAAATGCCGGGAAGATGTCACCCAGAGGGACGGATCGTGAAACATCGCCTCGCTGCGCTTGCCATCCCACTTGGTCCCGACCACGGCGATGTCCAGATCGCCCTGGGCGATACCCCGCTCTAACGTCTGGCCCGGTTCGCAGCGCACCGTGACTCGAACTTGCGGGTGAGTCTCGGCGAACCGAGCAAGCAATTTGGGCAGCAGCGCCGAGCCGAATTCTTCGGAGACGCCGACCCGCACTTCTCCGTCAAGCGGAGATTGGTTCAGCGAACGATCCGCATCATCGAGAAGCCGTATGATGCGCCTCGCGTTGCCCAGTAGATCATCGCCAGCCGGGGTAAGTGCTACGCCGCGCGAACCGCGACTAAATAGCGACCGCCCGGCGATGGCTTCGAGTCTTTTAATTTGCATGCTGACCGCCGACTGAGTGCGGTGAACTAAAGCCGCCGCCCGCGTGAAACTGCCCGCATCGGCGATGGCAACGAAGGTTCTCAGAAGCTCGCTATCGAGACGGTTTTCCATACTGGTTTCTAACATCAAAATAATTCATGACAAAGACAAATATTATTCGTTTGTCGAATGTTAAATAATTCGTACGCTAGCTTGAAGAAGCCATGGAGACAGCATGAGCAGCTTATCAGCAATCATTACCAAGAATCAGTGGCAGGCACTGCGCTCGCAATCGGGTTGGATCGTCGTGGTCCTGGTGTTGACGACGGGCGCCGTAATTCCCCCACGGGTGGCGGATGAAACGCTTCGGTTCGTCATCGAGAACCTGCTCTATATGCTGCCGATCATTCTTGTTGCCGTCGGGCTTGCCGGATTTGTCCGCGCTAGCGGCGCCGACGGCGTTTTGGCCGCGGCATTTGAGGGCCGCAAGGCGGTCATGATTGCCGCCGCCGCCCTGGTCGGCGCTCTCACGCCTATCTGTGGCATCGGCGTCCTGCCGATCATCGCAGGTTTACTCGGCGGTGGCGTACCGTTGGCGCCAATCATGGCATTCTGGCTTGCTTCGCCGATTACCGACCCCGCCATGCTAGCGATAACCGCCGGTACGCTCGGGCTCGGCTTCGCAATCGGCAAGACAGTGATCGCATTTTTCATAGGGCTGTTAAGCGGGTTCGCGACCGAGGCGGTGCTTCGCCACGGGGGTTTTCGCGCGCCGCTCAAACCGGCTGCTAGCGCTGCCTGTGATACCGGCCGCCCGGGAGAGTTCGTTTGGTGGCCGTTCGTTCAGACACGAGAACGTTTGTCCCATTTCACAGGCGAGGCGCGAACCTCTGGCCTGCTTATGATCAAGTGGCTCACCCTTGCTTTCGTGGCAGAGAGCTTGCTTCGTGACTATCTGCCGCCCGAGATCATTGCCGATTACGTCGGCGAGAGTAGTCGCTGGGCGATCCCCATTGCGGTGGCCATCGGCACGCCGATTTATGTCGACGGATATGCGGCCCTGCCCCTGGTCCGCGGCCTCATGGACCTCGGTATGACGCCGGGTGCGGCCATGGCCTTCCTAGTCTCAGGCGGCATCACCAGCGCCTATGCTTCGGTTGCGGTGTTTGCGTTGGTGCGCTGGCCCGTGTTTATTTGGTATTTATCTTTGGCCGTGGTTGGCTCGTTGATCGCTGGCTATGGCTTCGAGTGGGTCAACGCTTCATGAGGTATCGTCTTCGGTGACTTTATTGCGACCGCCGAGTTGGACGATGGCGAGGCAGCCGCCGGGTGATTTTGAGGAGTGGCTGGTGCCGGGGGCGAAGTGGACGTAATCGCCGGGCTTGAAGACCGTGCCGTCATCGTCGATCAGTTCGCCTTCGAGCATGAGGAATTCCTCGCCGCCGCTGTGGATGTGATGCCGTGATTCACCGCCCGGCGCGAAGCGGATGAGAAAACTTCCCGTCCCGCTTTCGTCATCATAGTTGAGGGGAATCCAGGACAGTTTGTCCATTTCCACACCGCCTGAAATATAGGGCGTGAAGGAGGCCTCCCGGTCCAGCAAAACCTCGGGCAGGATGCGGCGCCCGGACGCGGCCTTGCCCGCCATCTACCCGACCGCCCTGGCAGCGATGCAAAGGTTGGTCAGTTTGGCGCGAGCGGCCTCGCGGCTCTGCATGCCGAGGCCGCAATCGGGCGCCGCGATCAGGCGGTGAGGCTCGATATGCTCAAGCGCCTTGGTCAAGCGGTCGACGATCTCCTCGACCGGCTCGATCCGTGATTGGGCGATGGAGACGGCGCCGAATATGACCTTGATGGTTTTGAAATGCTCGAGCAGGGTAAGATCGTTGTGCTGATGGGCGTCCTCGATGGAGACCGCCTCGATGGTGGTGTCGTTGAGGGCGTCGGCCAGGGTGAAATAGGTCGAGCGGTCGGCCTTGAGGTAATCCTCCTGGTCGAGTTTCTCAGGGTAGCCGCAGCACATATGCATGGCGCGCACGGTCTCCTTTTCCACCTTGTGGAAACAGCGTTCGAGATTGTCTATGCCATAGGCGATGGCCTTGTCGGGCCAGCGCGCGAACAAGGGCTCATCGACTTGAATCCAGCGGCAGCCGGCCTCGGCCAGGGCGCGGATCTCGCCGTTGATCGCCTCGGCCAGGACGATGCCGACCGCGCGCTCATCGTGATAGAAATCATCGGCGACTGAATCCGTGATGGTCAGGGGGCCGGGCACGGTCACCTTGATGGGGCGGTCGGTGCAGGCCTGCGCCATGCGCCACTCATCGACCAAGAACGGCGCGCCCGCGCTGATCGCACCCCGGATGGTCGGCACCTGGGCGGTCCAGGCGCCGGTGCGCATGCGCTTCTCGGTGAGGTTTTCGAAATCGAAGCCTTCGAGCTGACGGCAATGGTAATAGATGTAATTGTCGCGCCTGATCTCGCCGTCGGTGGGAATATCTATACCGGCCTCGACCTGATCCGCCACCACCTCGTGAATGGCGCGCTCCAGTTGGGTCTCCATATCGTCGCCGGCTTTACCCATGTAATCGGTATAGGCTGTCGTCGGGTCGCTGGTGTTGGTGCCGCCGGCGCCCCTGAACCAATCGGGGATTTCCAGGTAATCCGGCTTCGGGTAGGCGCCGATAGTGGTGGTGACGAGGGGCATGTCGGGCTCCGGAATTTTGAGTGCAACGCAGATGAAATTAGTCTAGGACGCGTCGCCGTCAAGTCGTAATGCGCTATCGCGCCGCCGTTTGCGTGAGATTAAACAAGCCCCGCGGGCTGCCTGGTTAACTATAAAATCTGGTCGCATATTATTGCTTCGCTCGAAACCAAGTAGATCTTATTGAATTCGAGATTTTTTTTACTTTCTCTATAGGGCACCTCGAATAATGCCCTGACGAGCTCGAACCTGGGTAGCAGATGTTGCCCGGTCTCGGGATTTTAGCATCCGAC
>Ga0066376_10003478_pt1 | contig 14059 bp, 16 predicted proteins | sample Knorr_S15_td_Bot_FD_77009 | JGI IMG/M metagenome (GOLD analysis project Ga0066376, IMG submission 77009) | Marine microbial communities from Southern Atlantic Ocean transect - Knorr_S15_td_Bottom_ad_5009_LV_A | ecosystem: Environmental > Aquatic > Marine > Oceanic | place: Southern Atlantic... | reverse complement strand
GAGGCGGATGCAATTGGCCGGACAGACCGTAGGACAGAGGCCGCATGCGACGCATTTGGGACGTCCGTCCGCGTGCACCTCCATGCGGTGCGTGCCGCGCCAGCGCGGGCTCAGATCGGTCTGCTCCTCCGGATACTGCTGCGTCACCGCAGCCGGATTCACCATGTGCTTGAACGTGAGCGCCATTCCGCTCAACGCGGCCCGGAGGTAGGAGGTCGACTCCGGTGCCGGTCGATGCATGACTTTGACTGAAATGGCCATAGGCTGCGCCTCAATCCCCCGCTGCGGCGGGTAGTGAGATGGTCTTGACCTCCACTCTCTGCGCATGCTGGGCAGCGGCGCCGGTGATCACGCGACCACGATCCAAGAAGAACATGAACGCGACGGTGGCCACGCCGCTCACCGCCGTTAGGGCGATGCCGTAGGCCGGGCCCCACTGCACCCCGACCTCGTCGAGCGTCAGAATTGTGCCGCCCACCAGCATGACATATGCGAGGGCCGTGGGGAGCATCACTTTCCATCCGAGCGCCATCACCTGGTCGTAGCGGAAACGTGGCAGCGTCCACCGGACCCAGATGAAGAGCAGCAGGAAGAAACTGGTCTTGGCCGCGAACCCCCCGAACGTCAGCGCCGTCTTCCACCAAGCGGGGTTCGCCAGAATCACGGCGCCGTCCGCGGCGAAGCCGCTGATGAGCTGACCGTCGTACCAGAAGGCATTATCCCAGGTGCCGGGCAAGTCCCAGCCCCCCAGGAAGAGCGTCGCCATGAGCGCCGACGCCGTGACCATGTGCCCGAACTCGGCGATCATGAAGGCGGAGAACTTCATCGCGGAGTACTCGGTGTGGTACCCGGTAATGAGCTCCGACTCGGCTTCCGCCATGTCGAACGGAAGCCGGTTGGTCTCGGCGAACGACGAAATCACGAACAGGATGAACGCCAGCGACAACGGGAACACGAACCACATGCCGAGCTGTTGCTGCTGCCAGATGATTTCCGTGAGCGTCACGTTTCCGGCCATCATGAGCACGGCGATCAGCGAAAGGCCGAGCGCGACTTCGTAGCTCACCATCTGGGCCGACGCACGCAGCGCGCCCAGGAACGCGTATTTGTTGTTGGACGCCCATCCGCCGAGCACGACGCCATATACGGCGAGCGAGCTGACGGCCAGCACATAGAGAATCCCGATCGGTACGTCCGCGATGATCATGTCGATGACGCCGACGGGTGTGCCGAGAGGCGCGGCGACCGGGATGACCGCGAAGGTCACCAGCGCCGGCGCGAGCACCAGCATGGGGGCAAGGACGAAGAAGAGCCTCGAAGCGGTCGCCGGGACCGTTTCTTCTTTGAGGAGGCTCTTGAGTCCGTCAGCAAACGGCTGAAGCAGTCCGAATGGGCCCACTCGGTTGGGCCCGTGTCGGTCCTGGATCCAGGCTGAGACGCGGCGCTCGGCGAGCGTCGTGAACGCCACTACGAGCAGCAGCACGGTGAACATGCCAACGACCTTGACAGCCATCGCGGCCAACGCCCACAGCCCCGAGATGGGTTGCAATTCCACGCGGTCAGTCCCCCGAGATGGAAACGGGTTCGTTCACGACCGCGCCGCGGTCGCCGAGGTCGTCGTACGTCAGCCCACTGAACGCTGGGACCCTTCCGCCGAGAGCGGCGAAGGCGTCCGCGGCGCTGCGCGGCGCTTCGGCCTCGGTCAACTCAGCCACCAACGCTCCCAGAATCAACCAAGGGGGGCGCGCCATGCCGGGCGCTTCCAGCCCTGGCCAGAAACGTTGTACCCGCCCGGACAGGTTCGTGAACGTGCCCTCCTGCTCCGCGAACGTCGTCACCGGGAGCACGAGGTCCGCGTGGGCGGAAGCGGCTGATTCATGACTGCCGAGGTACACGTACAGGGCGGCGTTCTTGCCGAAGTCGGCGTCCTGGTCCGCCAAGGCATCGCCGAGCACCACCAGCACGCCCCCGTGGCCGCTCACCTCGTCCAGGCCGCCGCTCGCGTCGTCCGCACCCGTACGCGCGAGGCCGACGAGCTCAGCGCCCGTGGTATTCGCCGCCAGGTCCCTTCGCCGCGCAAGCGACGGGAAGCCCTTGAGCACGATCTCTTGCTCGGCACGGGCGGAGCGGAACACGCTGTCACCGCCGCCGAGCGCGTCCACCAGTGCCTTCAAGGCGCCGAGATCTTCGTTCGAGGCGAGCGGGGAGGCGACGGCCCTGACGGTCCCCTTCCCGGCATCGCCAGCCTTCTCGAGCAACGCCGTGAGCGCTTCCTTCCACGCGACCGCCTTGGAGCCGCCGTTGCCGTCCCTGATCAGGGGTGCTTCGATGCGACCGCCCTGGTTGATCCACTCGTAGTTGTCGCGGCCGTGGTCGCACATCCACCAACCGTTGACGTCCAGGTTCTCACGTGGCTTGAGGCGCTGAACGAGGTTGTCGCGTGTGTGCAACTCGATGTTGCAGCCCTGTGAGCAACTCGTACAGACAGAGGGTGTGTGCTCGAGATCCCACGCGCGCGCTTTGTGCAAGAAGTCCTTCGAGACCAGCGCGCCCACGGGGCAGATATCGACGATGTTGCCGTGCCAGTGCGTGCCGTCGAGCCCCTCGTCGAAGAAGGTGTCGATCACGGAACGGCTGCCCCGTTCCACCACGGTCAACCGGGAGTCCTGCTCCACCTCGCTCATGAAACGGACGCAGCGCGTGCACATGACACAACGATCGCCGTAAAAGAGCACGTCACCACCGAAGTCGTCTCGCCCGAAGATACGCTTGGGCTCTCGCGAGCGTCCGCTCTCCCGGCCCTCTTCGTGCACGTAGTCCTGGAGGTCGCACTCTCCGGACATGTCGCAGATCGGGCAGTCGAGCGGGTGGTTCACCAGGTAGAACTCCAGCACGGCCTGGCGATTGGACTTCGCCTGGTCGGACTGAGTATGCACCACCTGTCCGTCCATCACCGTGGTCACGCAACTCGGGATCGGCTTGGGCGCGCCCTCGACCTCGACGAGGCAGAGCCGGCACATGGCCGGAGAGGACATGCCCGGGTGGTAACAATAGTGCGGGACTTCCTGCCCGATCCTCTTGGCCGCCTCGAGGATCGTGGTGCCCTTGGGGACCGTGACCTCATGACCGTCGATGGTGAGGGTAACGGGCATCAGGCCACCCCCATCCGCTCACCGCGCCGGATCAGCGCCAGATACTCGTCTCGGAATTTCTCGATCGACGACTGCACCGGTGCCGCCACGGAGTCGGACAGCACGCAGATCGTGGTCCCGACCATGTTCTGTGTCATCTCCATGAGCGTGTCGAGGTCGTCCTCGGTTCCCTTCCCGTTCTCGATGCGCCTCAGGATCTGCGCAGTCCAGGTGGTGCCTTCCCGGCAAGGAGTGCACTGCCCGCACGACTCGTGCGCGTAAAAGTCGACCATGCGGCGAACCTGCTTCACGATATCAGCGGTCTCGTCCATCACGATGACCGAGGCGCAGCCGAGCATCGTACCGACCTCCAGGCAGCCCTCGTAGTCGAGGCTGCACGCACGCGCCTCTTCCGCGTTGATGAGCGGGACCGAAGATCCGCCAGGGATGACGGCCTTCAGGGCGTTTCCGTCGCGCATGCCACCGCACACGTCCTCGATGAGTTCGATGAGCGGGAAGCCGAGCGGCAGCTCATAGTTGCCAGGCTTGTTCACGTGACCGCTCACGCAGAACAGCTTCGTGCCCGGGCTCTTTTCGGTCCCATACTGACGATACCACTCGCCACCGTTGGCCACGATGTGCGGAATGGCACAGAGCGTCTCCACGTTGTTGATCGTGGAAGGCTTGCCGAAGGCGCCCACGGCGGCCGGGAACGGCGGCTTGATGCGAGGCTCGCCACGTTTGCCCTCGAGCGAGTTCATCATGCCGGTCTCTTCGCCGCAGATGTACGCACCCGCTCCCTGGTGTACCGTCACGTCTATGGTATGCCCGGAGTCGAAGATGTTCTCGCCGATGTAGCCCTTGCCGTAGGCGTCCTCGACGGCGCGCGCGAGCACCTGATTCGCCTCGAAGAACTCACCGCGACAATAGATGTAGACATGCTGAGCGCGAATCGCGTGGGCTCCGATGAGGCAGCCTTCGATGAGCTGATGCGGATCCCAGCGCATGAGCTCGCGATCCTTGAACGTGCCCGGCTCCGACTCGTCGGCGTTGCAAAGCAGGTAGTGCGGTTTTCTCTGCTCCTTGGGCATGAACGACCACTTCACACCGGTCGGGAAGCCAGCACCACCGCGCCCCCGCAGCCCGGACGACTTCACCACGTCGACGACGTCGTCGGGGCCCATGCCCAGCGCCTTTTCGAGCGCCTTGTAGCCGCCACGCTCGACGTAGGTGTCGACATGGCGCTGCTTGGGGTCGCCGAAATACTTGCTGAGGATTCGCACCTCGCGGTCCGACACGTAGGGGTAGGCCATTACTGGTCCGCCCCCGACTGGCCCTTCAAGTGCTCGACGATCTTTGCCACGTCGACCGGCGTCACGTTTTCATAGTAGCGCGAGTTGATCTGGACGCAGGTCGGGAAGCCGCACGCCGCCAGGCACTCCGCCTCGATCACCGTGAAGTTCCCGTCTTCGGAAGTCTCGCCCAACTCGGTGTCGGTATAGCGGAGGAACGCCGCGAGCACGTCCTCCGCACCGCATAGGTTGCAGGAGATGTTGGTACACACCTGCACGAGGTGGCGGCCAACCGGGCGCTTGTTGTACATCGTGTAGAACGTCGCGACGCCCCGCACGTCTGCCGGAGCCAATCCGAGTAGTGCCGCGGCACGGTCCATTGATTCGGGGCTCACGTGGCCCCGCAGTTCCTGCACGAGCCCGAGCGTGGGCAGCAGAGCTGCACCCTTGTCGGGATAGCGGGTCAGGATCTTCTCGAAGCGCTCCTGATACTCGCCCTCGAAGAGCGGCGCCTCGGGATCCCGGTCGGGCAGCATGAAGGGCATGGTCGCCGCCCCGGAGGCGTGCCCACCGTGCGCGGGACGCTCACCCACGAAGTCGTCACCCCGCACCTGCTCCTCGGTGAGATCGAATTCCCCCGTATTGCCGGCCCATCCGGGGTTCTTGAACGGAACGTCACTCATCTGTCGATCTCCCCGAGCACGATGTCGAGGCTCGCGTTGATCATGATCAGGTCCGATACCAGATGGCCCTCCGCGAGCTTCGCGATCACGGAAAGATTCACGAAAGAGGGCGGACGTATGCGCCAGCGCACCGGCTTGGTATCGCCTTCCTCCGCGACCAAGTACATGCCGAGTTCGCCCTTCGAGCCCTCGACGGCGAAATAGCAGTCACCCTCGGGAGCAGGGATCCCGTCCGTGATCACCTTGAAGTGGTGGATCATGCTCTCCATGTCCGACATCGCGTCCGTCTTGGAGGGCAGCGAGATGCTCGGGTCCGCGACGTTGATGGGGCCGTCGGGCAGACGATCGAGCGCCTGGCGAAGGATGCCCACACTCTGCTGCATCTCTTCCATACGGCACAGGTAGCGGTCGTAGCAGTCCCCGTGCTCGCCGACCGGTATCTCGAAGTCGTAGGTCTCGTAGTCGTAATACGGGCGGTCCCGGCGCACGTCGTAGTCGATGCCGGTGGCGCGCAAGTTGGGGCCAGTGAAGCCGTAGTTGATCGCATCCTCACCGTTGATTATGCCAATGCCCTGCGTTCGTCCGATGTGGATCTGATTGCCGGTGAGCAACTGGTGTACTTCGGCGAGTGTGTTGGGGAACGTGTCCAGGAACTCGCGCAGCTGATCCGTCCACCCCTCGGGCAGGTCCGCCATCATGCCCCCGACGCGGGTGGCCGAGGTCGTGATTCGGGCACCCGTGAGCGACTCGTGCATCTTGTAGATGCGCTCTCGCTCCTGGAACGAATACAGGAACGGAGTGAAGGCTCCCACGTCGATCGCGGTGGTACCCAGCCAGAGTAGGTGCCCGAAGATTCGGTCCAGCTCCATGAGGATCACCCGCACGACCTTGCAGCGTTCGGTGACCTCGATCCCCATGAGTTGCTCGACGGCCATCACGTAGGCGCAGTTATAGATCAGAGGCGCCAGGTAATCCATGCGGTCGGTGAGCGGGACGATCTGATTCCAGGTGCGATACTCGCCCAGCTTCTCGAAGGACGAGTGCAGATATCCGATGTCGGGCACGACACGCTTCACCGTCTCGCCGTCGAGCTCGCAGACCAACCGGAGCACGCCGTGCGTCGCCGGATGCTGCGGGCCGATATTGATGAGCATGTGCTCGGTATTCATGTCCGGCTCGACGATATCGAACGGCGCGATCGGGCTGAGGGAGGGGTTCCCGTCCACCCCCATCTCGCGTCCGCGCCCGACCTCCAGCTCTATCGTCTTCTGTGCCATCAGGCGTCTCCCTCAGCGTCATCCGACGCGAGCGTACCCACTTCGACCGGCGCCACCTCTTGCGGGGCGCGCCCTGCACTGAGGTCCTCTGCGCGGTAAAAGCGCTCCACATCCTGATTGAGCGCCCGGCGGGTCTGTTCCGCGCGAGAGAAGCGGCCGCGCAACGGAAAGTCCTTCCTGAGCGGGTGTCCCTCGGCGTAGTCGGCGGGCATCAGGATGCGGCGTAGGTCCGGGTGGCCGTTGAAGGTCACGCCGAAGAGGTCGAAGACCTCGCGCTCCAACCAGTCCGCCACCTTCCAGAGGTCGACGACGGAATCGATCTCGAGCGCGTCGAGCGGCAACTCACAGCGTAGTCGTAGCTCCCGCTTGTGTACCGTGGAGTACATCTGGTAGACCATGTTCACGGGCCGGCCGTTCCCGTAATCGACAGCAGTCACGTCGGACATCATGTCGTATCGATGATCGGGATCGTCCCGTAGCCAAGCGAGAATCTCGTGGCTTTTCTCGGGGGCGATCCAGACGACGTGCTGCCCGCCCGAATACACACGGTGTCGCACGACGGCATCGGCGAAGCGCTCCCTGAGCGCCGCGACCGAAGCGTGCTCGCTCGCGTCGCCCTCGTTGCCCGCGTGGTGCTCGCCTGATACGTCCGAGGAGACCGGGCCCGCATCGACCGCATCCAGACCGGCGCTGTCTTTCTTGTCGGCCACGGCTATGCGAGGGGGTCGTCGGAGCCTGGTCCCACTCGGACCGCCTCACCGCTCGACAGCTGTTCCTGCTGCGTCGAGTTCCCGAATGGACCGGACAGCTCCGCGACTTCGAAGTCGCTAGCCAGTGGCCGAGCCACAAGCGTCGGATCCTCTGCGCGATGCTCGAAGTGACGGCTGAGCGACTCCTGTCGGATCTTCTCCTGGATCATCATCAGACCATAGATCAGACCCTCGGGCCGCGGTGGGCACCCGGGGATGTAGACGTCGACCGGGATAATGGTGTCGATGCCCTGCACCATGGAGTACACGTCGAACACGCCGCCCGAGCTCGCGCACGCTCCCATCGATATGCACCACTTCGGTTGCGGCATCTGGTCCCAGACTCGGCGAAGCACCGGCGCGAGCTTGTACGGAACGCGGCCCGCGCAGATGAGCACGTCGGCCTGACGGGGGCTGAACGACATGCGCTCCATGCCGAAGCGAGCCAGGTCGAAGTTGGACGCCGCCGAGGCCATCATCTCGATCGCGCAACACGCGGTGCCGAACGGCATCGGCCAGAGCGAGTTCCTACGACCCCAGTTGACGATCCAGTCGACCTTGCTGGTGAGGAAAGTCGGGCCACCGGCTCCGAAGATGCCCCCGGTCGTGGCGCTTATGCCGCCGCCGGGCAGAATGTCCTTCAGTCCCATTCGAGACCTCCCTTCTTCCATTCGTAGAGAAGGCCGACGGCGAGAACGACCACGAACATGCTCACCGCCAAAAATGCGCTCCACCCCAATTCGCGCATTTGCACAGCCCATGGGATCAGGAAGATCGTCTCCAGGTCGAAGACGATAAAGCTGATGGCAACCATGTAGAACTTCACCGAGAAGCGAGCTCGCGTGCTACCGAGCGGGATCATTCCCGACTCGTAGGGCATGAGCTTCTGAGGCGTGTCGCGACGGGGGTTCAGGATGTGCGATGCCACCACCATTCCGATCGCATTCGCGATGGAAACGCCGAACAGGAGGAGGAGGGGAAGATATTCTCCCGACATGGCGTCGCGGGGTTTGTGAAATAGTTCACTAAGGACGCGAAAAGGTACCCGAGGCGGCGTTGGAGTGTCAACCGGACGAACCTTGCTTTTTCGCTATTTTTCGCCGGTTTGCACGACCTCCCATGCGGCCCATATGTTGGGCCGCCTATCACGCTCTCATCCTCAGAGAACAGAAGCATTCATGCCCATCAAGAGCGACCGCTGGATCCGCCGAATGTGCGAAGAGCAGGCCATGATCGAGCCCTTCGAGACCGGTCAGGTGCGAGACGGCAAGATTTCGTACGGCATATCCTCCTACGGATACGACATACGGGTGTCATCCGAGTTCAAGGTGTTCACGAACGTGCACAATTCGCTCGTGGACCCCAAGAACTTCGATGACCGGTCTTTTGTGGACATCGTAGGGCCAGAGTGCATCATCCCGCCCAACTCGTTCGCGCTCGCCCGGACCGAGGAGTACTTCCGGATCCCGAGAAACGTCCTGGTGCTGTGCGTGGGCAAGTCGACCTACGCACGTTGCGGCCTGATCGTGAACGTCACGCCCCTCGAGCCGACCTGGGAGGGGTACCTGACGCTGGAGATCTCCAATACCACGCCCCTTCCGGCCAAGGTCTATGGCGGCGAGGGCATCGCGCAGCTTCTCTTCTTCGAGGGTGATGAGGAGCCCGAAGTCGCCTATGCGGACCGCCAGGGCAAGTACATGAAGCAGGTCGGGGTCACGCTACCAAAGATGTGAGCCGGGTAGCCTTGAAGCCGGCCACGAGTTCTGGGCTGTTCGCTGCCGCGCTTTTTCTGGCCGGCCCGCTGCTGCCCGCCAACGCGCAGGAAGTCGCAGACACGATCCCGCGCGACTCGGTTGTGGCCGTGTCGGGCATCACGGTGTCGATCGGGAGGCTCCGCGTAGGAGCGGTTCCGGTCACGAGAACGCCTTTCCCCGTGCAGGCGATTCAGATCAGCGGCGGGTCATCCGCTGGTTTGACGCGTGAGCTGGCCCGGCTGCCGGGTGTTACGCTCAGTAACCAAACCGGGAGCCCGTACCAGTCCGACCTGAGAATCCGAGGATTCTCCTTGAGCCCGGTCGTCGGGCTGCCACAGGGTGTGAGCGTGTTCGTCGACGGCGTGCGGGTGAACGAGGCGGACGCCTCGCAGGTACACCTGTCCCTCATCCCGGGAGCTGCCCTGGAACGAGTGGAACTCCTGCGCGGGCCCGTGGGAGCCTTCGGTAAGAACGCGCTCGCGGGCGCGCTCAACTTCGTTACCGCGCGCGGCAGTGACGCCGCCGTGATGAACGTCGAGGTGGAGGGGGGCTCGCACGGCTCGGCTTCCGGAACGGTGCGCGCGGGTGGGCGCGTGAATGCCTACGACGGATTCATCGCGGCCTCCTATCGGCAAACGGACGGCTGGCGTGAGCTCGGCCACTCCGACGAGCTCTCGATTTTCGGCAAGCTCGGATGGCGCGGGGAACGGACCGACGCTTGGATGTCGTACTCCCTCGAGTCCGATTCCCTGGAAGGGCCGGGCCCCCTCCCCGAGTCGTGGCTCGTCGGTGGCGCGCTACCGGACGACATCGTGAGCCCTCCGTCTGACCGGCGCAGACTCCGCTACACGGGCGGAAGCGGCGACGCGTTCACGGCGCGCATGCACTTCCTCAACGGCCGGCTCGAGCGCGAGATCTCCGATGGATGGAGCGCGCAGCTCACCTCCTTCGCCCGGCTCGTCGACTTCCGTCAAACGAACGACAACATCACGGAGCCAGACGCGCTCGGCCTCACGCAAATAAGGTCCATCGGCACGACGGCCCAGTCGGCCCACCGTCCCAGCGAGCGCCTGTTACTCATCCTGGGTCTCGAAGGCGTACGCAATACCGTCGATATAGCGATCGAAGCGCTGCCCAACCGAACCTTCCCAGACCTCGAGCGCGAGACGACGGAGCGTCTCCGCACCGACGAAGACAACCTGGCTGGCTTTGCGGAGACCTGGTGGGCGTTGTCTCCCCGTCTGGCACTCCACGCTTCCTTCCGGTTCGACTACTCCGCCCTTCCGGTGACCGACCTTCTCGACGCGAACGACAGTGGCGAGAACTCGTTCGCCGAGTGGTCGGGAGGAGTCGGCTTCGCGAGGGACCTCAGCGCGGGGGTGAGCGCATTCGCGGGATACAGCCGCGGCTTTCGCACGCCAGTGATCCTAGAGGTCAGCTGCGCAGATCCAGAGGATCCGTGCCAGCTCCCGTTCGAACTCGGCCCAGATCCGCCGCTGCTCCCCGTGACGTCGGACACGTGGCAGGGCGGGGTGAGAGTGGCGCGTGAGGTCCTTCGTGGAGAAGCCGCCGGCTACTGGTCCGAAGTCCGGGATGACCTCTTCAACGTGGTCGACCTCGATACGCCGACCCGAGGCTTCTTCACCAACCTCGATCGGACCCGCCGCATCGGCGTCGAGGTGTCCGCCGAGTTGACACCGAGGCCGAGGACGCGAGGCCTCACCCTCACGGGCGCGTTCGCGTGGACGCGGGCCACGTTCGAGTCGTCCGCCGTGCTCGCCGCGCCGTTTGTCGATGACGATGCGGATGAATCGGACGAGGGCGAGCAAACGGGGCTCGCCCCCCCTGCCGTCGAGCCGGGGGACCGCTTCCCCATGGTCCCGGAGTTCTCGGTGTCGGGCGGAGTGCGTTATGCGTTCCCTCGCACCTCGGCGTCGCTCGATGCGCGCTGGGTGGGCGAACAGTTCCTGGTCGGCGACGAGGGTAACGAGTCGCCTTTCAGGAAACTCGACCGCTACCTGATCGTGGACCTGAAGGTGGAACACCGTGTCGGGCGGGCGATCGCCTTCCTGGAGGTGAGCAATCTGCTCGATCAGAACTACTCGCCCTTCGGCATTATCTCGCGTAACGTACGCAGCGCACCCGAGCAGCCAGGAGCAACCGTGGAGCGGTTTCTCACGCCTGGACTTCCACGCAGGCTGAGCATCGGGCTGCGCGTCGGGCTGCGCGTCGGCGATGGTCGCTGATGAGAGGTCGTGAGTGGCATACGACGAAGGACTGGCTCAGCGGGTACGAGAAACGCTCTCCGAGCGCGACGACCTGTCTGAACGCAAGATGTTCGGTGGCCTCTGTTACATGCTCGGCGGGAACATGTGCGCGGGCATCGTCGGGGACGAACTCATGCTCCGCGTCGGGCCGGAGGCCTACGCGGACGCCCTCGCGAGGCCGCACGCGCGCGCGTATGGACTTCACGGGGAGATCCCTCAAGGGAATGGTCTACGTGGGCGTGGACGGGTTCGCGGACGACTCCGATTTGTCGGGTTGGCTCGATCTGGCGATGAGCTTCGCGGGCAACTTGCCACCCAAATAACGGGCAGCGGCACGTACACGGCTCAGAGCGACTCGCCCGGCCCAGGCACGAGGCCCGGGAACTGGACTACGGCGCATTCGGGGCAAATGCCGTGCTAAAAATGGGCCGCCGAGTGCTGCGCGCCATAAACCTCGACGTCCTGCCATGAGCCGTGCTCGCCGCGCACTTTCTTGCAAGAAGCGCACATCGGCAGGATGCCGCGCAGAACCCGGACCTCCTCCTGAGCCTGCTCCAGATCCTCGCGGGCCCGAACCTCGGCACGCAACGCTACGAAGCCGTCTCGACGGCTGTGGTCCAAGTTCATCGCGACAACGACTCCGATCGCGTTGGCAATGACGAAGGCCAAAACAATCGTGAACGAGGTCGATGGGTCCACATCTCTGAGTAGCCAGAACTCGGCGAGGATGCCCCCCCGTCTCGAGCAGTCCGGCGGCTACCGCGTAGGGAAGCGCCATCGGCACCGGCGGTGTAGATCGCGAACACGAAGACCGGCCTCGTCGCGGCATTGCCCATGAAATCCACCGGCCGAGATAGGCCGACACCCACGTCGAGCAAAACGATCGAGAGGACCAGCGCGAACACCGATAGGTCGCGGCTCGCGTAGCTCGAAGTGCGGCCGATTCTCATCAGCACGGTGAAAGCCAAGGCGACGACCATGGCGCGACCCGCGAGAATCGCCGTGAGGGCAGAGCCAGCAGGAAGGAGTGCGAGGTCGTCCCGAACGAAGACCACGGTCACGATGAGCGCAATCACCCCGACGCCCACAACCAGCCGACGCTCGGACTCACGCCGCGACGCCCGGTACTCATCCTCGGTCGCCCCTTCCAGGGACGTGTCGAGGAGTCGAATCGGAAAAGTCACTCCTGCTCCAGCTCGTGGGGTGTGAGCAGAGAGTAACGCCTCAGAGATGCAGTTACGACCGACCCGCTGGTCAGTTGATCGAGACGAGCTCGATGCGGAAGATCAAGATCGACCCCCCTGGGATCGCACCTCGTGCCTGGTCTCCGTACCCGAGGCTCGGCGGGAACACGATGAGTCGAATGCCGCCCACTTTCATGCCAGTCACCCCCTCGTCGAACCCATCCACGACCTGCCCGGAACCCAATGTGAACGGAAACTGACCGGAGTCGAACGAACTCCCGTTGGCGAGGAATCCGGCGTACACAACGGTGACGCTGTTCCCCGCTACTGCCGGCTCGCCGCTTCCCTCGGTGATCGTTTCGTAGTACAGGCCGGAGGAAGTCTTCGTCATCGAATTGAGATCGACGTTCAGCGACGGATCGAACGTCGTCTCTTCGATCACCTGAAACGCATCGCTGCACGCCGCCAGGATGAGGACGCCAGCCGCGGCACATGCCAGTGTCGAGAATCTTGGGGAAGTCAACCGCATGTCTGGTCCTCGAGATGAGTGAAGCTCGGAAGGGACGAACAGCGACGCCGACCCTCGTGCGAGCGGAATACGCCCGTGGCACCCGAGAGTTTCAGTTGGCATCAACGAGTTGAACCTCGAAGATCAGGGTCGCGCCAGCAGGCACTTTTCCGCGCCCCCGCGAACCATACGCGAGACCGGGGCGCACGATCAACCGCCTACGACCACCGACGCGCATTCCCCGGATGCCTTCGTTCCAGCCGCGAATGACCTCGTTGCTTCCGAGGCGGGCGTGGAACGGTTCTCCCTGGAGCGTAGCATTGAAGACCGTGCCATCGGGGAGCCATCCAACGTAGTAGATCCAGACTCGGCTGGTCCGTTGCGCCCTGACGCCCAGTCCTTCACTGAGCTCCTGGATGTAGAGACCCGACGAGGTGAGCTCGAAGTCGGCGAGGTCGATGCCGAGTTCCGTCGCGAACTGGAGTTCCGCGGGGTCCGTGGGTGGAAGCGGACCCGCGGGCGCGCCACCGGCGCATGCCCCGAGTAGTAGCAAGGCGCCGATCGACGCCAAACAAGTCACGCTCTTGATTGGATCTCCCCTCATGTACGTCACACCTGGCTCGTCGCCACACCGATCTACGTGATCTGCAGACAAACATGTCCCGCTCGCGCGAGGGATCAAGGAGCAGTGTCCCTGTATTCGGAGTTTAGTCGATGCGAAGTACGACGATCGGCGACAACAGATTGGCACAGCGCCCGAGTCTACCACCCTTGGGGGTACCGATGAAGCGAAGCAACTTCTGCAGCGCGATCTCCACCTTGGCGTTCACCCTGATATCGCTCACTTCGGTCGTCTGCGGTGTCTCGGCGGCGCGGGCACCGGTCCAGGCGAGCAACGATGCCATCGCGGACTCACTGGTGCAAAACTGGATCGCCGCGGTCGGAGGCCTCGAGGCGTAGCGGCCTCTGCAGGGCGCCAGCTTCACGCTGACCACCGAAATCTACGATCCGGAGAGCGGTCGCATGCGGCGCACTCGCCCTCGCTATGTGACCATCGCCCGCACGGACGCCGGCGAGATCTCGAGAATCGAGCGTTGGGAAGGGGACGATTTCATCCAGCAGGGATGGGACGGAGTCGAGCAGTGGGCGACGCGCAAGGGCGAGCCACTCGGCGTAGGCTACAAGGACTATGATCAGGTACCCTACGTTTCGGG
>Ga0066376_10003477_pt1 | contig 14059 bp, 14 predicted proteins | sample Knorr_S15_td_Bot_FD_77009 | JGI IMG/M metagenome (GOLD analysis project Ga0066376, IMG submission 77009) | Marine microbial communities from Southern Atlantic Ocean transect - Knorr_S15_td_Bottom_ad_5009_LV_A | ecosystem: Environmental > Aquatic > Marine > Oceanic | place: Southern Atlantic... | reverse complement strand
AGATGAACAGGCTAGACTCGCAGCCGAGGCCGCCCGACAAGCTGAGATCGAACGTCAAATGGAAATGCAGCGCCAAATGGAAGCGCAGCGTCAAGCCGAGTTAGAACGTCAACAGCAGGAGATGCACAAAAACAACCACGACATTTCCAATGGTGAAAGCCAGTACTTTACTTTAGGCAATGGTTTGAATAATGATCAACAAGCACTTAAACGCGCCAATCCAGACGCTGAAGAAAACGAATCTGACCTTTCCAGAGGGAGGCGTTATGGTCCTCACGGAAAAGGAAACCGCCGCTGGAAACATGATGGTAACGAAGCAGAGCAAGACGCTTCTGTAAGCCAAAAGTCTGAAAATACAGTTGCGGACTCGGCTGATAGCCCGCCTAGTCAAACTTTACAATCACCGGAAAGATACACTTCTTATGCAGATTCCATTGGTATAGGCTCAGCGGCTCAAGCCCCTGTGAATATAAATGTCATTGCCACCGAAGACCTGAAAATTGATCTTCCTGAAATTGATCTAAGCAGTAGTTTTGCAGAAAGTGTTACGCCTTCTGCCCAACCAGTTGCCCCTGCAGCGGCCCAATCTTCTACTCCAACAGAAGCAAGCACATCTGTAGCGCAGGATCATGAGGAATTAAAGGTTTCATCACCCGCAGTTCCCGCAATTGGCTAAGCCTCTACTTTTGTATTTTCTTTAATTATATATTTACGGATTTATACGCATACTTGATTGATATATCTGTGCGATTTTCATTGCTGCAAATATAAAAATTTATAAACAAATTTAATGATTACATAATTACACTAAGTATAATAAGTAACTGAAAATTAATACTTTTTGAATATAATTGGTAATGAATATAAGAGTTCTATAGAATATAAATATGGCTACAACAGCAACACAAGAAAGAGATCCACAAATACAGCAACCCGCACCTGCGGTTGTTTCTGCACCGCCTGCAGCTTCAATCCGTCCTGAAACTGCGGTTGCAAGCCCTCCTCCCGCATCCTCTATCCGGCAACAACAGCCCGATGCAGAGGCTCAAATGCGTAACGATAGAATGGACAGGCATAATGAACATGATCAGGCGACTTTGCGCCAGCGTGTTCAAGAAGAAGCTGAGACCAGAGCACGTGAAGAAGGTCGTGAGATTACACCTGAAGAAACAGCACTTCTAGATGAATCAGTAGAACGTACTCAGCAAGTGGCTGATGGTATGCCTGATATGGTGACCGAGAATATCGGTATGGGTATTTTCATGACAATTATTATGGAAGTGTTTGGCATGGGTCAGGCAAACGGTAACAGTTTTGAAGGCATGGACATAGAAGGCCTTATTGGTCAGATGTTCTCCTCACTTATTCCCGGCCTTGGTATTGCAGGTGCTGGTATGGCCGGTCCAGGACATGATGGACATGATCATGACGGTCCTTCAATAGAAGGGGGAAGCACCTTCTCTTCAGATGGTAATGTAACATTACAATTCCCTATAAAGGGTGATTATCGCACAGGCCAAGATGTAGTACACCGTGGTGGATCACGAATGCATGAGGGAGGGGATTACCCTGTTGCTTCAGGCACTGATCTTTACGCTGCCGCTGAGGGGCGTGTACATAACGTAGGTTACAATGCCTCAGGCTGGGGTAAATATATTGATATTGATCATGGCAACGGCGTATTTACACGTTATGCTCACTTAAGTGATGTTGATGTTAGAGAAGGACAAACTGTAGGCCCGGACACAGTTATTGGCCAAAGTGGCAGTACAGGGCGCTCTGATGGGCCTCATCTTCACCTTGAAGTAGGAATTGCTGATAGTAATGGCAGATATCAGATTGTAAGCCCGGCAAGCGCTATGGGTCAGAATCTTGGTGACAGCTCAGTCAGACAGGGTCTGATTAATGAAGCAAGAGAGTCATATCAGCAAGCAGGACTTGGTCACAAACAAGGTATGAACGCAACGCCAGAATACCACGGCCCGGTAATATCTTAACCTATTGAAAAATATAGATTTTTTAAGTTGCTTTGCATTTATTAGGAAAGATACGCTAAAATATAAACATGGTACAAGAAACAGTTAAATCACAAGCTCTAGGCACTACCAGCCATGCCGCGTTGGCCATAGGCAATGCTGGGGGTATTTCCGGTAACGGAATAACAGAGAGATTTTCTAATCCTGCAAGACAAGGTGCCTTGGATTTGAACCAAGAAGCTGAAGCAACAAATACGAATAATTTCAATATGGTTAGCGGAGCAAAACCATATTCTCAGGAGCCAAGCGCAAATACAGGCCGTGAAGTTTCACGCGAGGATGAAGGTTATGTCCTTCTTATGCTTCTTGGACATTACTACGAATCCACTGCCGAATTGAATGGGCAGAATTTAGACCCTGAACAGATCGAGCAAATGATCAAAGATCTGGAAGGTATAGAGCTTGATTCTAATGGTGATATTGACCTTACATCAGCCTCTACTTCCGCCGCTCTAGCAACTGGTGTAACCTCTGCCGCTGCAGGTCTTTCTGCTGCTCAGCTCAGAGAAAACGGTGCATTTGACGGTAGTTACGATGAAGCCTTTGACAAGGTTCTGGCTCATGAAGGTGGTTGGCATGATGGAAAATATGACGCCGGAGGAGCCACAGTGTTCGGTATAGCGTCTAAATACCACCAAGGAACATATAATGAAGTAATGGGTCTTTTGAGATCAGGCGACCGTGAAGGAGCACTTGAGGTAACAAAAGATTTCTATAAGCGTGAATTTTGGGATAAGGCAGGAATTGAAAATATTTCTGATCCAGCCGCCCGTCTAGTTGCATTTGACACGGCGGTGAATGCCGGTGTTGGTAAAGCCAGACAACACATTGCTACAGCCTCCAGAAATGACGGGGTAGCAGATGGTAATGAGTTGGTCGATTTAAAAAGAAATCATTATGCAAGTCTAAACGCCACGGGTAAGGCTGTTTACACAAGAAATTATAGAGGTTGGATGAATCGTTGTGACAGTCTTCAGGAAGATGTAGATCAGGTTTATGCCTCTGCCAGAACTCCTGCCTTGGCTGCTAATGAGCCGCAGTTGGCACTCGGATAATAAAAACCCCATAAAATTTTTAAAGAGTAATATTTAAAGCCCGTGACCTTTTTTCAAGGCGCGGGATTTTCCTTAATGTCTGCAGCTGTTGAGAAACTGTCCAGATCCAGATTCAACCAGGTTTCGAAATCACCAAACATCAAAACACGATTACGGTAAAACCCTTGCGCTGTCTGCCCTAAAGTTTTTTCAAATATACGTTCAGATGCGTCGCATTTTTGCTCATTATTTGCGATTTTAGCTTTGAGAAGTTCAGCAGCCTTATGACGCGCAAGATAATCACCTAGAACATATTCCAAATGATCCAGTCTTTCGTTTTTTGATGAAAAACTGTTTCCTAATTTGTCTTTTACAACCTTTATCATTTCACCGAACTGTTCCGGATTATGTCTCAATACTATGCTTAAGGCATTTTCCCTGTCAGCACCTTTGTGATTACGCGCCATGTCCCAATTTTCCACTAATTGCAAAACGCTTTTACTGTCATCATAGTAAAATTCAGAAAGCATATCGAGCACCGCATTCCGACTGCCCTGTAAATCTGCCTCCATATCTTCGATTTTGCTTTTCCAGACAGGCATATCCTTTTCGAGAAAGCTTCTGTAATGCGCCATACGGAATTCGCCGCTAAGGGCTATATCTATAGGCACAGCCTTATCCTCATCACCCGGCATGAAGTAAAAAGAAGCCGGGTTTCCGGCGCTACCGCTAAACGCAGTTGAGAACAAATTATCTGTTTCAACACCACGTGGAGCCATTGTTTTTTCCCAATGGCCATCAACACTTTCAAAAAATTTTTTATACGCGGGGTATTTTTCGGAAAAATTCGCAATGTTTGAAATTTCCTGCCGCAATGCCTGCTTTGACAAATTGCGGTCAAAAATTTTCGTATCCGGATCCAGAATCATTTTTTTATGTAGCTTGACCAGATTCTCAGGCATAGGCGCACCCAGACGAGGCTTAAAGAAATGATAGGGGTGAATTTCAAGAAATGCGCAAATTTCCATCATTTGTTCCGGCTCTGGAAATATTTGATGCCAGTCAGGCGCACGCCCTTCCCCATAGCCCCCATAAAGCCTTATCATTTGTTCCGGCTTTCCTGTTAAACAAGGTAGATCGTCAATATCATAGCCCTGCTGGACACTAAGTGTTCTTATCGGATGTGTTTTATAGGCACTAAAATCATCCGGGATGACATTACCGCCCGGATCCTTTACAAATTTTTTCCGGGTCGCAGGAAAGTCTGTGGGATATTCGATAATTTCTTGACCTACCATATCTTATACCCTCCTAAAACTGTGTCGGTTGCTGGGTCTTTCCAGAGTTTACGCTTTCACTTTGCATATCATTACAACGATCAAGAAACACAGGGTTTCTGTGTGTCAGAAGGCTGTTTTGGTAATATTCAGTCGCCACCTGCCCTTTTCGGGAATTAAGCATTTTATCGCATTTGCCAAAAAGAGATTTTTTGTCGCGCCCCTTTTCCCATTTGTCTTCCAGATACTCCCATTCGGTGAAAGCAGAAAGATAAACGCTTATAGCCTCACCCATCTCTATACACTCAGATCTGAACTCTTCATTTCCGGATATGTTCTTTACCTCGGCATTTTCTTTCAAAGTTCCAAGACTTTGTGGAAAACGAACAAGCACACCAATATTGTCAGAAATATCAGCTGCGTCCTGGCGCAAATATTCCCATTTTTCGAGATTTTCAAGAAGGGTGGCCACCTCTTCTTCATAAATATTTTCCAATCGTGCTGAAAGCTCGCCTCTTGCAGTTTGAGCCGCCTCTTTTTTGGCGTCGCATTTTTCCTTAATCGTCAACAGAGGCAATTCAATGCGCGCCAGAAAATGGTCAATACGGGTTTGTGCATTATTATTTTCTGCAACGGTAACAACGCGGCCTGACATTTCGAAATTTTTAGTAATGCTTTGCGTGTCGCCTTCAAGGCAAACTTGCCTTTCACGCGCATCATTGGTTAGCCTGCGCTCTTTCTGATTATAGGCCTGCCATTCTGTATCAACATAACGAAACAGCTCTTTAAGCTCTGAATTATCTCTGAAAAACATATCAGAATAATGACTGTCCAGATCAAGTGTCTCACGGGATTTGGCTCGTAAGGGATCAGGTAGTGATTCATCCATAATGATGGAGACATGAAGCTCTGTCAGTTCTTTAGGCAAGGGATTACCGTAGGCAGGTGTGAATAACTCACTGGGATGAACATCCATTTTTTTACAAACCCAGGCCAAAGAATCAGCCGATGGAAAATCGAATTCTTTCTTACCGGAAGTTTTCTCGGCGTAACCGCTGTAACGCGATGCGAAAATTTCGGGACTTTCCCAAGGCGGGACAATTTCTTCCAGATCCATATCGGCCATAATGGCCTGAACATGAATAGGGTGAAGGCCTTCTGCCCCGCTAAAATAATCTTTATCGCTAAATATTTCGGTAATTTTATTACCTTTTTTCATGTTTAAACTCCCTGATTATTACGATTTTATACCATAATTATGGGAATTTCTAAAGTAGAATTTTCTTAATTACTAAAAATCAGGACAGTCCGAGAAAATCCAGCTGCCACTCCAACTCCTTTTTGGAAAGAGGATAATCTGTACCGCCACGAGGATTCATAATTTCCGCAGAAGGCACCTTGGCAATTTCCCTTTGTACAGCCAATGCCGTACGCATAGAAAATCCAGCTTTCCAAACAAGGGAAATTGTGGGCTTGGGCGCGTGAAGCTCCATCACTTTTTTAACATCTTCAACAGATACACCAGCCTTGGCGGCCAGCGCATATTCGACAAATTCCCTGTCACGCACACCGATGGCATCCATAATAAACTCATCATCAAGTTCACCTTTGGCATGAGCCTCCTGAACACGTTCCAGGGTCGTTTTTCCACTGTCTTCTTCTTCCAGAAAAGCCAGGCGCCTTTTAAAGGCTTTACTGATATCCCCGATCTCCCGGTTATCAAAATCCGTTCTTTCAAGTAAAATATCCCGAACTGACTGATCGGCATAGAAAGCCATTTCCTTGGCAAGTTCTGGCGGTAAATGCGGATTGGAAGCCAGAGGTTTATGCCAGTCTGGTAAATCTTTGGCTTTCTGTACGATAGATGTGAGGGTGTTTACCGCAATTTCGGCACCCGTGTTTCCTATCAAAGCCAACGTCCCGGGTTCATCCTCCGTTTCATAAACCGCCGTGGACAAAGCTTCGGAAACTTTTTCGCGCGAAGCAATGGCGGACACCGCCCAGCTTGCCGGATGGGATTTCAATATTTCGATCAAATCCTCATCTGGCAGCAATATACAATAGCGCAAAACCGGCTCAGACACTTCCCGTTCAATATCTTTGGCCAGTTGCAGCACGACTTTCGGCGGTGCGTGGGCATGATCTTTTAGCGCGCTCGACAGGGCTACCCTTATTTTGAGCACTTCATCCAGTGCCAGCGCACCGAGTGCGTTGACCGCAAAAGTATAAATCTGGCTCTGTTTGTCTTCAGAAAGTTGTGGGAGCAAATGAATAAGGCGTTCAGCCAATGCGAGACGTACGTCTATATCACTGTCTTTGGATAACACCGAACTGGCTTGTAAGGGCGTAGAAGAATTACCTGCAACTGCGCGCCGGACGGACGCTTCCTCATCATGTTCTGCCAGATAATATAATATATCAGGAGACGTTTCTTTGCTTTTGGCCAGCTTCATACGATCAGGGACAGAGCCATCACTGGCCAGCTTCTTCTCTTCTGACCGGTCCGGGCGAGAGAGGCCAAGGCGCCTTTTCAACCTATCCAACATTTTCGAAATCTTTCAGATAATGTGTTGATCCCATTTCCTGCACACGGGAGAGGGTGCGTTCAAACTCAAATTTATGTGTTTTACCTTCAAATATCTCAGTTATCGGCTTTTCTGAAGAGAGTACCAGCATTTTCTTTTTATCGTATAAAACATCAATCAAAGACATCAGGCGTTTTGATTCATTTCTCATTGTTTCATCCAGAACAGGTACATCTTTTAAAAATATCACATCATATCTTTCAGCAAGCTTAAGATAATCCTCCGCGCCTAAGGGTTTTTCGCATAATTCGTTAAATGTAAATTCCGCCACGTTTTTTGCAGCCGCCCTGACTTGCAACTCACGACCACGCAATTTTATTTTTTCATGTCGTTTTTCCGCGCCACCTGTCAGATCGGAGAAAAGATTGTCCATTTGATCCTGCTCATTTTCTCCAAAGTAGACTTGTTTTTCATGCAAACCTGTACGCCTGTAATCGCGCCCGCCTTCAAGCGGCACAGAGATCATCAATCTTTTTATAAGTTCAATGAAAGGTATAAAACGCGCCCTTTGCAAACCCCCTTCATAAAGGCGGTGGGGTGGCCAGTTACTGGTCATGATAATAAACAGACCGTTATTAAACAGTGAGGTAAAAAGGCGCGACAAAATCATCGCATCGGCCACATTTGTTACATGAAACTCATCAAAACATAATAATTTATAAGCTTTAGATAGCTTTGCGGCATAGGCATCCAGAGCTTTATCAGCGCCCTTTCCTTTTCCACCTTTCCTGTATTCATGCAGGAAATCATGTACCTCAATCATAAACTCGTGAAAATGTATGCGACGCACAGATTCTGATTGTGAGACCTCTTCACAAAAAATATCCATGAGAACGGTTTTTCCACGTCCGACAGGCCCAAAGATATAGGCACCTTTATAAGGACTGTCGGCATTCCCCGATTTAGAGAAGAACCCCCATGACCGGGATTTTGGTATCAGGATTTTATCGCGTAAAACGCCCATCGCGTTTAACGCCTCTACCTGACCCGCATCGGGGGTGAGGTTTCTGTCTTCAAATCCTTTCCGCGCCCAATCAGACAGAGGAGGATTTACCGACATATTTCACCAGCAGAATTGAGAGTTCATATAAAAGAAGGATAGGAATCGCCAGACAAACCTGAGATATAATATCCGGCGGCGTCAAAAATGCTGCTACGAGGAACACGACGACAACCATATAACGTCTTTTCTTTGCAAGACCTTTTGCGGTGACAAGCCCGGCGCGACCCAAAAGGCTGAGCAAAACCGGAAGCTGAAAGCAAAGCCCGAACGCAAAGATCAAAACCATTATCAGATCCAGATACTCAGATACCCGCGCTTCGAGTTGTATCGGCAGAACGGTCTGTGTCGCCCCACTTTGAAAACTGAGGAAAAAAGGAAGAGCCAATGGCAAGACAACATAATATACCAGCGCCCCACCACAGAAAAACAACACTGGTGTCGCAATTAAAAATGGTAAAAATGCGTATTTTTCATCCCTGTAAAGCCCGGGGGCGATAAATTTCCAGATTTGCATGGCAAGTATCGGGAAGCTGACAAACAGCCCCGTAAAGAAAGAGACTTTCAGATATGTGAAAAACGCCTCGGCCAGTCCGGTATAAATCAGGCGCTGCGTACCGCCGGAGGTTACCGCCATTGCATCAGCCAAAGGTTTGACCAGAAAACCGTATATATGTTCTTTAAACAAATATGAAACGGCCGTTGCCAGTACGATTGCGGCAACCGCCATTAAAAGGCGCGACCGCAACTCCAGCAAATGCTCCATGAAGGTTTTAGACGTATTCTTATCTGTATTATTTTCTTCTTTGGGGATAGAAACATTTAAAGACATGGGCTTTACTCATCGCTTCCTTTTGTGTCCTTGCGCAAGTCGCGGAGGAAGCTCAGCTCCATCTCGATCTCATCCTGCTCTTTTTCCTCTTCAAAAAAATTCTCGTCAGGAAAACGGCCTGTATTTTCAGAACCATATCTCTTTTGCTCTTCTTTTTGCAGCTCGGTTTGCTGCATGAAATCGTCAAACTGGCTGGAAAGAGCATAGCGCATATATTGAATCCGGCGGAAAAATTTGCCAAGTCCATACATGAGTTGCGGCAATTCTTTTGGCCCGATCACCAAGATAGCGATCAGGAGAATAAAAACAATTTCTGTCCAGCTGACATCAAGCATTAGAAATAAAGCCTTGCCTTTCGGGCGTTAGTTAAGCGTATCTTTGGGGCCCGGGGCTTTATCAGCCTTTTGCGGTGAGGCGTTTTCTTCCTCATCACGCATACCGCGCTTAAAGCTTTTTATACCTTCGGCCATATCGCCCATAATCCGGGGCAGCTTGCCTGCGCCGAATAAAAGCATGATAAGTGCAACAACAATTAAAATTTGCCAGATACTGGGGGACATGTTTTAAGCCTCTTCTTTCATATCTTCATTAGTCTGAGCGTCATCTTCGACACTCTCATCAGGTAATATAGTACGTTCAGTGTCTTCTGTCTCGTCTTCATCGAAAAGTTCTCCCGTACCCGGTATTGTTTCAATAGCCGGACGGCGATCAAGAAGGCCTGCGGATTTCAGTTCATCAAGTCCGGGCAAATCTGTCAATGCTTCAAGACGGAATTGGTCAAGAAAAGCATTCGTGGTCACCCATGTAACAGGCCGTCCCGGTGTTTCACGACGGCGCCCCGGCTTTACCCAGTCCTGTTCCAACAAGATATCAAGTGTGCCCTTACTTACCGCCACGCCTCTGATATTTTCAATTTCGGCCCGTGTCACGGGTTGGTGATACGCAATAATGGACAAGGTTTCAAGCGCGGCGCGTGACAGGTTGCGCGTTTCTTCCTTTTCCAAAACAAGATGCTCGGATACGTCTGACGAAGTGCGCATCGCCCACGCCCCGCCTACTTCAGTAAGTTCAACGCCTCTGTCTGTATAGTCATTTTGCAGGTCTTTTAAAATTGCGGCAAGATCCGCCTCCTCCGGCAGTCTTTCCCGAATAACACTGGATGGCAGCGGGTCAGCAGAGGCAAAGAGAAGTGCCTCGACAACTTTTTTTTGTGTTGTTTTATCCATATATCACGCCTCTTCTCTGGCTTGCAGCTTCTCACGCAGATAAATGGGGCGGAACAATCCATCCTGCTTTATCTCTGCTGTCCCCTGTTTAGCCATTTCAAGCCCTGCTGTAAACAGGGAGGCCAAAGCAGAGCGCGTAAACAACGGATCATCATCGGTTTTATCCGGTAAAAACGAATCAAGGGTGGCCCAGACACTGTAAGGGCCTTTTCGCGGCAGGTTGCCAAGCATGGTTGTCATCCTGGATACCGCATCTTCCGTTGACATCAAATGGAAGTTTTCAAGTTTGTATTCACTGTAGGTTCTGCGGCGCTCAATTGATCCATAGGCCTGCAGTAAGTCAAAAATGCCAACTTCATATTCGGTGGAAAATTTTGTTTTTATACGCTCAGGCGCACCGCGTGCAAAAGTATCAACGCCAAGCTGTGGACGCGACATCAATATTTCACCGGCATTTTGCATGGCCTCCAACCGTCGTAGCTGGAACTGCAAGGCTTCCGCCATCTGCTCACCCGTAAGCTCCTCCTCATCGTCTTCTTGCTGAGGCAGGAGAAGTCTGGACTTCAGGTAAGCCAGCCAGGCCGCCATAACCAGATATTCAGCCGCCAACTCAAGACGGAGCTCCTTGGCGCGGTCTATAAAGGCTAAATATTGCCGGACAAGCTGCAAAATTGAGACATGGCGCAAATCCACTTTTTGGGAGCGGGCCAAATCAAGCAGCGCGTCAATCGGCCCTTCATAGCCGTCAATCTGCAACAAAAGACGCTCGGACTCATCCTCAAGCTGCACCGGCTTCCGGGGTGGGTCTTCCTCGAAATTCTCGTTTGATAAGGTTACTTTAATCGTATCGGTCATAAAAACAGTCTGATTTTTGAAACTATTTATGACTATAACCCTTATCTGGCAAGCGTTTCCAGTGAAAAACGAAATTTATCCCGCATCCTCGAATAACGCTGTGCGCATTGGTTCGCACATCAATCTATGGCTTTTACAGATATTTTGGCTTACTCTTGGAAATTGTTATGGGACTTGTATCAGGCTTTATCAAATTTAATCAACGGCTGTCACTTGCTTTTGACAAGCTTTTACCGCGCTCCATGACGGTTTTCGGAACGACAGATTTTCACGCTTCCCTATTGCCAAAATATATTGAACCTGACTGGATGGTTTATGACATTGGCGGTGGCAAAAGACCCTTTATAACCAAAGACTGGAAATCCCGCGATAACATTACTCAAATCGGTATTGATATTGATGAGTCCGAACTCAAAAAAGCTCCAGACGGCGATTATGATCACATAATGGTAGAAGATATTACTTCGTATCGCGGTAAGGGGGATGGCGATGCGGTTGTCAGCCGCTCCACCTTGGAACATGTCAAACATACAAAACCTGCCCTTAAAGGCATGGCCTCAACCCTTAAACCAGGTGGTATTATTATTGCCTTTGCGCCCTGCCGAAACGCCTTATTTGCGAAGTTGAATTTAATCATACCCGAAAAGCCAAAGCATAAATTGCTGGCCGCAATATATGGTGAACAAGCCAAAGTCATGGGGTTCAAGGCTTATTATGATGATTGCTCCCCATCCCGTATGGAAGAAAATATAAAAGATCTGGGCCTGGAAATTGTTGAGCGGCGCATCTACTGGATGAGCAATTATTTTATGGTTTTTGCGCCGTTTCACATACTCTGGCGCATTTACCAGCTTATCATGCGAAAGGCTGGCATGGATGATTTATGCGAAGGGTTTGCTTATGTTTTGCGCAAGCCGGAAAAAGGCTAGCTTTCAAGTCGTCCAGACGGGTGGCGGATTAAAAACAGACCTGCTCCGCATATAATCACAATCCCCGCAATCGTCCATATGTCGGGAATATCGGCAAATAGAAGCCATCCCAACAGCACACCCCAAACTATTTGAATATAATGAATGGGTGCAAGAAGTGACGCAGGTGCCAGTGTAAAGGACAGGGGCAACAAGACAGTCCCAACCATACTTGCTGTTCCTGCGAGCAGATAAAGAGGCCAGGCACCGGAGGGCGGCAAAGCGCCCGTAAAGAAGGACAAAGTTCCGGCCACTACCAGAATGAAGAACAAGGCATAAAAGGCAAAGGCAAAACCGTTATCCTTTTGCGGGCCTATCTTGGTGGCCAGCACATTCATGCAGGCAATAAAAAAAGCAGTGCCTATTGCCGTCAAATATCCAATGGACATCACATTAAAGCCCGGCCTTAATATAACAAGAACACCCAAAAGCCCAAAGATGATGGTTATAACAGCCACCTTGGATACCGTCTCATTCAAGTAAATCCGTGCCAGAAGGGCTGTCAGAAATGGTGCGCAAAATATTAAAGAATACGCCGTTGCCAGCGGTAAAAGCGAAAAGGTGTAAACGGCCAGCAAAAACTGGAAACATACGGTCATACCCCGCAAAATATGCAGCCCTCGTTTTTCAACAAAAAAAACAGATTTTAATTTACCGCTCGGTACCCCGTAAGCCACCAGCCAGGCCATACCGACAGCAGAGCCCAGAAAAGCGTTAGTCGCAAAATCTGTTTGGGCGCTTAAAACCTTGTAAACAGCATGACCGATTGAAAAGCCGGTAAAGCCAAGAAACGATAATATCATTGCGAATAATCGGGGGGAGGTACTCATCATGCTGAATACATAAGCTTATTTTTCGATTCTTTTCCACAATAATTAAACAGATTTATAAAAAGGCTCTGGATTTTTACCTCCGCTCGGGCATCATGGTCATGTTTAAAAACCGGATAAAATGAAAACAGCTCTTGATATCTTAACCTGACTCTGCCACCTATATACTTATGATGACTGACGACGATACACTTCGATACGATAAAATGGTTGAAAACGCTCTTCGCGGCGTTGTGCGCGATGCCGTTCAGGAAGTCGTGGATAACGGCCTTCCGGGCGACCACCATTTTTACATCACTTTTTTGACCGAACATAAAGGTGTAAAAATCCCTGATTATCTCCATGAAAGATATCCGGGCGAAATGACCATCGTTTTGCAGTACCAGTTTTCGGATCTTTATGTAGATGACGAAATTTTTGAAGTAACTCTGTCCTTCAACAATAAGCCTGAAAAACTTGTTATACCGTTAAATGCTATCAGCATTTTCGCCGATCCTTCTGTGAATTTTGCCCTGCAATTCCAGCCTTTGGGCGATATGGAAGATGATTTTGACCCGACCCCACCAGATGGTGACGGACCAGGCGAAGACCCATCTTCCCAAAAGAAAGACAAAAAGGGCGGTGATGATTCTACAGGCGAAGTTGTCTCTTTAGATAAATTCCGTAAAAAATAGCTATGGGTCAGCCCATAGAGCCCGACCTCTATCTGGACATATCTTCAGGTTTGGACAACGCGTGGCTTGATGTATTTAACAGCTTACCGCGCTCGAATCTTTTACAGGCCCCCAATACCGCAATAGCCTTGATGCCCGTTAAAGGCCAAAGGCCGTTATGGGGGAAAATCTTACAAAACGGGGAAATTATCGGTATTTTCCAGCTGGCGCAGGCCGGCATAATGAAAAATCTGCTTCATGCCGTTATACTTGACCGCGGCCCCCTTTTTCTTTTGGACCACAACACATCAGAAAACAGCCTCGCTTTTTTCAGCGCCTTTAACCAGAAATTTCCCGCACGTATTGGACGCAAACGGCGCTTACTTCCAGAACACCCACATAGCACCGAATTTGAACAAGCCCTCATAGAAAGCGGATATAGAAGGGTTAAGGGAAGCAAGCCGTATAAAACAGCGTGGCTGGACTGCAAACACAGCGAGGATTTACAGCTTACCGCCATGCGTAAAAACTGGCGCGGCGCTTTAAAAAAAGCTTTGAACAAAGATATTAGGATTAAATGGGATACACCGCAAAATCACATAAAACACGTACTTCTTCACTACAAGGCAGATGTGGAAATGCGCGGCTATACCGCAACAGATGCGAAAACTCTGCAACGCCTGATGAGGCAATACGCCACCACGAAAAATCTCTGGATTGGCCGGATGGAATCGCCCCGGGGCTTGGAATCTTTCATGGTTTT
>Ga0066376_10003474_pt1 | contig 14067 bp, 14 predicted proteins | sample Knorr_S15_td_Bot_FD_77009 | JGI IMG/M metagenome (GOLD analysis project Ga0066376, IMG submission 77009) | Marine microbial communities from Southern Atlantic Ocean transect - Knorr_S15_td_Bottom_ad_5009_LV_A | ecosystem: Environmental > Aquatic > Marine > Oceanic | place: Southern Atlantic... | reverse complement strand
GGCCTTGCGCTCTTCTCGACCCTGCTGGGCCGGCTGCTGGACCGCCACCACGACACCGTGCTGGCGGCGTTGATCGGCCTGATGGTCGGATCCCTACGCGTGCTGTGGCCCTGGCCCGACGGGGTGGGGACGATCAGTCGTCGCGACGACGATGTGCTCACGGGCGCAGCTCTCGAATGGCCGACAGCCGACAACCTGTGGACACCGCTGCTCCTGGCCGTCGCCGCCCTGGTGGTCGTTCTGGGCCTGGACGCCCTCGCCCGTCGACGCGCCTGACTCAGCCCACCGGGGCCTGGTTGTACTCCACCCATGCGTGACCCGTCCTGCCGTCGTCGGTGGTCACGGCCATCAGGCCCCGCGGGATCCTCGTCTGGCGTCCGTCCTCGGGATGGACCAGCAGCACCGGCGCCCAGCCGACCGGCTCCAGGTCGAACCGCAGGTCACCCAGCGTGACGACTCCCGATGTCGGGATGCCCCCGGCGCCGGGTACCGGTGTCGACGTGACGTCGTACGACCCCACCAGCCCCCCGGCCGTCGACCGGTAGCCGATACCGCCGTCCCTGCCGACAACCTTCACGGCGTGGAAGCCCTCGCCGTCGTCGAGTCGCCCCGAGAACCAGGTCCAGCTGTCGGCCCACCAGTCGCGCACCCCCCATGAATGGTCCCGCTGTCCCCACCCGTCGAGCGTGATCCGACGATCGCCTATCAGCACCTCCCCCGCCACGCGGCAGGGGATCTCGTAGCGGGTGGTGACGCCGTAGTGGAAGACCCAGGGCTCGGCGTCGGCCGCGGCCACATCCGGTCCGTCGGTCTCCCAACCCAGGTCGATTCCGACGGCCATGCGGTCGCCGCGGATGCCCCCGGCACCGCCCCTGTAGGCGTCGGCCGGATCGTCAACGGCGACGCCGAACGCCTCCACGCCGACGCTGAAGTGGTCGAGCGCCTCCTCGATCACCATGTCGGCCCACAGGCCCGACGACCGGACCTCGAGGCTCGGCATCGCCGGTACGGGAACCTCGTGGTCGATGACGAGCACCGTCGGCTCGTCAGCACCCACGAGGCAACACCAGAACCAGGCCACCCCCTCGTTCGGATAGAGGCCCAGCCTCACATAGCCGCCGGTGCGACCATCCGGGTCGAACCAGTCGAGGTAGTACGACTCGTTCCAGAGTCGTTCCGGGTCGGGACCGTGGCGGCGTTCGTCCGCCGCGTCGGGAATGCTCATCTGGTGCTCCGGGTCAGAGGTAGGGCGGATAGGGGTACTCGTCGGGGTCACGCTCGGGCTGCTCGACATCGGCGGTGACGAGCGGATACAGGTCGTCCGCGACATCACGGGGGCATCTCCAGTCGATCTCGTCGGCCACGCCGGCGATCTCGGCAAACGGTCGAAGGAAGGTGAAGTAGACGTAGGCGCCGCAGGCGATCCTGTCGTCCCGGCTCATGGCTACAACGTTGCGGTACTGGTCCCGCTGGACGGACCTGGCGACCGCGGTCAGAACCTCCAGGTGCTCTTCAGGGACCGGATTCAGGCCACCGCCATCGGTGGTGAACAGGCCGAAGCCGGACAGGTGGGCGAGATAGTCCTCCGGGTCGGTGATCGACGTGCCGAAGTCGTTGACGGACACCTCCACGACCGGGTCCAGGACGTACGCGGCGGTCAGGTTCGAGTAGGGCATCGCCTCGGCGACCCCCGACCACCAGAAGTCACTGCACGCCAGCCTGTGGTAGTCGCGCACGATCATCGTCCGACCGTCCGGCAACCGGTAGGGGCCGCTGTCGGCGTGACCGACCCGGGTGTCGAAGTAGAGCAGGAACAGATGGCTCACTAGCATGGCGTTGAAGCGCCGGACGCGGCTCCGGCGTTCGTCGCCCGTGGGGGAGGCCCCGGCGGCCAGCACGTCGAGGGTGGCCCGGTCGAGCACCTCGATCCTGTTGCCGGCATCGGCGGCGTGGAGATGGTCGCCACCCCGGTACGCCACCGACACCCGCGCCCAGAAGTCCAGGACCGTGTGGGCATTCGTCACCGAATCCAGGGACGGGTCGACCAGGGCCAGGACGTTGCGGCCCAGCAGCCAGAAGTTGGCAACACCCCACAGGAACACCGAGTCGGCCTGGCACCCCGGTCGCCTCGCCGCATTCCCGATCTCCTCGGGCGACATGGCGTCGGTGATGACATCGATTGCCGCCGGATAGCGCAGGAAGGCCTCTATGACAGAGACCACGACGTAGGACGTCACAGGTATGAGCTGTGACTCATAGCCGGTCCGCTCCGTGATGAGCCGGGCCGAGATCGGGTTGATCTCCGCCAGGAGGTCGTTCACCCGGACCAGCTGGGCGTCGACCGTCACCCGCCGCCCGCCAGCCTGATGACCGCGACCGGACCGGTGCCGTCCAGTTCCACCTCGGTGCCGTCCTCGGGCTCGTCGCCGATCTCCGCCGCGATCACCCCGGCAACCTGGAACTCCCGGCTGATGATCCCGATGTGGCTCCGGATGGTCCCCCCGGTGCAGACCACGCCGGCCAACTCTTCGAATATCGGCGCCAGGAATGTGGCACCGGCGTCGCGGATGACCGCGATCAGGCCCTCGGCTCCCGTGTCCATCAGGGCGAGGACGTCCTCAGGGCCCTCCAGCCTGCGCCATACACCCCGTACCGACCCGAAGTCGAAGGCCTTCCGGCCCCGGCCTATCTCGTCCACGGGGCCAGACCGTACCGGCAGCCGCCTGACGGAGTCTGATCCGGGCCCTTCACAGCAGGTCGTAGGCTGCGCAGATGCCCGGTCCGGACCGCCTCCCCCACCTGTCCGAGGCCTGGTTGACCGCCGTCGACGAAGCCGTCGTCGCCCACGAGGGGCTACGACGGGTCAGCGCAGACCTGGAGTTGGTGATCGAATACCGGGTCGCCGGCGTGCCCGATCGGCGTTGGCACCTGGCCATCGACCGCGGCGACGTGCGGGTGCGTGCCGGTGCAGCCGATGACCCGGACGTGTGGTTCGAGACCGACGCTGGGACGGCTGCCGAACTGCTCGACGGCGACGTGGACCCGCTCAGGGCGATGATCTCCGGCGACCTCACGATGGGCGGCGACCCCAGGCTCCTGGTAGACCACCAGGAGGTGCTGGAAGCCCTCGACGAGGCGTTCGGCGCCGTGAGGGCCATCACCGCGGACCGCTGACGGCCCCGGCGGTCCGGGCAGGTCAGATGAGTCCGAGGCCCCTGACCATGTCGCGCTCCTCGCCCAGTTCGGCGACCGAGGCGTCTATGCGGGCCCGGGAGAAGTCGTCGATCTCGAGGCCCTGCACCACCGACCAGGCTCCATCGGCACAGGTGACCGGGAACGAGGAGATGAGGCCCTCGGGCACGCCGTAACCACCGTCTGACGCCACAGCCATCGAGACCCAGTCGCCCTCCGGGGTACCGAGCACCCAGTCGTGGACGTGGTCGACGGCGGCGTTGGCGGCCGATGCGGCGCTGGACGCGCCCCGTGCCTCGATGATCGCAGCCCCACGCTTCTGCACGGTCGGGATGAAGTCGCCCTCCAGCCACTCCTGGTCGTCAATGACGGCTGCCGCCGACGACCCGGCAACCTCGCAACGGAAGAGGTCGGGGTACTGGGTGGCCGAGTGGTTGCCCCAGATGGTCATCCGGGAGACGTCGTTCACCGACACGCCCAGCTTCCGGGCCACCTGGGTCAGCGCCCGGTTGTGGTCCAGTCGGGTCATCGCCGTGAAGCGGGCGTCGGGCACGTCCGGGGCGTTGTTCATGGCTATGAGGCAGTTGGTGTTGGCTGGGTTGCCGACCACCAGGACCCTCAGGTCGTCGGCTGCGTTGTCGTTCAGCGCACGGCCCTGGACCGTGAAGATGGCGCCGTTCGCCTCCAGCAGGTCCTGACGCTCCATGCCCTTCGTGCGGGGGCGGGAGCCGACGAGCAGCGCCACGTCCACCCCGTCGAAGGCGGTGTCCGGATCGTCGCCCAACGCCAGGTCCGCCAGTAGGGGGAACGCGCAGTCGTCCAACTCCATGGCGACGCCCTCGAGTGCGTCCATAGCAGGCGTGATCTCGAGCAGGCTGAGGACCACGGGCTGGTCGGGACCCAGCAGGTGACCGCTGGCGATACGGAAGACGAGGCTGTAGCCGATCTGGCCGGCTGCACCGGTCACGGCTACACGGACGGGAGAGATGCTCACGGCTGCTCCTGGTTGGCTCACGGCGTGGCCCCGAGGGTAGCGATGTCCCGGATCGGTGCACCAACCATGGCCTGTGACCCGCGGCCCAGGACGCAGAAGCCGACGACGGCCTCCTACCGGGTGCTCAACGAGCGGGTGCTCCCCAGCCAGGACTCGTAGAGCCCCGCGTAGATTCCACCGGCCACGACCAGATCGCCGTGCGTACCCTGCTCGACGATCCGCCCACGGTCGAACACGATCACCATGCCCGAGCGCTCCGCAGTCGAGAGCCTGTGGGCCACGCTCACCGTGGTCCGACCCTCTGCGAGGTGTTCGAGCGCCCCCTCCAGTGTCTGCTCGGTCTCGGGGTCGACCGCCGAGGTCGCCTCGTCAAGGATCAGGAGGCCCGGATCGGCCAACTGGGCCCTGGCCAGGGCCACCAACTGCCGCTCACCGACCGACAGGGAGGATCCCCGCTCCCCGACAGGCGTGTCGAGGCCTCCGGGCAGGCCGGCCACCCAGGGCGCCAGGCCCAGTTCGGCCACTGCCTCCTCCACGTCGGCGACGGTTGCACCGGGCCGACCGAAGCGGATGTTCTCACCGACCGTGGTGTCGAACAGGAAGCCGTCCTGCGGCACCATGCGGATCGACGCCCTCCTGTCGTCGGCGGCCACATCCCGCAGATCGATCCCGGCCATCCGGACCCGTCCTGCCGTGGGGTCGGCCAGGCGGGCCAGCAACATGGCGAACGTGGTCTTGCCGGAGCCGGTCTCACCGACGACGGCGACGGAGGTTCCCGCCGGAATGTCGACGTCGATCCCGTGTAGGACCCGGTCGCCCCCCCTGTACGCGAACTCCACGCTCTCAGCCACGACGGCCAGGGCACCGGTGGGGAGTCGCCTGGTCCGGGTCACATCGGGCTCGGCCACCTCCACATCGGTGTCGAGCACGTCCAGGATCTTCCACCATCCGGCCAGGGCCGTCTGGGTCTGGTCGAGGGTCTCGCCGAGTGAGGTGATCGGGGTGACGAGCATGTTGACGAGGAACACGAATGCGACCAGCTCACCGGATGTGACCCCCCAGCCGGCGCCCCAGTGGACGCCGGCGCCTATGACCGCAGCAACCGCCGCCACGCCGAAGATGTCGGTGCTGGGAAGCACCAGCGAGAAGTACCTGGCCGCCCGCATCTGCTGGCGGTACTGGTCGTCGATCACACCGTGCAAGCGACGACGGACCGCCTCTCTCTGCCCGTAGGCCCGTACGACCTCGATCCCGTGGACCATCTCGGCGAGCACGCCGAGCATGTCGGAGACCCGGGTGCGGAGCAGGTCGTACGCCCGGAGCTGGCGCCTCTGCATGTCACGCAGCAGCGGCAGCAGCGGCAGGTGCACCAGCACCGTCACCACCGTCAACTGCCAGGAGTAGACGGCCATGAGGACTATGACCCCCACGATCTGGACCGAGTTCACGATCCAGGAGATGGCACCCCACTGGGCGAACTTGGCGAGTGCCTCGACATCGCTCGTGACCCGTGCGGTGAGCACACCAGTCTTGGACGCCGTGTGCTCGGCCAGGCTGAGGCGGTGCAGGTGGGCGAACGTCCGAAGGCGGAGGCCCATGAGAACGGACTCGGCAACGGCCACCAGCCTCAGGTACACGATCTGGGAGAACAGGATGGTGGCCACCACCAGGCCCAGCGCCCCGCCTGCAGCACCCACGACAAGGCCGAGGCGGACCGTCCCGCCGACCAGGCCCCGGTCCAGGACCACCTGGATGACCAGGGGCACGACCAACTTGCCTCCGGCCACGGTGAGGGTCATGAGGACGCTCAGCGACAATCCCGCCCTCAGCTCCGGTGAGGCGGCCAGACCCCGCCGCAACACGGCAAGCGCCCCGGCACCGGCGATGTCGTCGAGAGCGCGCGGCTCGGGCTCCCCGCCCGGCAAAAGGGCGTCGTGACCGTCGAGGCTGGTCACGATCCGGCCTCCTCGTAGGCCCTGGCGAGCGACGCATAGCCGGGCATGGACAGAAGGTCGTCGTGGGTGCCGTCGGCAGCGATCCGCCCGTCCTCCATGAACAGCACGCGATCGGCCAGGCGGATCGTGGCCAACCGGTGGGCGACCAGCAGGAGGGTCCGCCCGCTGTGGGCCCGCAGGTTGGCGAGGATGGCGGCCTCTACGACCGGGTCCACAGCCGACGTGGAGTCGTCCAGAACGAGCACCCTCGGGCGCCTCAGCAGTGCACGGGCGATGGCAAGGCGCTGCCGCTGGCCACCGGACAGGGTCACGCCACGTTCGCCCAGGATCGTCTGGAGGCCGTCCGGGAGGTCGGCCACGAACCCGTCGGCAGCGACGAGGCGCAGCACCCTTTCCACCTCACCGTCCGGCAGGTCGCGGTCGAACACCAGGTTCCGTCGGACCGTGTCGGCGAACAGGAACGTCTCCTGCATGACCGGCGCCACCAACTCGGCGACCCCGTCGGGCCCCAGCACGGCGATGTCCACCCCACCGAGGGTGATGCGGCCGCCGTCGACGGGCATCAGGCCAGACAGCAGGCCGATGAGCGTGCTCTTCCCGGATCCCGTGGCGCCAACGAGCGCTACGACCTCTCCCGGGTCCAAACGGGCAGACAGCCCTCTCAGGACGGGCGTTCCATCGGGATACGAGAACGACACGTCGTCGAACCCGACGGCGACGGTGTCGGGCACCTCGGCCAGGCCGGGCCGGGGATCCAGCCGGTCCTCCGGTCGCACGGCGAGAACCGAGTCGATCCTGTCCATGGCCACGACCGACCGCGGCATCTCCTGGAACAGGAACCCGATGATCTGCACCGGGAGCCACAGGATGCTGAACAGTGTCATGCCCTGCACCACCTGGCCGACGGTCACCGAGCCACTGCCAACCAGCCGGGCCCCGATCAGGAGCAGGACCAGCACCCCGATGCTCGGCAACGAGTAGAGCACGGGCTCGAACCGGGCCCGCAGCGCACCCACGTCCATGCGCCTCTGCCTCAACTCCTCAGACGCCTCGGTCAGCCGGTCTACCTCGGCCTGCTCACGGCCCAGGGTCTTGACGACCAGCACCCCTTCGAGGCTCTCGTGGACGATGCCCGATACACGGCCGATTAGGGCCTGTGCTGTTGCGGCTGGCGCCTCCACCGCCCTCGTATAGGCCTGGTTCAGCAGTGCCAGTGTCGGGAACAGGAGCAGCGCCACCAAAGCGAACAGCGGGTGCACCATCAGCAGGCTCACCACCGCCAGGGCCACCAGGACCACGACGGTCACCGAGAACGCCAGGGGCATGAGCATCGATGCCGCCGCCTCGATGTCGGCATCGGCGTGGGCCAGCAACTCACCGGCCGACCTCGTCCTGTAGAAGGACAGCGGTGCGTCCAGGTACCTGTCGACGACTGCCAGCCTCCACGTGCGTTGCGTGAGCATCGCAGCCATGAAGTTGAAGTAGCGGCGGACCATCACGGAAACGCCACGCACCAGCCCGATCAGGGCCACGGTGGCCATCGCCACCCAGATGTCGACACCGTCGACACCCCCGGGACTGTCGAGGCCGGGCACGATCACCTCGTCGGTCACCCGGCCGACGACGATCGTGAACCCGACCACGGCCACTGCGAAGACCGTGCCACCGGAGATGCCGCCTGCGTGCGCCCACGGGTGGGCGCGCAACGAACGCCTGACCAGGTGCCAACCGCGCCGGTAGATGCCTGTACCCGGCGTGGGACCCGGTGTGTGAATCCCGGTGTCCGGGGCGCCGGAGGCAGTCGGGTCAGGCGACAGCGGAACGACCGGTGGGGGCGGGACGACGTGACGGGGGCAGCCGGCTCACAGGCGGTCGACTATCGCCTGGGCGAACTCGGAGCACTTCACCTCGGTGGCTCCCTCCATCTGGCGTGCGAAGTCGTAGGTGACGACCTTGTCGCCGATGACGGCCTCGAGGGCACGCACGATGTCGTCGGCGGCCTCCTGCCAGCCGATGTGCTCGTACATGAGCACCCCGGAGAGCAGCACCGACGACGGGTTCACCTTGTCCTGGCCTGCGTACTTGGGAGCCGTGCCATGGGTGGCCTCGAAGATTCCGTGCCCGGTGACGTAGTTGGCGTTGCCACCCGGTGCGATGCCGATGCCACCGACCTGGGCGGCCAGGGCGTCGGAGAGGTAGTCGCCATTCAGGTTCATGGTGCCGATGATGTCGAACTCGGTCGGCCTCGTGAGCACCTGCTGGAGGGCTATGTCGGCGATGGTGTCCTGCACGAGGATCTTGTCGCCGGGATCACCGTCGCAGTCTGACCAGGCGACGGCCACGTCGCTGAACTCCTCGCGGACCAACTCGTAGCCCCATTTCTGGAAGGCGCCCTCGGTGAACTTCATGATGTTGCCCTTGTGAACCCAGTGGACGCGCTTGCGACCCTTGGCCACGGCGTACTCGAGCGCAGCCCGCTGCAGTCGCTGCGAACACATCTTGGAGATCGGCTTGATTCCGATGCCGGCGTCCTCACGGATCTTCCAGCCGAAGGCGTCCTCCAGCAGTTCCCGGAGCTTCAACGCATCGGGTGACATGGCCTCCACCTCGAGGCCCGCGTAGATGTCCTCGGTGTTCTCCCTGAAGACGACCATGTCGACCAGCTCGGGGGCCTTGACCGGCGACGGCACCCCCTTGAACCAGCGGACCGGGCGGAGGCACACGTACAGGTCGAGGATCTGGCGCAACGCCACGTTGAGGCTGCGGAAACCGCCTCCGATCGGCGTGGTGAGCGGTCCCTTTATGCCGATCATGCAATCGTCGAAGGTCTCGACCGTCTCCTGCGGCAGCCACTCACCGACTTCGTTGTAGGCCTTCTCGCCCGCCAGCACCTCGCGCCAGTCGACGCTGTGGCCGTGCCTGGCGGCCGCCGCATCCAGCACCAGCTTCGCTGCCGGCCAGATGTCGACGCCGCTGCCGTCGCCCTCGATGAAGGGGATGATTGGCTCATCGGGGACGGTGAGGGCGCCGTCTGCGGTCATCGTGATCTTCTGGCCCATGCTCCCGACCCTATCCACTGGCCGGTCCGGCCCCAGCCCCGGGAACCGGGCCCACGCAGGCGCCTGGGGTCAGGCGGCGGCGGCGAAGAACCCGTCGCCCAGTCGCCCCAGCACACCCTCGACGGCCTCGGGCACGTTCAGGGTGTACAGGTGGATTCCGGGCACGCCGAGGTCCACGAGGTCCACGATCAGGGCAGCCGCCTGGTCGCAGGCGATCCGCAGCCTCTCATCGGGATCGGCAGCCTCCAGCCGGTTCCAGAGATCGTCGGGGGTGTGTGTACCGTTCATGTCGGCGAACCGCTTCACCGACTTCGGGTTGGTCACCGGGATCACACCGGCCAGGACCTGAGTGGTGCAGTCGAGGGCGGCCAGGTCGTCGGCCATCCGGCGATAGTGCGAGGGGTCGAAGAAGAACTGTGTGATGCCGAAGTCGGCCAGGGCCAACTTGGCCGCAAGGTGCCCCCTGTCGGGCGAGTCGGGGTGCAGTTCGGGGAAGGCGGCCACGCCGACCGAGAAGTCGGTTTCGGCCCTCACGAGCTCGACCAGGTCCGCGGCGTAGCGGAAGTCGCCCTCGGGCAGGTCGGATCTCGGGTCGCCTGCAAGGGCCAGCAGGTCGCCGACCCCCCCCGCTGCGTGGTCGGCCAGCAGCTCCCGGCTCTCGGCCGTCGTGTGGCCGATGCCGGTCAGGTGCGGAACCACAGGGCAGCGGTGGCGACCGGACACGTGGTTGACCGACACATGGGCGACCATCTCCCGGGTGCGGCCCCTGTCGCTGCCACCGGCCCCGTAGGTGACCGACACGAAGTCGGGGTGCCTGCGGGCCAGCCGGGTCACCGTCCGCATGGCACCCGGCCTGGCCTCGGCCGTGGCCGGCGGAAAGTACTCGAAGCTGAGCGTCGTTCGCGCTGCCAGCCGTTCCAGGATGCCCGCCATGCGTATGGAGGGTAGGGGTCGACCACCAACACGTCCCGGGCCCGATCGTCACCATTTCGTCACGTTGCTGCCGGTGGACGGCGTGCGCACCGACGGACACACCACATCGTGGCGCAGGTGGCGGTCGGTAGAACCGCCGGAACTCAGGCCGTGGCCCTCTCGGCAGCCTCGACGGTGTTTCGCAGCAGCATGGCGACCGTGGTCGGCCCCACCCCACCGAGGCGTGGCGTTATCCACGAAGCCACCTCACCCACCGACTCGTCGACGTCGGCCAGGAGGCGCCTGCCCTCCCAGGAGATGCCACCGCTCACGACGACAGCGCCCGGGCGGACCATGTCGGGGGTCACGAAGTTCGGTATTCCGACGGCTGCGACGATGATGTCGGCAGTTCGCGTCAGGGCGGCGAGGTCATGAACCGCCGAGTGCACGACGGTGACGGCGGCGTTGGCCCCGGGGGCCTTGGTGGTCAGCACCAGGGAGAGAGGTCGGCCGAGGGTCGGGCCCCGACCGATGACGACCACGTGCTTCCCGGAGACCTCGATGCCGTAGTGCACGAACATGGCCTGGATACCCGCCGGGGTGCACGGCACCGGTCCCTCCTCCTGGAGGACCAGCTTTCCGAGGTTGGTCGGATGGAGGCCGTCGGCGTCCTTGGCCGGATCCATAGCAGCGAGCGCGGCGTTGAAGTCGAAACCTTCGGCCACCGGGTGCTGGATGATGTAGGCGTGGACGGCCGGGTCGGCGTTGAACTCGGCAACCGCCTCGTCCAGGGCCTCGGGCGGCGAATCGGCGGACACGCTGATGTTCTGCGAGACCATTCCCACCTCCGCGCAGGTCTCGTGCTTCTTGCGAACGTAGCCGGCACTGGCCCCGTCGTCTCCGACCAGGATGGTACCGAGGCCCGGAGTGGTCCCCGAGGCCTTGAGCAGGTCCACCCGGGAGCGCACATCGGCCAGGACGGCTTCGGCGACCGGGCCACCGGCGAGAAATTCAGCGGCCATGGGGCGGCAGGCTACCGGCTGTCCGTCGGCCGGGGAGAAGATCCGAACTCAGTGTCGGAAGTGCCGCTCGCCGGTCAGGACCATGGCCATGCCGGCCTCGTCGGCGGCAGCGATCACCTCGTCGTCACGGACGGAGCCCCCGGGCTGGATCACCGCTGTGGCCCCGGCCTCGGCAGCGGCGTCGAGCCCGTCCCTGAACGGGAAGAACGCATCGCTGGCGCACGCCCCTCCGACGGCCCGACCATCGGCCTTGTCGGCCGCGATCCTTCCGGCGTCGCGACGGTTCTGCTGGCCGGCGCCGATTCCGACCGCCCGACGGTCCTTGACCAGCACGATCGTGTTGGATGACACCCGGGCCGCCACACGCCATGCGAACTCCAGGTCGGACCACTCGGCGTCGGACGGGGACCTCTCGGTGGCGACGGTCCAACCCGACCTGTCGATGCGGCCCGAGTCGTCCAGGGCGAGCGTGTCGACGGTCTGGACCAGCAGGCCCCCGTCGATGCTCCGCACCTCGTGGGCCGGCCAGGTGGGTGTGTGTGCCTCCAGGATCCGCAGGTTCCTCCTGCCCTGCAGGTGGGACAGGGCCCCGGCCTCGTAGGCGGGCGCCACCACAACCTCGGTGAACACCTCTGTAAGGGCCTCGGCCATCGCCTGCGTGACCGGCCGGTTCACCGCCACGATGCCACCGAACGCCGAGATGGGATCACATTCGTGGGCGGCGACGTAGGCCTCGGCTATGTCCCCGCCGACCGCGGCGCCACAGGGGTTGACGTGCTTGACCACCACGGCCGTGGGCTCCTCGCCCAGACTGTGGACGAGTCGCCAGGCGGCCTCTGTGTCGAGGAGGTTGAGGTACGACATGGCCTTGCCGCCGTGCATGATCGCATCGTCCCACCAGCCGGTCCGGCCCGCCTCCCGGTAGCGGGCTCCCACCTGATGGGGGTTCTCCCCGTAGCGCAGGTCCTGTACCCGCTCCAGCGCCAGGTGCAGCGAGTCGGGCAGCCCGCCGGCTGCCGCGCCTTCGGCCAGCGCCTCGTCGAACCAGCCCACGATGGCGGCGTCGTAGGCGGCGGTATGGGCGAACGCGGCCCTCGCCAGGCGCCGACGGGTGTCCTCCGAGAGTGCGCCGCCGGCCCTCAGCTCATCCAGGACGGGCCCGTAGTCGGAGGGGTCGACCACGACACCGACATGGGCGTGGTTCTTGGCAGCCGCGCGCATCATGGTCGGGCCGCCGATGTCGATCAACTCGATCGAGGGGTCTGACCTGAACGGGTACAGGTTGCCGACGACCAGGTCGATCGGTGTGATGCCCCGAGCCTGGAGGTCGGCGACATGGGCGGGGTTCGACCGGTCTGCCAGGATTCCTCCGTGGATGACCGGGTGGAGGGTCTTGACCCGTCCGCCCAGCATCTCGGGCGCCCCGGTGGTCTCGGCCACCTCGGTCACCGGTAGACCCTCGTCGGACAGCAGGCGTGCGGGGCCACCGCTCGAGACGAGCTCCCGCCCGAGGTCGACCAGCCCACGGGCCAGGTCCACGATCCCGGCCTTGTCGTGCACGGACAGCAGGGCACGGCGGTTCACGCGGTGCCTCCGATCAGGCCGGCGGCATTGTCCATCACGGCCCGGATCGTCTCGGGGTAGAGGCGACGCTCCACCGTCTTGATGCGCTCGTGGAGCCTCTCGACGTCGTCGTCCGGCAGGACCGGTACGGCCTCCTGGGCCAGAATCGGGCCGGAGTCCACCTCCAACGTGGCCATGTGGACCGTGCAGCCGGTGACCCTGACGCCGTGGGCGAGGGCGTCCTCGACAGCGTGCCAGCCGGGAAACGCCGGCAGGAGGGCCGGGTGCGTGTTCAGGATGCGACCGGCGAACGTGTCGTAGGCGGGTTGGGCCAGGACAGTCCCGAAGCCGGCCATCGCCACGAGGCCGATGTCGGCGACGACCAGGACCTCGACGAGCCTGCGGGTGTATTCATCCCTGTCGAAGTCGTCGCCGAACGAGCCACGTCCCACGATGGTCGCCCGGATGCCCCGGGCTGCGGCACGCTGAACCGCCAGACAGGGCCTGTCCGTGACCACCAGGTTCACCGGAAGGCCCGCGTCGACCATCGCGTCCAGGATCGAACCGGTACCGGAGGCCAACACAGCCAGGCGCATGCGGGCGACCGTACCAGCGGCCCGTTGGCCCGGGTCCGCCTACTGGCCAGCGACGATTCCAGCCATCAACTCGCCCGCCTCGGTGGGGTTCAGACCCACGAGTACCCCGGCATCGCGCAGTGCGTCCATCTTGGCCACAGCCGTCCCCTTCCCACCGGAGACGATGGCCCCGGCGTGGCCCATCTTCTTGCCGGGAGGTGCCGTGACACCGGCGACGTAGGCCGACACGGGCTTGGTCATGTGCTGCGAGATGTACTCGGCGGCCTCTTCCTCCGCCGATCCACCGATCTCACCGATCATCATCACGGCCTTCGTCTCGGGGTCGTTCTGGAACGCCTCGAGACAGTCGATGAACGAGGTTCCCGGAACAGGGTCGCCGCCGATTCCCACACACGTGGTGCAGCCGATGCCCTTCTGTTTCAACTCGTAGAGGGCCTGATAGGTGAGGGTGCCGGAGCGGCTCACGATCCCGACGGGACCACCGGGCAGGGCGATGTGGCCTGCGGTAATGCCGATGTTGCACCTGCCCGGCGAGATGATTCCCGGACAGTTCGGACCCAGCAGGCGCACGGCGGGGAAGTCGCGCTTCAGGCGGTTGTAGAACCGGGCCTCGTCGTGTGCGGGCACACCCTCGGTGATCGCCACGATGAACCTGACACCACCCTCGGCCGCCTCGATCACCGCGTCGTCGACCCCGGGAGCCGGGATGAAGATGCACGACGCCGTGGCACCGGTCTAGGCCACCGCGTCCGCGACCGCGGCGAACACCGGGCT
>Ga0066376_10003469_pt1 | contig 14080 bp, 10 predicted proteins | sample Knorr_S15_td_Bot_FD_77009 | JGI IMG/M metagenome (GOLD analysis project Ga0066376, IMG submission 77009) | Marine microbial communities from Southern Atlantic Ocean transect - Knorr_S15_td_Bottom_ad_5009_LV_A | ecosystem: Environmental > Aquatic > Marine > Oceanic | place: Southern Atlantic... | reverse complement strand
TCCCGTGAGATTTCGACGCCGTCAAACGACTTGCCGATGCCGCTAAGGGTCAAACGTCCCATGATGCGTCCTCCTGAGCCTGTGGGCAGCGGGCACTCGCCACCCCAAACGGCGGCAGCGTCAGCGTACCTGCTTGCCACTCGCCGTTTAGCCACTTAGGCGCATCCCCCAGCGCTTCAGCACCCTCGGGAGCCGGGCGGGTCACGGTTTGATCGCTAAAGTTCAGGGCCACCAGCAGGCGTGTTTGCTGATAGGTGCGCTCCAAGCAAAGCACCTCATCGCGTACCGGGTGATAGCGCACGTCGCCTTTAACCAGCGCAGGCTGCGTGCGGCGGAAGGCTAAAAACGCGCGGTAGGCATTGAGCAGAGAATCAGCATCTTGCTCTTGTTGATCCACTGCCAAGCTCGCGTGGGCTTCGGGCACCGGCAGCCAGGGCGTGGCACGACTGAAGCCAGCATGGCGGCTATCTGCCTGCCAGGGATGCGGCGTACGGCAGCCATCGCGGCCTTTATAGGCAGGCCAGAAGGTGATGCCCGCCGGATCGACAAGCTGCTCGAAGGTCAGCTCCGCCTCGGGCAGACCCAGCTCTTCGCCCTGATAGAGGCATACGCTGCCCCGCTGGCTGAACAGGAACACCAAATAGAGGCGCAGCTTCTCCAGCTGCCCTTCCGCCTGCCAGCGAGTTGCTAGCCGCGTTACGTCGTGATTTCCCAACGCCCAGCAGGGCCAGCCATCGCCAATGCGCGCTTCCATTTCAGTAAGCGTTTCGTGCAAATAGCCGGGGTCGGCTTTATCGGTCAGCAGGTTGAACGAGTAGCACATGTGCAGCCGCTTGCCGCCCTGGGAGTACTCCGCCATCACGCCGAGCGCGTCATCGTCGCCCACTTCGCCCACGCTGGTGGTGCCGGGATACTCATCCAGCAGCGCCCGCAGCCGCTCCAGAAACAGCAGATTTTCCGGCTGGGTTTTGTCGTATTGGTGGAGCTGATAGCCGTAGGGGTTATCAGGGCGAACGCCCAGGAAGCTCTCGATAATTTCCTGGCGCGGCGGGTTGTCTTTTAACTCGCCGTGGGTGCAGAAATTCACCGCATCCAGCCGGAAGCCATCCACGCCGCGCTCCAACCAGAAGCGCACCTCTTCCAGCATGGCGTCGACTACCGCAGGGGTGCGGAAGTTAAGGTCCGGCTGGCTGGCCAGGAAGTTATGCAGATAGTACTGGCAGCGGCGGGTATCCCACTGCCACGCGCTGCCACCAAATACTGACTGCCAGTTGGTAGGCGGCGCGCCGTCGGGCTTGGGGTCGGCCCATACGTACCAGTCGGCCTTGGGGTTGTCGCGGCTTTGGCGGCTCTCTTCGAACCACGCGTGCTGGTCGGAGGTGTGGGACATCACCTGATCGATCGTCACTTTCAGCCCCCGCGCGTGGGCCGCTTCGACCAGGCGGTCGAAGTCTTCCAGCGTGCCGAACATGGGGTCGACATCGCGGTAGCTGCTGATGTCGTAGCCGAAATCTTTCATCGGCGAGGTAAAAAACGGCGACAGCCAAATCGCATCGACGTTCAGTGAGGCGATGTAGTCGAGCTTATCGATTACCCCTTTCAAATCGCCAATGCCGTCGCCGTTACTATCCATAAAGCTGCGCGGGTAGATTTGGTAAATCACCGCGCCGCGCCACCAGTCTGCCCCCTGGCTGCCAACGTAGTGAGAAGTAGAAGGTGTCTGCATCATGATCCTTGTCCTTGTTATTGCCGTCGGCATCTCGATGAATAGAGAGATGCCCCATAGTCGGCATGATGCAGGCTACGCCGCTCGATAGAATCCTCCCCCACTGGGCATACCAGGCGTAGGCCCGGGGAGGAGTGGTCACACGGCGCCTTACTCCCCCTGGATATGCGCCAAGAGCTGTCCGGCCAGGGCAATGGCCTCGTCCCGGCGGCGGATATTCTGCTTTTGGTAGAGGCTGCGGATATGGGTTTTGATGGTGGTCGGTGCTACCGAGAGCTGCTCGGCAATCTGTTCGTTGGAGAGCCCGGCGTGAATCAGCCCCAGGATTTGCCATTCGCGGCGGGTCAGCGGCGAGGTGCGGATCAGCTCTGGCACGTCGGGCCTCGCGACAATATCCGCGATGACCGTTTCATCTAGCATTAAGCGTCGGGCGCAGCCGAAATCCTTCTGTTGGCCCGCCAGCGCCAACAGCCGTTCTGCCCTCGCCTGCTCTAAAGCCGCTAGCGTGCCGCTGGCGAGTAAGCCGTTGAGCAGTTCCCCAAGCGGTTTCCCCAAGCGCAGAAAACTGCCTACCAGCGCGGTACGGGAAGCCAAGCTGAGCGCTTGATGCATGTGGTGGCGGGCTTGCGTCTCCTGGCCAGCCGACCACGCAGCGGCCGCGAGGCAGAGCTGATTGCGGTTGGCATCGGTAACCAGCCCTAGTCTTTGAGTATGCACTTCGAGCGCTTCCAGAAGCGTGCGGGCCTCCTCGCACTGGCCCAACAGCGTGAGCGCTCGGGCGTGGTTGCGCACGTTGCATTGGGCAAAGTGGTTGGTGGCCCCTTCGGTAACGGGAGCGGGCGCTTCTTGGCGCCAGCGCTCTACCGCGTCGAGGTCTTGCGTGGAGTGCCACCAGGCCAGCAGCGTGGCGTGGGCATTGGCCCCCCAGTCGATATGGTAATCGCCTTCGGCGAGGATTTTACGCAACCGCCGGATATGGTCGGCGCACTGGGCCTGATCGCCACGACTCTGGGCAATTTTGGCCAGTTGAATATGGCACTGCAGCGTCCAGCGCTCGCCCTGGTTATCCAGCACGGCAATGCCTTTCAGCGCGGCCTGCTCGGCTTCATCCAGACGGTGCCACTCCCAAAGCACTTGGCTACGAATCCGGTAGAGAAATTCCGCCACGGGCAGGTGCTCAAGCTCTGCTCGCTCCAGGTGGGCAAAGGCGCGTTCTTGAATATCGTAGGCAGCCTGCAAGCGCCCCTGGGCCACCAGCGTTTCCGACTGATGGCAGAACGACCACAGCAGCAGCTGATGATCCTCACGCTGACGTGCCAGACGCTCCACCTCGCGCACCCGCTGCAGCGACTCATCCAGATAGCCCAGCACAAAGCGCGCCTCGCTCAAAATGGCTGTCGCGGTCAGCGGTGTGGAGGCTAAATAGCGGGCGGGCACGGCCAGCGCCTGTTCGGCGAGCGGAGCGGCACGCTCGGCGTTGCCTTGATTGATCGCTAACTGGGCACGCAGGGTGGCAAACTCCGCGCTCAACACCTGCCACTCGGGCACCTCAAGCTGCGCTTCGATCCAGCTAATCACCCGTGCGGTGATATCAAACTGAAACTGCGCGTGGGATACCCAGCCGTAAAGCAGCACCAGCTCTGGGCGTGTCGAGATTTGCGGCTCCCCCAGCAACCCAAGCCCTTGAGCCAGCAGCGCGTAGGCCCCGCTGGCAAGCAGTGCAGGCCCTTGAGAAACCAGCAGGCTAGCCACATCGCCAGGCGATTCGGCCAAAATGGCTTGTCGCAGCGCCATTACCGGGTCGTTGAGTGCTAGCCAGGCTTGGCTGGCCCGCTGGTGCAGCGTGCGCTGGGTGGCAAGGCTAAGCTCGTGGCGACGGTGGCGCAGGTACTCCCCGAACAGCCGTTGAAAGCGGTACCACTGGGCGTGGGGGTCGGGCCGCTCGATAAATAGCCCCGCCTGTTCAAAGGCTTCCAACCGCTGGGTAAGCCGCTCGCCCTCCAGTAGGCGCGCCATCAATTCAGGGGTAAAGCGCTCCAGCACCCCAAGCTGCAGCATGAGTTCACGCTCTTCAGGGGGCAGTGCCTCGGCCAGCAGCTCATCAAACCAAGCCACAAAATCCGGATGCCCGCCGTTTAAGCGCTCAACCAGCGCATCGAACCCGGCGCGGGTAGTGGTGCGCTCCACCAGCCAATTCAGTGCCATCACCCAACCGCCGCTTCTGCGTAGCGCTCGCTCCAGGCTCACCCGCGTAGGGGGAAAGCTGAGCTGCTCAGCGCAGAGGGTTTGCGCCTCTTCGCTATCGAAGGCCAAGGCGCTAAGGTCGATCTCTTCAAGCTCGCCGCGTAACCGCAGGCTGGCAAGGCCCAACGCAGGGCGGGAGCGGCTGGCCAGCGTTAAGGTCAGCCAGGGTGGCTGGTGGCGTAGCCAGTGGGCCAGCCCGGCTAAAATATCGGGATGGGTAAGGTGCTCAAACTCATCCACCACCAACCGGCAGGCTGCGCGCTGTTCAGGCAGCTCGGCCAGCCAGCGCTCCAACTGCTCAACACACTCTTGCTCATCGCACTCTGCCCCTTCGGCCAAAGGCGACAGCGGCGTATGGTCGCCTAGCAGCGACTGGATGGCCGCTTGCCAGTAGCTCAAAAAGCGCTCGGGCTGGTTATCGCGCTGATCCAAACGCAGCCAGGCCGCCTCTTGTTCCAGGGCGGGTAGGCGTTCAGCCAGCAGCGTGGTTTTGCCATACCCCGAAGGCGCTTGCACGACCAGCAAGCGTATCCGCTCGTTCAACGCGAAGAAATCGTTCAGGCGCGGCCTTGCCACGACGCTCAGTGGCAGCGGCGGTGCTTTTAGCTTTTCTTGAAGCAGCGGCATGGCCCTCTCCTTTCACTACCCAAAACCTAGCCTAGTAAACCTAGGCTAATAAAAAGCCCGCGACGAATCGCGGGCAATCAGCATTGGTGAAACAAACGTATCAATAACAGCCTTGCTAGTGAGTGGTTCGCCCTTAGAACCATACCTCGGTTTGTACGCCGAAGGTGAACTCACCGCCAGTAAAGCCATCGCTGCCAAGTAGTGAATTCCCACCGTAACTGTTCAGGCTCTCATCCCAGTCGCTATAGGAGTGAACAGACGAATTTCAGGACGCTTCCAGAACCCGCCAACTTCCGGCTTGAAGGTCGGGGCGATGGTGAACTTCATGTAGTCGCCATCGACAGCGTTGCGGTCGCTGTAGCCCTGCGGTTTGAAATCCATCCACTGGTAGCTGGCTTCGTACTGCATTTCAAAGTTCTGGTTAATCTCGTTCGCCAGACGAACGTTCAGGGTCGCCCAGTCGTAGCTGTCACCGCTAGCAAAACGGTCATCGCTGGTTTCCGCCAGAATGGCGGGAGCAATGCGCCACTTCGGAGCAACATAGGTTGTACCGTAAACGGCCAGACGCGTCGTGGAGGCATCGTCGGTTAGATCACCATTGCTACCGAGCTCCTTCACTTCGGCACCCAAGCCTTGGCCATGCAGAACCGCCGCTTTGAAGTTACCTTCACCCAAGCCGAAGAAGCTGTCGCCGTGTTAGGCCACCATGGTATGAAAGCCATTCTCGGCTGCTTCCTGCCCAGCGCCAATATTACGGGTGTCGTTATCGGCGGCGGACATGCCGTTAACCATCCACTGCCAATTACCGAAGTAATTGTTGGAGGTCAGGATCAAGTTATCGGTATCGTCTTTGAGGCCTGGGTTTTCGCTACTAACCACATCAAAGTCGGCGAAACTGCGTCCATAGATTGATAGGTTAGAGGTCCAGTTATCGGCTAGTTGCATATCATAGATACCGCCACCGGTACCGGCAAGGAAGACTACATCGCTATCGAGCCAGTGGATGTCGAAGTTATCCCGGTCGAAGCGCTTACCCGCCCAGATGGAGGCATTTTCGAAGGCCCCGGTGAAGCTGGGCAGGTCGCTGAACTCGGCATAGGCCTGACGGACGTTGAGCTGGGACTCATCTCCCGTCCAGTCGTTGCTGGTATTGACACTGTCCGCAATCATCGTGGTGTAGCGGGCTTTTGCACCGTTATCAAACTGCATCCGGTAGTTCAGGATGGCTTCAGAGTAGGTGTCCGGCTCGTTACCCAAACGCCCCACTGCGCCGCCATTACCACCGGCGGGCGTTAGGTACGGGCCGCCCGGTGCGCTTTTGCCATCTTCACCGATCAACAGGCCAGAACGAGCATACACGTTGAACGAGAAGCCCTCTTCGCCGCTGGCCTGGCGTTCGACGCGGGCCAGGCGCTCTTCGATATCGGCATCGGTAGTTGCCGCTGCTGGCGCGCTTGAAGCAGGCGCAGCACCGCGCCCCTGCTCAGCTAACTCCGCGCGGCGCTCGGCAGCCTCAGCCCGCTGCTCGGCGGCCGCAATGCGCGCTTCTAGCTCGGCAAAGCGCTCTTCCATCGTTGTGTCGGCGTTGGCAACACCGCAAAGTCCGAGGCTGGCAGTGGCAACGGCGATGGCTAATGGTGTCTTGAATGTCATTTTGTGCATTGTTTTAAATCTATTTTTGTTCTGATCGTGACGCTGGCTCCAGGCACCGCCTTCCCTTGAATAATGTTGCAAAGCAACTTCTATTTTGAGCCGAAGAGCGACAGCCACTAAAACTTAATCGATTAAGAGCTAGTAAACCAACAAGCTTTTACTAATTATCGACCAATGTCTAAAGCACTATTTATCTTAGAGAAACCGAATTGAAATAGATTAGACAAAAGTCTCTATTGAACTTCACGATGACAGACGGCTAACTGGCAGCGTACTTAATCGTTTAAGTAGGCGCTACAAGCGCTCTGATCCCCCATCACCCACAACAATAAACGCCGAGGAACGCCGTAATGAAAAAGACACTACTCACTTCAGCTATCGCTTTGGCCAGTCTTGCCAGTGCCACCGGGTCTGCCCAAGCGGCCGAACTGACGATCTCCTGTGGTGCGGTTGGTGCAGAGTTGACCCTTTGCCAAGAAGGCGTACGCGCTTGGGAAGAGAAAACCGGCCACAGCGTCGATGTGGTTTCAACGCCCAACTCGTCCACCGAGCGCCTATCTCTCTATCAACAAATTCTCTCCGCCAACTCCAGCGATATCGACGTGATGCAGGTTGACGTGGTGTGGCCCGGCCTGCTGGCCAACCACCTGCTCGATCTTCGCGAGGTATTGGGTGACGACGCAGCCGCGGGCCATTTCGAGACGATCGTGGTCAACAACACCATCGATGATCGTCTGGTCGCCATGCCGTGGTTTACCGATGCGGGGGTGCTTTACTACCGGGAAGACCCGTTGGAAAAGCATGGCCACGAGGTGCCCACCACGTGGCAAGACCTGACTGAGATTGCGCGCGATATTCAAAACGCTGAGCGTGAAGCGGGCAACAGCCGCATGCAGGGCTTCGTATTCCAAGGGCGCGCCTATGAAGGGCTGACCGTCAACGCCTTGGAATGGGTCGCCAGCTTTGGCGGCGGTACCGTGGTCGATAATGACGGCGAAGTGACCATCAACAACGAGCGCGCTGCCCAAGCGTTGGATCTCGCTGCCTCTTGGATCGGTGACATCTCCCCGGAAGGCGTGCTGAACTACACCGAAGAAGAAGCACGGGGTGTTTTCCAGGGCGGCAATGCCGTCTTCATGCGCAACTGGCCTTACGCCTGGGCGCTGGCCCAAAGCGATGACAGCGACGTGCGCGGCAAAGTAGGCGTCGTGCAGCTGCCTGCTGGCGGTGAAGAGGGCCAAAGCGCTGCGGGCCTGGGCGGCTGGAACCTGGCCGTGTCGCGCTACAGCGAGCATCCTGACATTGCGGCGGATTTGGTGGCTTACCTGACCGGTGAAGAAGAGCAGAAACGTCGCGCCATTCAGGCGTCCTACAACCCCACCATCGATGCGCTCTACCAGGACCAGGAAGTACTGGAAGCGGTGCCCTTCTTCGGCACGCTCTACGACACCTTCACGAGTGCGGTTGCCCGCCCCTCTGCACCTACCGGCGGTGCCTATGGCCGGGTCAGCAACGCCTTCTTTAGCACCTCTCATGACGTGCTGTCCGGCACCAAAGATGGCGCTCAAGCCGTCGCTGACCTTGAAGGCGAATTGCTGCGCCTGAAGCGTCGCAACTGGTAAACGCGGAGACACCTATGTCGAGCTCTTCTCACCACTCTCACCAAAACGCGCCCCTCGGGGCGCGTTCCGCCACGCCAGCGCGGCGGCAACGGGGTACCAAGGTCCGCCGCCAACGCGTCAAGGCGGCGTGGCTGTTCTTAGCCCCCATGCTGATTGCCCTCACGCTGGTGGCGGGCTGGCCGTTACTTCGCACCTTCTTTCTCAGCTTTACCGATGCGTCGCTGTCCGATTTAGGCGCCGCAAACCTGATTGGCTTTGAAAACTATCTGGTTTACGACAACGGCCGCTGGTTTGGCGTGCTAGCCGACCCGGTATGGTGGCAGTCCGTGTGGAACACGGTCTACTTCTCGGTCGTTTCCGTTTCGCTGGAAGTAGTGTTTGGCGTCATCGTGGCGCTGATTCTGAACGCAGAATTTAAAGGCCGTGTGATTGTTCGTGCGGCGGTCCTCATCCCTTGGGCCATCCCCACCATTGTCTCAGCCCAGATGTGGGCGTGGATGCTGAATGATCAGTTCGGCATCATCAACCACCTGCTGATGGTGGTTGGCATTATTGATAATCCCATCGCCTGGACAGCCAGCGCCACCTACTCCATGTGGGCGGTCATTATGGTTGACGTTTGGAAGACCATTCCTTTCGTCGCGCTGCTGGTGTTAGCCGCGCTGCAGATGCTGCCTAAAGATTGCTATGAAGCTGCTGAGGTGGATGGCATTCACCCCGTGCGCGCGTTCTTCAAAGTCACGCTACCGCTGATTACCCCAGCGCTGATGGTGGCGGTGATCTTCCGCCTGCTGGATGCCCTGCGGGTCTTCGACGTGATCTATGTATTGACCTCCAACTCCACCAGCACGATGTCGATGTCGGTGTATGCGCGCCAGCAGCTCGTCGAATTCCAGGACGTCGGCTATGGCAGTGCGGCCTCTACGCTGCTGTTCCTGATCATCGCGCTGGCCACCGTGGCTTATCTCTACCTTGGCCGCAAACAGATTCAATTGGGAGGTGACTGATGAACAGCCGCCAGTTCGCCAAAATTGCTAAACGCGTTGGTTTTTGGGCACTGATTGCCGTCATTATGGTGTATGCAGTGTTCCCGTTTTACTACGCGGTGATCACCTCGCTCAAACCCTCTAGCGACCTGTTCCGCGTGGAGCTATGGCCCTCGAACTGGAACCTGGACAACTACGCGCAAATCTTTAGCCAATCGAGCTTTGTGCGAGCGATTTTCAACTCCATCATCGTCGCCTTTAGCGTAGTGTTTATCGCCCTGCTGCTGGGTATCACCGCCTCTTATGCGCTTGGGCGGGTACGCTTTCGGGGCCGTTCGACGGTGCTGCTGGTCATTCTGGGCGTTTCGATGTTCCCTCAAGTGGCCGTGCTCTCTGGGCTGTTCGAGGTAATTCGCGCGCTGAATCTATATAACAACCCCGCAGGCCTGATCCTCAGTTACACCATCTTTACGCTGCCCTTCACGGTGTGGGTGCTCACCACCTTTATGAAGCAGCTGCCCATGGAGCTGGAAGAGGCCGCGATCATGGATGGCGCCACGCCCTGGGTGACCATTACCAAGGTGTTTCTGCCGCTGATGTGGCCGGCCATGGCCACCACCGGGCTGCTGGCGTTTATCGCCGCCTGGAACGAATTCCTGTTCGCCCTGACATTTACCCTCACCGATGACCAGCGCACGGTGCCGGTAGCTATCGCGCTACTGTCCGGCGGTAGCGCTTACGAACTGCCCTGGGGGCCGATTATGGCCGCCTCCGTTGTGGTAACCGTGCCGCTGGTGATTTTGGTCATTATTTTCCAGCGCCGCATTGTTTCCGGCCTAACGGCGGGTGCCGTGAAGGGCTAAGCCCCTGCGCAATAACGCCTCTATGAATTCGCTGATAAACCTCAGCAACCGTTTTTAAGGAACTAAGTAATGCAAGACAACATGATGTGGTGGCGCGGCGGTGTAATCTATCAAATTTACCCGCGCAGCTTTTTAGATAGCCGTGGCGACGGCGTAGGCGATCTGAACGGCATCACCGAAAAGCTGGATTACGTGGCTTCCCTCAACGTGGACGGCATCTGGCTATCGCCCTTTTTCACCTCGCCGATGCTCGACTTTGGCTATGACGTGAGTGACTACCGCGACGTAGACCCGATGTTCGGCACCCTGGACGACTTCAAGGCGCTGCTGGAAAAAGCTCACTCGCTGGGCTTGAAAGTGATGATCGATCAGGTGATCAGCCATACCTCCGATCAGCACCCCTGGTTCCAGGAGAGCCGCCAGGATCGCACCAATCCTAAAGCCGACTGGTTTGTGTGGGCCGACCCGAAACCCGACGGCACGCCGCCCAACAACTGGCTGTCGATCTTTGGCGGCTCGGCGTGGACCTTCGACTCCCGCCGCCAGCAGTACTATCTGCACAACTTCCTGACCAGCCAGCCGGACGTCAATTTCCACCACCCGGAAGCGCGTCAGGCACAGCTGGACAACATGCGCTTCTGGCTCGATCTGGGCGTCGATGGGTTCCGTCTGGACACGGTCAACTTCTACTTCCACGATGCCGAGCTGCGGGACAACCCGCCGGTGACCAAAGGCGAAGCCAAAACCCTGGGCGCCCCGGAAGCCAACCCCTATACCTGGCAGCGCCATGTCTACGACCTCAGCCGCCCGGAAAACCTGGACTTCCTCAAAGACCTCCGTGCGCTGATGGATGAGTACCCCGGCACCACCACCGTAGGTGAAATTGGCGACGATAACCCGCTAGAGCGCATGGCCGAGTACACCGCCGGTGGCGATAAGCTGCACATGGCGTACACCTTCGACCTGCTCAACATGCCCCACTCCGCCAGCTACCTGCGCGAAGTGATTGAACGCTTCCAGCGCTTAGCAGGCGACGCTTGGCCCTGCTGGGCAACCTCCAACCACGATGTGGTGCGTAGCGCGACTCGCTGGGGGGCTGACGAAGACCCCAACGCCTACCCGAAAGTGATGCTGGCCATGCTGTTCTCACTGCGCGGCAGCGTGTGCCTGTACCAAGGCGAAGAGCTGGGCCTGCCGGAAGCGGACGTGCCCTTCGAGCGCATTCAAGACCCCTACGGCAAAGTGCTGTGGCCTGAGTTTAAAGGCCGCGACGGCTGCCGCACGCCCATGCCGTGGACCGACGGCGAACAGGGCGGCTTCTCTCCGGTGGAACCGTGGCTGCCCATGGAAGCTCGTCACTTGGATTTGGCGGTGAGCCGCCAGCAGGATGACCCCAACGCCACGCTCAACACCGTACGCGCCCTGCTAGCGTTCCGCCGCAGCCAACCGGCCATGTTCGATGGCGACTTGGCACTGGTAGACGTTGGCGAGGAGCTACTTGGCTTTACCCGTCAAAAAGGCGACGAGACCCTGCTGTGCGTGTTCAACCTGACCGGGCAAGAGCAGCAAACCACCCTGCCTGTGGAGGTCGCCAGCGACTTGCCGGTCGCCCACTTTACCGCCACGCGAGACGGCAGCACGCTCACGCTGCCCGCGTACCAAGCCGCCTTTATGCAGGTTGCCTAAACGCCGCCCATAACAGTTAATAACGATAGCCGACCCGCTCCGATCGAGGTCGGCAAGGAGTTACCATGGCAAGTGTTACGCTTGAAAAGGTCAATAAGGTATTTGGCCGCGATCACATCATCAAAGACGTTGATCTTTCCATTGGCGACGGTGAGTTTGTCGTATTTGTTGGCCCCTCCGGCTGCGGTAAATCCACGCTGCTGCGCTTAATCGCCGGTCTTGAATCAATCACCGATGGCGACCTGAATATTGGCGGCACCGTGGTCAACGACTTACCGCCTCGTGAACGCGGCGTAGGCATGGTGTTTCAGTCCTACGCGCTCTACCCGCACATGACCGTTTACGACAATATGGCGTTTGGTCTTAAGCTGGCCAACACCGCCAAAGAGACCGTTCACGAGCGGGTGATGAGCACGGCAAAAATCCTGCAGTTGGAAGAGCTTTTACACCGTAAGCCCAAAGCCCTCTCTGGCGGCCAGCGCCAGCGGGTGGCGATGGGCCGTGCCATGGCGCGGGAGCCGCGCATTCTGCTGTTTGACGAGCCGCTCTCCAACCTGGATGCCTCGCTGCGGGTGCAGATGCGTAACGAGATCGCCCGCCTGCACAACCGTCTCGGCTCTACCATGATTTACGTCACCCACGACCAAGTAGAAGCCATGACCCTGGCGGATAAAATCGTGGTGCTAAACCGCGGTCATGTAGAGCAAGTGGGCAGCCCTCACGAGCTGTACCAGCGTCCGGCCACTAAATTCGTAGCCGGCTTTATTGGCTCACCCACCATGAACTTTATGCCCGCCGAGCTACTGAGCGGCACCGCCGACGGCTGCCGAGTGAAAGCGGCGGGAGTGGGAGAAGTATCATTGCCACAAGCGGGCGACGCTTACTCGAAAGGCACCTCGCTCACACTTGGCGTGCGCCCCGAGCACCTTCGCCTGGAAGCGCCTCAGGGCGATAACTGCTTTGATATCGTCAACGTTGAATACCTGGGTAACGAAGTCTACGTGTATCTGGAGCCGAAAGAGGGCTCTACCCTGCTGATCCACCGCAGCGAAGCGCCCAGCCAGTGGCAAGAGGGTCAACAGGTGTCGCTGGTGCCGGATACCGAACACGTACATCTATTTGATGAAAGCGGCGCCGCCTTAACACTTTCCGCAACCCGCTCGGCAGCTTAAGTACTGATAGAAAGACCCATCACGGCCTTGGCTGGGTGAGACAACCTTTCAAAGAGGGTAGTCGTCACACCATCAAGGCCGTTATTCTTGCGCACTACAAGTAAATAATTAGCCTGCGTTGTAAATACCACCCAGGCAACGCACTCTCTCCGCCCATACTCTTCACCAGTTTAGGAAGCACCGTGACCGCCCCTCGCCGAATGACCCTAAAGGACCTTGCACTCGAACTCGGCGTCTCAACCGCGACGATTTCCAACGCCTTTAACCGACCCGACCAGCTCTCCCCGCTACTGCGCGACCGCATTCTTAAGGAAGCTAAGCGGCTGGGGTATAGTGGACCCGACGCCAAAGCACGCAGCCTGCGCACCGGACGCTCCAGCATCGTGGCGGTGATTCTGGCCGAAAGCCTGACTTACAGCCTGAACGATGCCGTGGCCAGTGAGTTTCTCTCTGGCGTGGCTGAAGTGCTGGATGCCCACGGCCATACCATGCTGTTATTACCGGGCCGAGGCCATGCTTCCCAGCCACCCGGCTCGGCTAATATCGCCGATGGATTTATCGTTTACGGGCTGATGCCCAACAATAAACTGCTGAACGAACTGTCCTCTCAACGCCCTTTGGTGTCGGTAGACTTCGATATCGACGGCTACCCCACGGTGCACATCGATGATCGTGATGCCAGCTACGCGATGGCCATGCATGCCCTTAAACAGCGTCCTACCCGGCCTGCCATTATCAACCTGCGTTTAACTAAAGAGCACTGCAATGGCCGGGTGACCAAAGAGCACACGATGCTGCCCGACAGCAGCACGATAAGCCGTGCGCGCCTGGCCGGTTTTCATGCCGCGCTCACTGAGCATGGCTTTGATACCGAACAGGTTCCGCTGTGGAATATTGAAGAGAACGTGTTTGACGTGTGCTCGCCGGTGATTACCGAGATCATCGATCTGCCCGCTGAGCAGCGTCCAGATCTACTACTATGCATGTCAGACCGAATTGCACTCACTGCGCTAACGCTAGCAGAGCAGCGAGGCATTCACGTCCCAGGGGAGTTACGAATTACCGGCTTTGACGGCATTGCCGAAGGGCAGTACCGGGCGCCACGCTTAACCACCGTACGCCAGGACAGCGCAGGTAAAGGACGTGTGGCAGCCAAAATGATTTTAGGCCGAATACCAAAAACCCAGCAGCTGCTCAAAACCGAGCTGCTGCTGGGCGATACCTGCCCTTAAAGATCAAACAGGAGTTATTTGGCGGTTTTCTGCATGGCGATGGCGGTATCCAACATACGATTGGAGAAGCCCCACTCGTTGTCGTACCACGCCATGATCTTCACCAGACGACCATTAACGCGAGTATGGTTAGCGTCAAAGGTAGACGAGTGCGCATCGTGATTGAAGTCGATAGACACCAGCGGCTGGGCGTTGACGGCCAAGACCGGGGAGTTTGCGGCGGCTTTCTCGACAATCGCGTTGATCTCTTCTTTGGTGGTATCACGACC
>Ga0066376_10003468_pt1 | contig 14081 bp, 14 predicted proteins | sample Knorr_S15_td_Bot_FD_77009 | JGI IMG/M metagenome (GOLD analysis project Ga0066376, IMG submission 77009) | Marine microbial communities from Southern Atlantic Ocean transect - Knorr_S15_td_Bottom_ad_5009_LV_A | ecosystem: Environmental > Aquatic > Marine > Oceanic | place: Southern Atlantic... | reverse complement strand
TGTTGAGGTGGGCCACCAGGGGGGCCTGATGGTTCTGAAGAGATTTCAGTTGGTGGAGGGGAGGGGGAGCCGTCAGGGGGGCCTTGTTGAGGTGGGCCACCAGGGGGGCCTGATGGTTCTGAAGAAATTTTAGTTGGTGGAGGGGAGGGGGAGCCGCCAGGGGGTTGTTGAGGTGGTCCACCAGGGAGACCTGATGGTTCTGAAGGGATTTGATTACCATATGGGTTAGCGGCAAAGACAGGCTCTGGGGCTTCCTCGGGTTCCGGCATAGAGGTGCCGACAACGCTCGCAGCATTCAACATGGCTGCCATCACATTGTCATCCGGCTCTGATGCATCCACTATTTCTTCAACCGCCTCAATTTGCTGGAGTTCGGGTTCATCTTCAACTGCAACAACATTACCTGCATCTCCAAATCCGACCGCAAACAAGTCATTTGCAGCAAGTTGTTGCTCTTGTTCTCGAGCCTGTTGGGAGGGTGTTCTTCCAGTCATGCGCCTCGCCTTGAAGCGGGCCACGACACGCGCCTTAAATACACGTTTCCTGTCGCCGGATTCCCAACAGCCGTTGTAGTGTAGGGGTTAACATGGGAGGTTGTCGATCTCCCGCCCCGGGTTCAAATCCCGGCAACGGCGCCATTATTGTTGAGTGATAGTGTGGTACCTGCGCCAAATTGTGACTTCAATTTGTTGAATGGTTAATCACTGTACCGCAAACAACACAGTAAACCTCTATTCCCCCAATTCGGGGCTCAATACCAGCGATTTCGATTTTATTTCCACAATTACAGAGGACTTTTGTGCTCGCCATGAAATTGCCGAAAGGCTCTGACGTTTTCAGGCTAACGGGGTTTTATTCACCAGTCTCCCAATCTGCATTCAAATCTTGTGAGTACTTTAGTGGTATTGAATTGCCTACGGGTTTCTAATTTGAAATTACCATTGAATGTATGTGTTTCATGTATAATGTTGGTAAATTCCACTTCTGCTGAAGATATTTCTTCTTCCTCGACTACATACCAACCTTTCAATAAAGTTGGCACATTTGTTTTTAATAGGGGTAATAAATGAGGTAGATGTTGAAGTGTTGAATGTGGTAAATTCATCAATAATAAATCAAAACGACTAAGTAAATTTTGGTTTTGATTTAATTTTAATGCATCCGCTATTTTGCAATACCATGATTCCTTGATTTCCCCTAAATTTCTTTTTAGCATCTTAATCGCTTCAGGGTTTATATCGGTTGCAAGTAGGTCTCCAACTAAATCTTGTTGGGCCAGTAACTGTACAATTGCTGGACCTACTCCGCAATAAGGGTCGGCGACAGAAATCGGTCTCCCTAATTTTTCCTTCAGTTGGATTGCACTTTCAACGGTTTTTTCTCTTTCACCAGCCAATCTAGATGAATAGTAAGCGATAGCTGGATTCAACAATAATGAAGTTCCGTTTTCTCTTATTTTGACATTGCTAGAAATTAGGATTTTCCTTGTTTCCTCAGGTAAATTTGAAATTCCTTCTACGTCTATAATTTGCTCTCCAAACCTTACTGCTAATGGTTTCAAATTCCTTACTCGGTATTCTCCAATCACGCCTTCATCTAACATGACAACTCTAATTTTATCGGAATGGTGAATTTTAGCAAGGGCAACTTGTTGTGCATATTGCTCAATGTGCCGTTCTATTTTGAAAATTAGTAAATCAGAATATAATTCATGTGAATTAGGCCAAGTACCTAGATGCTCTTTAATTATCTCTTCGCTTAAGAATTTTGGTAATAATGAAAACCAGCTTTTTGCAGCCGGTGGGTCCTGGTTTCTATCAACAATAATGTAAGAAGTTGGTAAATTTGTAGGTGCTAAATCTGAAATTGGAATTAATGAATTTTCTCCATCTCTGAGAACTCGGTATCCTTCAGGATACCAATTCAAATTCTTCAGTTCTTCAAGGAAGGTTTGGGTATCGCGCTTCGGCACGCTCAAATGACGCATTACTTTCGAGAGGTCTAATGGCGGGGGTGTTTTGAGTTTGGCGGAGAATATGGCTGCAACAGGTCTTCACCTCGTTGGCACTGGGGCTGGTTCTCCTCTCAATATGACTATTGGGGGAAAAGAAATCGCTTCATCGTGTGATTATAGATTTCTTGAAGGATATACTTCTCTACTTGGTGAAAATGGAGAAAATAAGTTAGAAAAATTAGTTGGCACATACGAAATAATTAGAAGGCCAGAAGTTGAAAACCCAGAACGAATTCTTGAACTTGCCAAATCTAATTCGGTTGCTTTGATGGTGGTTGGAGATCCGATGCAAGCCACAACCCATGTAGATTTACTGCTACGTTGTAAGGACGAAGGAATTCATACATCTGTTCATCACGCAGTTTCTGCTATTGATTTGGTTTGCGCAGGCTTGGGTTTGCAATCATACAGATTTGGCAGACAGGTTAGTTTGACTTTTCCTCATGGTAATCATCTACCAACCTCACCATTGGAGTTTATTGCAGAAAATAGATTTCTTGGGCTGCATACTTTGGTCTTGCTCGACCTCGACCCAACAGGTATGGGAATAGAACAACCACAACCGATGACTCCGCCACAAGCATTTGAGGTGATGTGTAGAATGGTTGAGAGATTGAAGGATGAGCCTCCGCCTCACCTTGAATTAGAAAATGTTTCATCTGCCCGTGATTTATCAAGATTGAGGGCTGTTACATCGATGTTAAATGAAAAAATAGAGGATGTGCACGCTGTTATTTGCTCTAATTTGGGCTCTCCAAATGCTCAAATTAGAAGTGGTTCATTGAGTGAAATAACGGAAAGTTGTGTTTCTGGAATCCATTCTATTGTTATCACTGGAGAATTAATTGGAATGGAAAAAGATGCCTTGGAAAGATTGCATTAATTGCAGTTCGTGGCACCGTAGCCATCAAGGGAGGGAGGCTTCTCCGAGGCATGTCGATTATTATGGCTGGTCCCGCAGGTGTTGAATTTCCAGGCCAAAAAAAAGGCCAAAGAATCCGGATGCGTGGAACAAAGCAAGCATCTGCAGACGCCCAAAAAAGAATGCGAAAACAACTTCAACGGCTATTGGATGAACCAGAAAAGGTCATGCCAGACATGATATGGACTGGAAAACTACCTTGGGGAAAAGTAGACCCAGTCACCAAGTCATTGAAGGAGTTACGAAAAGTCATCGACCACCGGACTGATAGACATTGGTTGCGAAAGCGAATGATGTCAAAAAAGGGAGGGGGGGTTGCAAAAGCCCTAGCAGGCTCCTTAGTTGCGGCATTAGATGATGATATTGGAATGCTTGCGACCTTTAAACATCCAATTTATGGAAATGGAGCATTTGTTAGAAGGGGTGATGCAAAACCTGCATCAATGGTTGGAATGCAACACGTTCACCATCCGCGCCTGCGGCTATTGCCTTGGGAAGAACATGCGAAGAAAGGATGGTGGTTATTTTCTTGGAAAGGTGGTTTTGTTTGTACAGGAAATAAACCAGATGTTCCAACGGGTTGGGTCTTGGACCAATTATCTAGAAATGAATTTTCAAGTAAAGAAAATAATAATATTCAATTAATTGGCGACCTAAGTTCTGAAGATGTGGCAAATTCAACAATTGGTGAAATTGGATATATTAGAATGTGTTTTCATGATGGTACGGTTGTTGGATTAAGGGGTGATATTTTCGAAGACCGTGGGGTGAAGGCTGGTTTTATCCAACCTCTTGCTTTGGGGATGATGCCACCAAAGATTAGTGAAATTGTCGATGTTGAATTGATGTGGAGGCCGGCAGGGTGGCCTGAAGATGAGCCGCTTCCTGAAGCTGCTGCCAAGAGGGTCGAGGAAGTCTTGGATGGATGGTTGGGTTTGGGTGTTCCAGAAAAATCCCTTTGGGGTATGCTGAAGCAAGCAATGTTAGCAAATCTAGATTCTGGCTTTGTAGTCGGAGACGCTTGGATTCACGAGGGTGATGTGGATGCCTGTATTGCATCATTTAATGGTGGTAAAGAAGAAAAAAATGCTGCTAGGTGGATTATTGGAAAATTGCAAGAAGAGGGGCGCGGAGTTACTATTGACAACGAAGGTGAGCCTGAATGGTTAGAAGAAGAAACAGTAATCCGCAGTCGCTCTACAACTCTACACAATTTCCTTAAGGCTTGTTGGGCCGAATTTGGCTATTCCTTGTTGATAGATATGGGTTTGAGTGATGGTGATGCTTCCGCTGCTTGGCAAAAACAATTAGACAAGCCTTCTCCATTCAATAATTTCCTGAAAAAGGTTATTTCTACAAAACAAGAATCAGATAGAATTTCTAGAATCCCATGGTTTGATACTAATATTGAGGGGTTATGTGGAGAAGTTCAGAGTTTAATTCTCAATGCGGCACGAAATGGTTTGGGTAAAGCCAACAGTGCAGCAAAAAAATTGCGTAAATCAATCGAGATTGCCGCTGTTGGTTGGGCTTGGCTTTCTACTCATGGAAAAGAGGGTGGAAATGAATGGCATTTCGAACAGGCAGCAAGAGATAAAGGGGGGGAATGGGTACCTTCTTTGAAAGGACTGTGGAGTGCTGCTGAAGAATTGCTTTCAGAGAACTTTGATGAAGGTGAAAAATCTGCTGAATCATATGTTGAAGCGATGGAAAGATTTAGAACATCTTGTGGTGAACAAAATAAATTGCCTTCATTGTGAAGAAACCTGCAATGCTTGAACTATATCGGCCCACAAATCTTCAATATCCTCAATTCCCACAGATAAACGAACGAGTCCGGGTGTCATTCCGGCATCTCTTCGTTGTTGTTCAGGGATTGCAGCGTGTGTCATAGTCCATGGGTGGTTGATTAGGCTCTCCACTCCGCCAAGACTTTCAGCAGTTAAAAATAACTTCAAGGCTGCTGCAAATTTTCTTGCTGCTGTTTCCCCGCCTTCTATTTCAATAGAAATCATTCCTCCAAAACGCCTCATCTGACTGGCTGCAACATGGTGATTAGGGTGTGAAATTAATCCAGGGTATAGGATTCTAGTCACTTCAGCCCTTTTTGTTAGGCGCTCAGTAATTTCTTCTGCATTATCGCAGTGTCTCTCCATTCTCAATGCAAGAGTTCTGATGCCTCGAAGGGTCAAGAAACAATCAAACGGCCCTGGAACTGCACCTGCTGCGTTTTGAAGAAATTTTAAACGCTCAATCAACTCTTTATCACGCATTATTACACATCCACCAACAACATCAGAATGACCACCGATGTATTTTGTTGTTGAATGTAAAACAATATCTGCGCCTAAATCCAATGGCCTTTGTAAAACAGGACTTGCAAAAGTATTGTCAACCACTACCATCCAACCACGAGCTTTTGCTTGACTGGCTAATTGTTTGATATCATGAATACTAAGTAGGGGGTTTGTTGGGCTTTCCAGCCACAAAACTTTGGTGTTTTCTTGGGCTATTTTTTCAAGGTCCCCTTCTGAAAGCTTAGAGTAGGTTGTTTCAATTCCATATCTGGATAATACTTGGTCAAAAAGACGTACTGTTCCACCATACAAGTCATCACAAGCGATGATATGGTCGCCGCTAGACAGTAATTGTGAGACTGCGGTTATCGCAGCCATTCCACTACCAAAGCAAATCCCTGTTGCTGGAGTATTTGGGGACTCTAATTCAGCCATTGCCTTCTCCAATGCTTCCCTAGTTGGATTGTGAGTTCTTGCATATTCGTAGCCTTTGTGAACTGAAAAGTCTTCTTGAACATAAGTTGAGGTTTGGAAAATAGGGGGTTGAACAGAACCTGTCACTTCTTCAGGGTCCATAGCTGCATGAACGCTGCGGGTTGATTCTCCTTTATCCATGATTAACACTCCCATGAATCTACATCAAAACCATTTTCGCGCAGCCAATCATCGTTGTACACCTTCGATAAATATGGGTTTCCTGCGTCGGGAAGGATGGCTACAATTATTGCATTTTCTTCTCGTTGGTCGCATTCTTCTGCTACTTTTAAAGCGATATGAATTGCCGCGCCAGCTGATCCTCCACTGAATAGTCCTTCTTTTCTGGCTAGTTTTCTAGCCATGATGAAACATTGTTCGTCGTTAACTTGGCGGATTTCATCAATATGGGTGAAATCTGTTGCGAGGGGAATGAAATCTTCGCCAAATCCCTCAACTTTGTAGGTATGAGGGGTGCCCATTTTACCTGTTTCGAAATATTCTTTGAGAATTGAACCGACCGGATCAACGCCGATTATCTGAGGTGGTTTTTTGCCTTCTTCTTTTGAAAGAGTATTCAATGATTGGGCGCAACCGGTAATGGTTCCTCCTGTACCCATTGTTGAGATAAAATGGGTGATTTTACCTTCTGTTTGAGCCCAAATCTCTGGGCCGGTTGACATGATATGGGCCAAGGGATTTGCTGCATGTGAATACTGGTCTGGATACCAAGCATTCTCGACTTCCCTGCCAAGCCGTGCTGCTACTTCATAGTAAGAACGGGGGTCTTCTTTGTCAACCGTTGTTGGGCAAATATGGACTTCAGCACCTAATGCTCGTAGCAAGTCTACTTTTTCTTGGGACATCTTGTCGGGCATTGTAAAAATACACTTGTAGCCGCGCTGTGCTGCAACCATAGCGAGTCCGATTCCAGTATTTCCGCTGGTGGCTTCAATGATAGTGCCACCTGCTTTTAGTAATCCTTTTTTTTCTGCATCCAAAACCATGTACAATCCAATTCTGTCCTTGATTGAACCGCCTGGGTTGCATCGTTCTAACTTCACCCAAATTTCACTGTGTTTAAGGTGAGAAGAAACTTGATTTAATTTTATTAATGGAGTGTCTCCAATTGCAGAAACAACGCTCTCATAGGCTCTCGCAGGTAGCACCATTGATTGGGCCTGATGAGAAGGCGATTTCATTCTTGTCCTATTCTTCACTAACATCAGCAAGCTGGTTTGGTCTAAAATCAACAATGAGATTCCCGAGTAACAACAGCCCGCCTCCAACAAATAGCCAAAATGTAAATTCATTCAGCCCAACAAATAGTGCATAAATTGTTGCCCAAACGGGCTCGAAGGCATAGATGATTGCAGCATGAACAGGATGAAGAAAGCGCTGATAGATATTGAGGAGTAAGATTGCGATGAATGAGCCAAGAAAACCCAAGAGGAATAACCACAATACAATATCCCAGTGAAATAATAAAGAAAATAACTCACTGATTGAAGGAGAATCCACAGGAGATAAAAGCAAGGAAATTAGGAGTGTAAATACAGATGCAGAAATCACTACGATGAAAGAAGTCATGGTCAGCCTTACAGGATCAACACGTTTTGTGATTACATCTGTTGCAACGATATGAACTGCAAAAATAAAGGCGCTAAATACGGTGACTAATTCTGCCCAGCCCCATGAAATTTGAGGGGGGCCGTCGATAAAACTGGCTCCTAAAGTAGCGAGTAATATCCCCACTACCAAAGCTCCACTCAAAGGGTGCTTGCGTAGAACAAGGCCAATTAAAGCGGTAAATACAACATAGAGACTGGTTAAAAAGGCTGATACTGCTGGCGTAATCTCATTAATTGCTAACATTTGAGTTAAGAATCCACCCCATAATAAGAGGCCCAAAACCAACCCCCCATTCCAAGCATCAATATCTTTCAATCCGCTTCTAGCGTTTTTATTGAATATCGATAATGAAATAGCGCCAATTGTGAATCTTATGACAATCATAAATGCAACAACTGAAGCAAGGTGCCAAGTCGTCAAATAATTATCTGCAGCATTGAGGGCTTCTTTCATCCAGACGAATGTGCCACCCCACACAAGAGTGACCAAAAAAAGCCACCCTATGGCTTGACGTCGCTGCACGGTCTGTCCCATATGTGTGGCCTAAGAAGAGGAGTCATCATGCTTGGGGTAGACCGGTGTTTTTTTTACATCGTTGGCTTTCGGGGGTTTGTGGACATCATAAGTCATGCGCTGATTGGGGCTATTGTCGCACAGTTTTGTTTGTGGAAAATGGATGATTCATCAAAGCGAAAAAGGTTAGTAGTTGTAGGGGCATTATTGGCAGTAGCACCAGATATTGCAAATATCCCATTATACCTACATTTGGGGGCGATAAATGAGCGGTTTCTTTGGATTCCATATCATTCGGATTGGGATGGTCATAGAACTGCATATCCAATGATGGTAATTGGTTGGGAAATTACTCATTCCCTAATTCTTGCAACTTTAATTGGTTATTTTTTGTATCGAAAAAAATATGCTTTGTGGCCGCTTCTTTGTTGGGCATCTCACCTCCTTGTGGATGTCCTAACCCATACAGGAGAGTGGGCTTCTGTTCCTTTGTGGCCGATTTACCTCAAAGTAGAGGGTTTTAATGACCCATGGAAATGGTCACCATCTGCTTGGCTATTCTCAAATATTGTATTACTTGTTGTATTTTACTTAATTAGTAAGTACATGGAAAGTTGGAGAATTAATTATCCGAGCTACCTTTTACCGGCCGAAGCATGGTATCGCGGCTGGGAAAGTAGCCATGATGCTCAAGGCTAAGTTATGTCCGCACTACCAAGTATGGGCGAGGTTGAATTCTGGAAGTCGCCCTTCGATAGTGGTCCTGAACCAAAACCTGAGTCTAAATTTGATGTGATTATAGTAGGTGGTGGGCCTGCTGGTTCTGCTGCTGCTTCTTACTTAGCTATGGAAAATAAAAAGGTCTTGCTTTTAGAAAAAGGATGTTGGCCGAGGGACAAAGTCTGTGGGGATGCAGTGGGTGGTAAATCACTAGCTCATGTTGCGGCATTAGGTGTAAAGCCAAGATTGGAAAATAACCCACACTTCAAAGTCACAAGCATCATCTTTGGGGCCCCAAATGGAATACCTGTGAATATTCCGTTACCAAAAGAAGAGATGAAGGAACAAGCATCAGGATATTCATTGCCTAGAATTATTTTCGATAGAATGTTATTCGAAAGAGCTGCAGAATTAATAAGCCAAGCAGGGGGTTTCATTGCTCAGTCTTGTAATGTGAAGAAAATTATCCATAATAACGAAGAAGGTGATAAAAGAATATTTTCTGGAGTATCAACAAACCTTGGAGACTTTTTTGCGCCGATGATTATTGGAGCTGCAGGATATACTTGCCCGGTTGCCCGCGTCGTAGTAAAGGAAACATATTCTGAAGAATTAGTGAATAGAGAACACTACTGTGGTGGCTGGAGAGAATACTGGACTAATGTAGAAGGTTGCAATGTAAAGGAGGGTGCTATCGAGATTCATTTTCTCAAAGGTAGTTCAGGGTACCTCTGGTTATTTCCAGTAGGAAATGGTGTTGTCAATGTAGGAATTGGAATGGTGCTTTCCGAATTAGATAAGCAACAACAGAAACTACGAGATATGCAAGCAGACCTCATCAACAATCATCCAATTTTTAAAAAGAGGTTTTCTGCTGCAATAATGCAAGAAGGAAGTGGAAAGGGGTGGCAGTTGCCATTTGGGTCTCCCAGAGAAAATACTGTATTGCAACCGCGAAGGGCCTTTGCAAATGGTGTATTATTAATCGGCGATTCAGCCAGCCTTGTTGATCCATTTAGTGGTGAAGGAATTGGAAATGCTCTTTATTCTGCAAAGGTGGCGGTAGATTCAATATTGAAATATGGTGAAATTACCATCAAATCTGGTAGAGAATATCAAGATGCCATCTGGGAAGAATTGGGTGATGAGTTAACAAACTCTCTAAAATTGCAGAAATTATCTCGTAAAACCTTCCTTATTAATTGGGCCCTAAAGAAAGCGGCAAAGAAACCAAAAATACAGAAATTGTTCACAGATATGATTGCAAGTAAAGAAGCGCAGGGGAATTTACACTCCAAATGGTATCTGCTTCGTACCTTCTTATTTTGAGAAAGACTTGTCATGGGAAGGCTGGAGGGAGGTGTATGGGGGATAATCCGCTCGAGGGGGTAAAAGCGATTTTTCTTGACCTTGATGGTACCATTTATCTTGGTGGTGAATTAATCGAAGGAGCACTTGAATTCCTCAATCGGTGTGAACAACAAGGGATTCAAAAATTCTTCTTGTCGAATAATTCATCTCATTCAGTAGATGCATATGTGAAGAAATTACACAAGTTTGGAATCCAATGCACAGCCGAAGACGTATTGCTATCAACACACGACCTCCTATCTTGGTTATCATCTAATAATGTCACAGAAACCTATCTAGTTGGAACAGAAGGTATGCGTTCTATGTTGGAGGCTAGAGGAATTTCCACTAAATCAAAATCTCCACAATATGTTGTGCTTGGCTATGATACTGAAATCACCTATGAAAAATTAGAAACGGCCTCTATTCTACTACACAAAGGCGTGCCACTGGTGGCCTCACACCCTGATATGGTCTGTCCATCTCCAGATGGTGGGCTACCTGATACTGGAGCATACATGGTATTGTTTGAAGCAACAACAGGAGTGCGTCCAGAACATATTTGTGGAAAGCCAAATCCAGGGATGATCCTTCATAAAGTCAAAGAATTAGGGCTTCAACCTCAGCAATGTGTAATGGTTGGAGACCGCCTTTACACAGATATCGAAATGGCAAATCGGGCCGGCGTTAAGGGGGTTCTTGTCCTTAGTGGAGAGGCAACATTGGAGGATTTGGAACAATCTCCACAAAAACCTGACTTAGTAGTAAACTCAGTCGATGAGATGCTTCGTTGAAATTTTATTCCACAATGGAATGGCAAGGGTTGCGCCAATAATTGGCGCAAGTATGTACATCCACAATAATTCAAACATCCCTTCTGGAATTGCTGGACCAATGCTACGTGCTGGATTCATCGAAGCTCCTGTAAAAGAGCCAGCGATAAAGGCAAGGATTGCAACAGCACTTCCAACTACCAAAGCAATCCTTTGTATTGAAGCATTAGGAATGGCGGCCCATAAAATTGACAGCATTAGTAAACAAGTAATTGCAACTTCAATAATGAAGGCTTGCCATATTGGCAAAGACGTAGTGGTTGAACCTAAATTTGTATTTTCACTAATAATCAATAAAAAATAGCCTGCAATTATTGCACCAAGGCACTGTGCAACAATATATCCTAACAGTTGTTGTTTGGGTAATCGTCCCTCTATACAGAAAGCAACGCTAACTGCAGGGTTGATATGAGCGCCTGAAGTATTTCCAAAAATAGAAATCATTGCCCAGACTGAGAGTCCAAATACAAAACAGACTGCTATGGTCCATAGCAATCCTTCACCCGCTAGGATGATGCTTCCACAACCAAAAAACACCAGCCCAAAAGTGCCGGCGGCTTCAGCAAAGTAGGGCTTCATCAACGGCCGTCAAAGGACGGCCGTTGAAGAGCCTGTCTAAATCAAATGTTCTTGCTTTGATCGTCGTATGAAAACTGAAAACCTGCAGTCTCTGCTTCAAGTCTTTTCCAGGCAGCATCTTCAACGTCTTTCTGTTCTTCTTCCTTTTCCCAAGCAATATAATTTTCCATTCTTTCAATCCAAATCTCTAGGGCTAAGGTCATTATTTCTATCAACTTCTTCGTGTCGTCCATTCTATCTTCTTCCTCCGATGGCTTCGCCCTTTTAGGTCAGCCAATTGCTTCGGAGTCTATCACGACATGCAACATTAGTTTGTTCTTCACACTATATTAAATATTTGATTTGGTGGATATTGTCTTCAATCAAAACCCTTTGGCTTACCTTGATGGTGCTAGGGCGATTCAAGGAAGTTTGGCGCCGTAGGCGCCGTTTTCCAGCAGCAGGACATGAAAAGGCAGGCTTCGCTGCTGAAGCCCAAGTCGGACATCTCATCGAAGCAGGAATCGCCGGCACTTGTTGGCGGGTATTTCATGGCCCAAGAATTCCAGCACCGAAAGAAAAAAGATGTCGAGAAGTTGATTTTGTGATAATCGGACCAGATGAAGTTTGGATGGTTGAATGTAAGCATTGGTCTGGACGAATGGAAATCGTCGATGGTGAAGTCATTCAACACAGGCGTAATGACCACGGCCAATTAAATCACAAAGATACGTTTGGCATAATCGCTCATAAAGGTGATGTGTTGAGAGAATATCATGATGGGAAGATGCCAACAAAAATCACTTCGTTCGTAGTTTTCTCGAATCAAAACCTCGAAATCCCTAATGATATCATGGCCAGAAAGGATTGTTTGCGCCAATCTGACTTATTGAAAGTCCTACCAAGTGAAACAAAAAAGACTCAGCCTTCAAAATTATCTAAAGAATCCGCCTCATTAGTAAAAACTCTAGAAACCGTTGGTTCATGGGATCTTGTTAATCTACATGGTGGAAGAGAATACAATGGCGACTTATTGAGTGTATCAGAGGATAGTGGGGTACTACATGCTGTATTCAATTCTAGAGATTATTATGATGCTATTAAAATAAAAACCGAGCGCTCATGGTTGAAGGGTTTGTTCAATCCAAGTTGTGAGGCAATAATGGTCAAAGATGGAAAAGATGTCAAGCGTTGTTCAGTTAATCCATCTGCAAGCCTACAGATTCGAAGGGCTGCAAGGTCTCAACCTACAACAGTTGAATGGCGCCATATAACTCGCATCGATTTGATGAGCAATCCTGAACATCACAATATGCGAAAGTAATCGTGACTTCAAATGGGAAGGCGACAGCCGGCGCCTTATGGCAGAAGAAGCAACCATCCGGATTATTGGTGTTCTTGCTAGTATTCTTGGTGTTGTGGCTTGGGCACCACAACTAAAAAGAGTCTGGGTAGATAAGCGCCATGATGGTATTTCATTGCCAACACTGTGGGTCGTTGCTTTGGCATTGACTCTATGGCTCATCTATGGGGTGTTGATAAATGCAAACGAAATTGTGGTTGGAAATGCTATCGCACTAACGATGATTCTGCTTGTTGTTTTTGGTGTCATGAAAGTAAGGAAACCGGTTCAAGGTTGATATATTTGATTTTTTTTAGCCCTACTGATGGCCGACTCTGACGACCCACAATCTCTAACTGTTGCAGAATTGAAAGGCCGTTTGAAGGCTGCCGGTCTTACCGTTGGAGGTAAAAAGGCTGAATTAATCGCTAGGCTTGGAAAAAATATAGTGCTAGAGAAGCCTAAATCTGTAGTGCTAGCTGCCGATAAATTAGTTAAGTCTGCTAAGAAATCTACGGAGGGTGAATTACCCTTTTTTCTAGCCATCAAAGAAGGTGGTTTGGGGGATGTTAAAATCGATAAATGGAAGGCTGCATCCTATGGAATGGCGTTCTTCATGTTCATTATGTTGATTGTTGGGCTCAATTCAATGTCTTGGTATAGTGCAAGTGCTGAACAGACTGAAGATGAGTTCTTTACAATATCAATGGAAATGAATGTTGGGTTAAGTGATATCGAAATGAAAATGTCTTTTATGGGATTCTTGGAGGTGAAGGAAATTTCCTTGAGTGATTGTGCTGAAGAGGAAGCGGAAGAGAATGAAAAGGAGCTGATAAGTTGTGGGGCCCTTTCCACTGCTGGAACTATCAACACTATCGCCATTATTCTTTCAATGGTTGCAATAATAATATTACTGACTTTTTCCATTGGACGGGGTTTTGGGGTTTTTTCTACAGGTACACTTGATGAAAATTCAGAGTTGATTGAAAAGGTAAGTTGGGGAGTGGCGGTTATTTCAATTAACTTAGGTAGTCTATTATATGGGATAATTGCTGGTTTCATGACGGATATCCAAGAGCCCTATGATGGAGGGCTTGGAAGTATGTGGTGGATTATGTTCTTGCTTTCACTGATTTTTGCAGCAATCGTTTACAATGAAAAAACAATGGCTATGTTCTACTCTATAAAGAGCAAGTTTCCATCTAAAAAATAGATATTATCACCTATTCTAATGAAATTAAATAGTGAATGGTACGCTCATTTAATGAAAGTATCTTTATTTTCCCCTTCTTCCTCATCTTCATCATCTTCATCATCTTCGTCCTCAAATTCTACCTTTCCACCCTTCCGGTTGTTGACTGCGATTGCACCAATACCGCATGCGGCAACAGTGAGAAGTATCGTTGCCAATATCGTTCCAGTGCTG
>Ga0066376_10003467_pt1 | contig 14083 bp, 9 predicted proteins | sample Knorr_S15_td_Bot_FD_77009 | JGI IMG/M metagenome (GOLD analysis project Ga0066376, IMG submission 77009) | Marine microbial communities from Southern Atlantic Ocean transect - Knorr_S15_td_Bottom_ad_5009_LV_A | ecosystem: Environmental > Aquatic > Marine > Oceanic | place: Southern Atlantic... | reverse complement strand
TGCGTTCTTCCAGTTCAAGGCGCTGCCGCCGGAGCGGATGGCACTCTACGGGGGACTCAAGGTCGAAGACGGCCAGAAGATCTCAGCCTCGGTCCGCTCGATCCTGGCTCAGCTGAAGCTGAGCCCCGATGTGGGCGAGATGGAGCTTGATGTCGACTCGCACAAGGGCGTGTCGTTTCATCGGATCGGGAGTCGCGGCGGAGCTGTGAGTGCGGCGAACCAGCGGATCTTCGGTGGCAATCCGTCGGTCTACATCGGCACCGGACTCAACGTGGTCTGGTTCGCACTGGGTGACAGCAGTTCGCTGGACGCCACCAAGGCGGCGATCGACGAGTTGGCCACCGCGCGGGCAACCGTGGGCAAGCAGAAGCGAGGCGCTCCGTTCCAGTTCGTGCTCAACATGTCCAGCTGGCTCGACAAGATGGACCCCCAGCGGCCCTTCACCAAGCTGGCTCGAACCGCCTTCGCCGGGGGCGGCGACCGGTTGCAGGTCGACATCCGGCCCTCAGAGAACGGCATGCGGTTCCAGCTGAGGGTCGAGGAGGGTTTCCTGAAGATGCTCGGCTCGGCCATCGGCGGCGGCATCCAGAGGCAGCAGCAGCGGCAAGAAGAGCGGCGGAGACGTGTGCTGGATCCTGCCGACGCCATCGACCCTTAAGCCTCAACAGCGCTAGGGACTGGCTCACCCCGCCTCTTGGGAACTGGCTTCCGCCTGCGGAGGACCGCAGGCGGGGGGTGCCTGTCCCGATTTCGAGGTGAGAGGTACAGCCAGTCCCCGGCCTACTTCTGGTTGCCCAGCCAACGTTGGTAGTCGTCGCGTCTCTCGGCCGACGCGTCCTCGTCGGGAGCGTACTTGGCCGAGAGTTCATCGAGTTGCGACTGGGTCAGGCCCTGGGCTCGCCACCAGTTGGCACCGCTGAAGTCGGCGTCGACCAGCCGGGTTCCATCCATCACGGCCAGCGAGAGGTCGGTGTTGCGGAAGATGGCCGCTTCGAGGTTGGCGTCGGTCAGGTTGGCGCCGGTGAAGCTCGAACCGGTGAAGTCGGCCATGTAGAGGTAACTGTCGGAGAGGTCGGCCTTGACGAACTGGGCCTTGTGAGCGTGGACCTGTTCGAGTGAGGCGGAGCGGAGATTGGCTTCGAAGAAATGGGCCTCGTCCAGCTTCGCTCTGAGCGCCAGCACCTCCTCCATCTGCGCCCCCACGAACGAGGCTTTGCGGAGATCGACCGTCTTGAGGCTCGCCTGGAGCAGGTCGGCTCGCATCAGCTGCGCTTCGACCATCCGGCTCCCGTCCAGGATCACCCCGGCCAGGTAGGTCCCGGCCAGGTCGACTCCGTTGAGGTTGAGTTTTTCGAGTCGTGCGGAGGTCCAGATCGAGTTGCCCTCAGCCACCAGCGCCAGGAACGCCTCCTTGCGACTCTCCGGAGTTCCCCCCTCGTGACAGATCACCCAGAAGAGATGTTCTCGGGAGGCCGAGGATTGCTGCTCGATCTGCCGGGTGGTCAGCCACGCGTTGAAACTCAGCAGCACCAGCAGACACAGTCCACCCAGCCGCACCAACTGGTGGTCTCGTTGCAGAGAACTCGACGGGACCACGGCGCCGCTCGGCGGTGATCTCCGAGGTTCTTTACCGTCCGAGTGTGCCATGTTAGGCTCCGCGAGCGCACTCCCTCGTTTCCCGGCCGTCGGTATAGCCCAACCCTCGGCTGATTGACAGCCCCATCCCGTTGTCCTCTCGATGACTGCACCCCCAGCCCCGGTCCCTGATCCCGCTGTGGTCGGCACGCCCGGCACCTCCTGCACCGGTCGCAGGCGTCGTCGCGCGTTCCGGTTGCTGGCCGTCTCTTTGGCGCTGGTCCCCTTCGTGGTGCTCGAGCTTGTGCTGTGGGGCCTGGACGTCGCCGACCCGTCTGGGGCCGACGATCCGCTGTCGGGGTTCAATCGTTCGGGGCGGCTCTTCGAAGCGGACAAGCGGGACGGAGTCTACCGGACCGCGACGGCTCGAGGCCTGTTCTTCGGTGAGCAGGAATTCGCCGTGGAAAAGCCCGAGGACGGCTTTCGGGTGTTCTGCCTGGGCGGATCGACGGTGCGGGGACGTCCCTACACGACCGAGAGTTCATTCACACGCTGGATGGGGCTGGAACTGGCCGAGCGGTCCGAGGGTCGCACGATCGAGGCGATCAACTGCGGAGGGCTCTCCTATGCCAGCTACCGGCTCAGACCGATCGTGGCCGAGGTGCTCGGGTACCAGCCCGACCTGGTGGTGGTCGCCACCGGCCACAACGAGTTCCTGGAAGACCGCAGCTACCAGGGATTGAAGGACCGCAATCAGGCGATGGCCTGGCTGGAGGATGGGGCGATGTCGCTGCGGACGGTGACGTTGTGCCGGAGGTGGCTGGGAGGTGAGCAAGAGCCGGGTTCTGATGACGAGCCCTCGGATGTCGTAGCCCGTCTCGATGAACAACGCGGATTCGCGTCGTATGAACGGGACCGGGCGTGGCAGGACGAGGTGGTCGAGCAGTACGGCCGATCTCTGCAGGCGATGATCGACGCCTGCCAAGAGGCCCGGGTGCCGCTGCTTTTGGTCCGGCTGGGCTCGAACCTGCGGGATTGCCCTCCGTTCAAGTCGCAGCATCGCGACGGGCTGAGTGCCCCGGAGAGTGCATCGTGGCAGGCAGCGATGCACGAGGGAGAACGGCACACTTCGGATCGAAACTTCGAGGCGGCGCTGACCGCCTACCGCCAGGCCGCGGAACTCGACAACCAGCACGCTCTGGTCGCCTGGCGAATCGCTCGAACACTCGATCGACTCGGACACACCCAGCCCGCAGCGGTCGCCTACCGCAGGGCGCGTGACCTGGACGTGTGCCCGTTGAGGATGATCGGGCGGCTGGATCAGGTGTTGAGTGCGGTAGCCCAATCGAGCGGTACACCGCTGATCGACGCGGCCGCTGCAATCGAAGCGGAAAGTCCCGACGGGTTGCCGGGATCGGACTGGTACGTCGATCATGTCCACCCGACCCTGCAGGGGCACCAGAAGATCGGTGAGTTGCTGGCCGAGGCGGTGGGCCGAGGCGGTTGGTTGGAACTCGGAGCGAAGATGGCCTCGGCGAGGACACGGCGGCACCGGCGCCGGCATTTCCGGAGACTGGGGCCGGTCTTCCTGGCCAACGGAGCACGGCGGGTGGGTTGGCTGGAGAACTGGGCCCGCCGGCAGAGGCTCGACGAGGAGGTCCGGCCGGTTTCGGCCGGCGAGTACGCTCGGGCCGGCTGCCGCGCGGTCGATTTCGGGCAATGGGACGACGCCTGGAGGGCCTACGCCCAGTCGCTGGTCGCCTCGACCGATGCCGCACCCGCTGCATCGACGATCCTGCAGCATGCTCGACGGCTGTTCCAACAGGGGCGAACTTCAGATGCCGCAGACCTGGTCGATCGGCTCGGGGAACTGCCCGATGCTCAGCAGGGAGCCCTGGCGCCGTTGTGGTCCCGGGCCGCGCTGGTGCTGTCCGTCGAGCAGGGCGACCGCAAAGCGGCCAACGAACTGCTCGACCGATACGGACGACTGCTGCAGGCCACCGCCAAATCAGCCTCGGCCCAAAGGACCGGATGGCTCGAGGTGATGCCCGACGTGCTCGAGAGGGCCAGGCGACTGGCTGGCCGAGGCGGCGGCTAGCCCGCCGCAGGCGGACTAGCGTCGAGAGGGGAAGGCGGCCACGAAGCCGGCTTCGTCGATCGGCAGCTTCATCTTCACCTTCTTCTTGTTGAAGTTCTCCCGAGTCCGCTTGCTCTGGCTCCACTCCTGGGCGCTCAACTGCCCGTCCTTGTCCTTGTCGAGTGCCTTGAAAGTGTACTTGGCGATCCGGACCAATCCGGCGTCCTTCTTCTTCGACGCCGACGGGGCGGCTGCTGTCGAAACGGAAACCGTTGTCGAGGGGACCGCCGTGGAACTCGTATCGGTGGAGGCTGTCGCCGGGGTGGCCGTTGCGACTGCCTCGGTGCCCGAACCCGCAGACAGTTCCCGCGGTGTCAGGAACCCGTCGCCGTTGGAATCGAGCGTTCGGAACTGGGCGAACGCCGAGAGCTTCCACTCGTAGAGACCCAACTGTCCGTCCTGGTCGAGGTCCTGGGCGGCGTATTGATCGGGCAGGTCGACGGTGACTCGCACCCTGGGTTTGGGTTTGCTCGGTTCCCTGGAAGAACCACTTCGCCGACCCCGGTCGCTCCTTTCGCGGCCCCCGCCCGAGCCGCCTCTGCTGCTGCCACGGTCTCCGCCTCGCTGCTCTCGCATCTGGGAAAAGAACGATTGCATTTGCTGGCGACGGTCACCGGAGGATGCGTTGCTGGACCGCATTTGTGTGAAGAAACTCCGCATCCGCTCGCCACGATCGTCACCACCTCCGCGCTGCATCATCATGGAGCTGCCACGTTGACTGCTGCCACGTTGACTGCTGCCACGTTGACCGCCGCCGAAACCGCCTCGCTGAGCAGAAGCGGTGCCCGGCCCGGCCGTCAGAGCGGCCACCGCAAGCAACACCAGGGCGAATCGACCGGAGCCGGCTGAACGGGCCACCGAAAGGATGCGTGAGAGAGTCATCAGAAATCTCCTGTTTTCTCCAGTCCGAACACCGCCCGGCGGTGTTTGTTCCTCTAGGATAGCCCCAAAACTATCCGAAGGGAAACAAGCAGTTGGCGGTATTATCGGAGTAATCGGATTCTCCGCCAGATCGCCTCACAGTTTCTCACCCCCCCCCCGATCCAGCACCAGACCATTCCGACCGGTTCCGTGTTGGCGAACTAGACTGCCGGAAATACGATTGCCTACTGATGAAGACCAATCCAGTTGATCCTGTCACCACAGCCGCCGATCGCGGTTCCCGTGCAGGAGTCTCACTTGGCATGGAAGAACTGATCATGAAGACCTTGAAACTCAACAGCCTGTCACGACTCACCGTCGCCGTTTTGGTGCTGGCGGTTGCCCTGGCCGACACGGCCACCTCGCACGCTCAGCGAAGCCGCCGAGGCCGCGGTGGAGACAGCCTGCTGGACATGGCCCGGGACGGGGACGTCCGTACGGAGCTGAAGCTGACCGACGAGCAGGCCGACTTGATCAGCAAGATCCGTGACAGTTTTCGGAGCGCCCGCGAGAAGGTTCGCGAATTTGAGCAGCGAATCCAGGAGGCGAAGGACGATACCGCGCGGGCCGGGATCGAAGCCCAACGGCAGGCGTTCATCGACACGCAGCTGAAGGCTGCCGAGGCCGAACTGGCCAAGGTGGTCTCAGCCGAGCAGCTGCGTGGCCTGAGACTCCACCAACTGAAGCGACGGGGAATGCGGGGCATCGGTGCCGAATGGGTCGTGGCGGAACTGAAGCTGACCGACGACCAGAAGACGAAACTGAAGGTGACTCTGGCCGCACACGATCAGCAGAAGCGGGCTTTGGACGAGGCGCGGATGGCGGTGTTCCGCAACCGGGAATTGCCCCGCGAGGAACGCGAGACGAAGTTCAAGGCGCTCGAGACCCAACGCGAACAACTTGGGGATCAGCGTGACCAGGCCGTGCTGGGCCTGCTGACCGCGACCCAGAAGACCAGCTTCCAGACCCTGGCCGGTACGCCGGCTGCGGCGGGGACGCCCGAGCCTCAAAAGCCGGTGGCCGCCGTCAAGCCCGCAGCCACAGTTACGCCCTCGGCTACACCCACACCGGCAGCGACCCCGGCAGCCGATCGTGGCGCCAAGGTGGTCGGTGCCGACGGCAAGCCGGTCGCCACCGAGGTCGTGGCGTCGTTTGGAGCCACGGCTGCGGCCAGCGGTTCCCAGCCTGCGAAGTCGCTGAAGTTCAACTTCGTCCAGGCCCCGTGGTCGGACGTGCTGAAGATGTTCGCCGACGCGGCCGGGCTGACCTGGGACCGTGAAACCGTACCCCCGGGGACCTTCACCTACTTCGACGACAAGGACTACACCCCCACCGAAGCCCTCAACGTGCTCAACGGTGCCCTGCTGCAGAAGGGCTTCATCCTGCTCCGACGCGACCGCTTCGCGGTGGTCGTCAACGTCGACGACACGGTTCCGCCCAACCTGGTGCCGACCGTGGCGATCGCCGATTTGCCCCAGCGGGCCAGCAACGAGCTGGTCCGGGTGGTGATGCCGCTGGAGGGCAAGGACGCGGCGAAGGCGGCCACCGAAGTCGCCGACCTGCTGGGCCCCCAGGGCAAGGCCACGGCTCTCTCGGTCGCCAACTCACTGGTCGTCACCGGCCTGGCCAACAACGTCGCGGAGATTTATGCCGTTCTCAAGAGCTACATCCCCGAGGAAGAGAAGGACCTGACCTACGAGGCCTTCGTGCTGCAGAACGTCTCGGCGCTCTCGGCCGAGAAGATGATCCGGGACCTCTTCGGACTGCAGGCTCGTGGCGTCCAGAATGTCAGTGCTGCCGCCAGTGGCGGTGGCAGCAGCAGCCGCGGCAGCAGCCGCGGCCGGGGTGGCTCGGATGCTCGTAGCCGTTTTGCCAGTATGTTTGGCGGCAGCCGTGGAGGCTCACGTGAGTCCAGCCGCGATCCCCGCCGACAGCAAAGCGGCCGTGGAGGTGCCTCGGCCGGCGGCAGCGTGTCGGTGACCGTCGATGAACGGACCAACATGCTGCTGGCGATGGCTCCGCCCACCCAGATGGAAGTGATCCGCAAGGCGATCGAAACGATCGACGTGCCGTCCGGGGACACTCCGAATCGGTTCGCAGAACAGGACGAGGACAGCGAGCCGTACCTCGAGGTCTACAAGGTCACGTCGGCCGACACGATGGAAGTCACCAAGACTCTCGACGTGCTGTTTCCCGGTGCCGTCATCAACGAGGACGGGCGGTTCCGCACGATCCACGTGATGTCGAACAAGCGGGGGCACGAGGAAATCCAGCGGATGATCCGCAAGCTCGACGGGCAGGGCGGTGGCCAGACCACCACCGCGATCATCCCCATCCGGCAGGACCCGGCCACGCTGACCGCGACCCTGCAGGGGCTCTACGGCAAGGACATCGAAAACGCACCCTCGGTGATCGCCAATCCCGGGTACCTCGTCGTTCGCGGCAGCCCCGAGCAGATTGCCGAGATCCAGCAGATGGTCACTCAACTCGAAAGCGCCATCGGAGTCTCGCTGGCCACCGGCGGCGGACCGATCCGTACGATCCCGCTGGGCGGCCGCGATGCGGATTCGCTGCTGAGACTGTTGCAGTCGGTGACCCCCAACCCGATCCGGATCAGTATCCCGTCCTCACAACGCGGCCCCATCCGCGACGAGCGGGTGCCCTCGGCCGACGATCCCCGGGTGAGACCCGAAACCGGTGCGACCGGCGGTGGAGCCGGCGGCGCGGCGGCCGCTGCCGATCGCCGTGCGGCCAACTTCAGCGTGCCACCGCTCAGACAGGCTGGCAACGGGGCTGGCAACGGGGCTGGCAACGCGGCTGGCAATACCCAGGACTCAGGTGAGGTCCCCGCGGCGACGCCTGCAGTCGATGAATCACAGCGGCACCGCCGATTGGCGACCTTCGTCTTCAAGAACCTCGACTCCGACAAGGACGGCAAGCTGAGCGAGGCCGAGTGGTCCGCCAGCAAGCGGACTCGCGAGTTGTTCGAGGCCCGCAAGGTTTCGCTGAAGTTGCCGGCCGACCAGGCCGCGTTCCTCAAGGCCTTCGTCCAGTTGGCTCCATCGCAGGAAGAAGACAGCGGAAAGAACGACGCACAGCCCGCCGAGCGAGCAGCTCCCGCGGCCGCGACGGCCCGGCCGCCGCTGCGGCCTGCCGACGAGGGGGCTGCTGGGGGAGACGACCAGCTGCCTGAGATCGTGATCGAGATTCGCGACGGCAACCTGATCCTGATCTCCGACGACGAGGCGGCTCTGGACAAGCTCGAGGCGCGATTGCAGTCGCTGATGGCTCACATGCCGGTCAAGACGACCTGGACCATCTTCTACCTCCGCTCGGCCGACGCGACCGAGGCGGCCCTGATGCTCGAGAGGCTCTTCCCCCAGAGCTCGGTGTCGGCCTCCGCCAGCAGTTCCGGCGGCAGTCTCTTTGGTGACCTCACCGGAGGCCTCTCGTCGATGGGCAGCAGCCTGATGGACATGACCGGCATCAACTCGCTTTCCAACGGCCCGATGGCGTTGCGGATCATCCCCGAGACGCGAGCCAACGCGCTGTTTGTTTCGGGGCCGGCCGACCAGGTCGCCGATGTCGAGAGCGTGCTGAAGATCCTCGATGCCGCCGAACTCCCCGAACAGCTCCGCACCCGCGCACCGCGATACATCACCGTCGAGCACGCCGACGTCAACGAGGTCGCGCAGATCGTCCGCGATGTCTACAAGGAAGAACTCACCTCGAGTCGCCGCTCGGGAGGCAACTCGGCGCAGGGGGCGAGCAACCCGTTTGCGATGCTGATGGGTGGCGGCGGCGGCAGCCGCGGCCGCAGCGGCGGCGGTGGCGGTGGCAGCCGTGGGGGCGGCGGCGTGAAGATGACACTCGGCGTCGACACCCGCACCAGCGCCTTGGTCATCTCGGCCAGCGACTCGCTGTTCAGGCAGGTCGAGGCCCTGGTCACGACGCTCGACAAAGCCGCGCTGGAGGCCAGGCGGACCGTGCGGATTGTCACTCTGCAAAACACCAATTCGTCGGCGATCCAGCAGGCCGTGCAGGCGCTGTTGCCCAAGACGACTGTCAGCACCGGCGGCGGCGGGTCGAGTGGCCCGACCGGTTTTGGTCCCTCGAGCCGCGGTGGCAGCAGCCGCGGCGGCAGTGCCGCCGGCGGTGACCAGGCCGCTCGGATGCGGCAGTTCATGGAAATGCGCCAGCGGACGCAGGGACGTGGCGGTTCGACCGGTGGACGGACCAGCCGCGGTTCCAGCGGCCGATCTCCCTTCGGCGGCCGGACCGGTGGCTCGTCTCGCGGCGGCTCCAGCGGTCGTTCGCCCTTCGGCGGCCGCGGCTCGAGCCGGGGTCGGTAGTCGCCATGGACATCGAATCTATTCTGCAACAGCGCGGGCTGGTCAGCGAGGACCAGTGGCGCGAGGCCCGGGCACAGGCCGGCGGCCGCCGGATCGACAGCGTGCTGGTCGAGATGGGGCTGCTGAGCGAGGAGCAGGCGTTGGAGGCGTTTGCCGATGAACTCGGGATGGAATTCATCGAGCTGGGTGACTTCAAAGTCGATGCCGAGCTGATCGCCGAGTTCCCCACCGCGGCCATCTTCCGCCACGAGGTGCTGCCGCTGGATCGAGTCAACGGCAGCGTGAGAGTCGCCACCAGCGACCCCTTCGACCTCGAAGCACTCAGCGAACTCTCCAGCCTCTCGGGACTCGAACTCGATCCCGTCCTCGCACGCCACGAGGACATCGTTGAGCTGATCAAGGCGAACCTGGGTGTCGGGGGCGACACGATCACCGAGCTGGTCCAGCGGCAGGCCGACGACGGTGTCGAACTGCTCGAGGGCATCGACGACGTCGACGTCGACCTGGCCGAGGAGGCCCAGGCGGCGTCGGTGATCCGGCTGGTCAACGAGTTGTTGATCGAGGCGCTGGAGCTCAACTCGACCGACGTGCACATCGAGCCCCAGGAACGCGGTCTGAGGGTCCGCTACCGCATCGACGGGATGCTCAGGCCCCAGCCGGTGCCTCCCGAAATCAACCAGTTCTATACCTCGATCGTCACGCGGCTGAAGATCATGTCGCGGCTGAATATTGCCGAGCGGAGACTGCCTCAGGACGGGCGGATCAAGCTGCGGATCCGCGGTCGCGAAATCGACGTGCGGGTCTCGATCATCCCGATGATCCACGGCGAAGGAGTGGTGCTCAGGCTGCTCGACAAAAGCAAGATGGTCTTCAACCTGGTCAACGTCGGGCTGCCGCCTGAGATCATCGCGGTCTTCAACGAACTGATCGAGCTGCCTCACGGCATTATCCTGGTCACCGGCCCGACCGGCTGCGGCAAGACCACCACGCTCTACAGCTGCCTCAACGAACTGAAGTCAACGACCACGAAGATCATCACGGTCGAGGATCCGGTCGAGTATCAGACCGAGGGGATTAACCAGATCCAGGTCCATGCCAAGATCGGCCTCACGTTTGCTCACGGGCTCCGCAGCATCCTGCGGCACGACCCCGACGTGATCCTGGTCGGCGAAATCCGGGACAGCGAAACGGCCAACGCGGCGATCCAGGCCTCGCTGACCGGTCACCTGGTCTTCAGCACCCTGCACACCAACGACGCCGCGAGTGCCTTCACTCGGCTGATCGACATGGGCGTCGAGCCGTTTTTGGCGGCGAGCACGGTCGAGGGCGTGATGGCTCAACGGCTGATCCGTCAGCTGTGCACCGAGTGCCGCGAAGCCTACACGCCGGTGGACTCGGAGCTGCCGGCCGATTTTCCCAGGCCGTTGCCCGAGCTGCTTTATCGACCCGTCGGCTGCCGGAGTTGTCGCGACACCGGCTACTCGGGCCGGACCGGGATCTTCGAATTGCTGCGGACCGACGAGGGCGTACGCGACCTGTGTGTCGAGCGGGCCAGCTCGAGCCGCATCCGCAAACACGGATTGGAGAACGGAATGACCACGCTGCGGCATTCGGGCTGGCTGAAGGTCGCCGCGGGGATCACGGATGTCGAGGAGATTGCGAGGATCACCAAGGGAGACCTGGTCTGATTCCGGCTGCTCGAGGGCAACCGAAATCCCCATCCTGGAACGCGTTTCCATATCTCTGACCCATCCCGTCGGCAGCAATGCCCGCGGGGCCGAGTGCTCCGATGGCCGAATTCCAGTACACAGCTCGAGAGCTGACCGGTCGTGAAGTGACCGGTGTGCTGAGTGCCGGCAGCCAGGCCGAGGCGGCCAGTTCGCTCGCCGGACAGAGCCTGTTTCCGCTCTCGATCGCGCTGGCTGACGAGGAAGTCCGGCAGCGGAAGTACGCCGGGCGGAAGGTCAAGTCCCGGCTGCTGGCCACCTTCTTCAGTCAACTCGCCGACCTGCTCCGCTCGGGTGTCCCGCTGCTGAGATCACTCGATCTGCTTGACCGCCAGATCAAGGTCGGATCGCTGAAGCTGGTGCTCGGCGAGGTGCGGAACCAGGTCGCCGACGGGACTCCGCTGGCCAGTGCGCTGGGGCGGCACCCGCGTGTCTTCAACGACCTGGTCGTCAGCATGGTGCGGGCCGGCGAGGAAGGCGGGTTTCTCGAAGACGTGCTCAAGCGGATCGCCACCTTCACCGACCACCAGGAAGATCTCAAGGGACGCGTGCTCGGAGCGATCGCCTACCCCGCCTTCCTGGTCGCGACCGGCTTCACCGTGGTCACGGTGATGATCGTCTGGTTCGTGCCCAAATTCGAACCGATCTTCGACAAGCTCAAGACCCAGGGCGAATTGCCCTGGGCCACCACCACCTTGCTGGGGATCAGCGGATTCCTGCAGCAGCCGTTGGTCGAGGGCAGTGGGGCACAGGTCTGGATGCTGATCCTGCTGGCCCTGGCGGGCATCGGGTTCGGAGGCGTGATCTGGTCGCGGACCGAGACGGGTCACTGGGTCACCGACCGGTTGCGACTGAAGCTCAACGTCATCCGTAGCCTGGCCACGGCGCGGTTCTGCCGCATCCTGGGCACGCTGCTGCACAACGGAGTCCCGATCCTCAACTCGCTCCGCATCGCCAAGGATGCCTCGGGCAACCTGGTGCTGGCCGGTGCCATCGACACCGCCGCCAACAGTGTCCAGGACGGCAAGTCGCTGGCCGGGCCGCTGGGCGCCAGTGGAGAATTCTCGGATGAAATCGTCGAGATGATTGCCGTGGGCGAGGAATCCAACAACCTCGAACAGGTCCTGATCAACATCTCCGAAAACCTCGAACGACGCACCTACCGCCAACTGGAACTGGGCGTCCGCTTCCTCGAACCCCTGATGCTGATGATGATCGCAGCAGTGATCCTGTTCGTGGTCGCCGCACTGCTGTTGCCGGTCTTTCAGAGTGCGGGGAACGTCTAGCCAGGACGTCGACTCACAGCTCGCCACCGACACGACTCAATCACAAGACCTCACGGGTCTCCTACCCAACGGAGAGACAGAGAATGCAGATTTCACTCAAACCCGAGACCGACCCAGTGCCACGCCTGCGGGGCGGCTTCACGCTGCTGGAAGTCCTGCTGGTGCTGGCGATCCTGATCGCGATCGCCGCGATGGTCGTGCCCAACATCGTGGGTGCCGCCGACGAAGCCAACAAGGACACCACGCGGCTGAACATCAAGGCCTTCGAACAGGCGGCCCAGATGTACAAGATCAAGAACAAGTACTGGCCCGAGGGCGCGACCGAAGACGTGGTGATGCTGTTGATGATGACCGAGGACGATCGGGGACAGCAGCAGGCCGCCTTCCTCGAAAAGATCCCCGTCGATGCCTGGGGTCAGCCGCTGCAGTACCAGTACCCGGCCGACAACACCGGAAACACCGGCAAGCCGCTGATCTACTCGTTCGGTCCCGACCGCGACGAGGGAGGCATCGACAACATCTCCAATATCGATGACCTGATCGAGCAGAACCTGTAGGCCCGGCGGCATCCACCGTGGAGCACCATGACAGCTCACCTGCCCAATCGACCGGCCAGCCGACCCCCAGCGGAAGTCTCCCGCGGACGGAACCCGCTGCGCCGTGCGATGACGCTGATCGAGGTGATGCTGGTGCTGTCGATCCTGGTGGCACTGGCCGCGTTGTCCTATCCCTCCGTCGACAGGATGCTCGATCAGCTGGCCATGGACGAGGCAGTCTCTCCGGTCCGTAACCACCTCTCGAGCACCCGGACCCGTGCACTCGATGCGGGCCTGACCTGGCAATTCCGATTCGAACCCGGCGGACGCCGCTACGTGGCGGTGCCTTACGAATTCGACGAGATCGAAGGCGACGATCAGCAGCAGCAGTCGCAGTTGGAACTGCTGCCGCGAGTCTCGGGGCAGCTGCCCGAGGGCTACACGTTCAGCCCCGCCGACGAGGCCACCTCCGGCACCGAAGCCATCGACGAATTGGCCCTCGCCGGACTCACAGGGCAGCAGGACCTGCAGGGATCCTCGTGGTCACCCCCGCTGTTGTTCTTCAGCGACGGCACCTCCCGCAACGCATCCTTCGACATCGTCGATGAACAGCTTCGCAGTCGCCGTCTGAGCGTGCGGGCGCTGACCGGTGCGGTCACCGTCAGCGATCCCCACCAGGCATCAGCCCCGGGGCAAAGGGGGGGCCGATGACCCGCCGATCCGGTTTTACTCTGCTGGAAGTGATCGTCTCGCTGTCGATCTTCGTGGCCGCGTTCGCCGCACTTTCACAGCTGTTCTCCCTGGGCGCCCAGGCCGCCGTGGATGCGGCCTTGCAGACCCAGGCCGCCGTGCGGGCCGAGGCCAAGATGGCCGAGGTGGTGGCGGGGATCGAGTCGTTCGAGGCGGCTGAAGAGACGCCGTTCGAGGACGACCCGAACTGGAGCTGGAGCCTGGAGCTCAACGTGAGCGAAGCTCACGTCGACGTCTACGAGATGATCGTGACGGTCGTGTTTCAAAGCGGCAGTGGTCCGCCGACGAGCTTTTCGCTGGTCCGCTTCCGTCGTGATCCTCAGCTGATCCTCGACGCGGTCGCCGCGGCTGCTGAGGAGGACGAATCATGAGAGGTCTGATGCCGCGGGGGCAAAGTCGGCGACCGTCGACGGGATTCACGCTGATCGAAGTGCTGGTGGCCGTGTCGATGGCACTGTTACTGATGACGGCCGTCTACTCGGCCATCGACATGCACTGGCGCTACCAGAGTGCCGGGGCACTGGAATTGCAGCGCGGGCAGGTGGCCCGGGCCGTCTGTGCCCGACTGTCGATCGACATCCGCAGCGTGCAGTTCTCGCCTCAGGATCCCGAGGAAGCCGAATTGGAAGACGACGAGGACGCCGACCAGGAGGCTCTCGACGACGTCGATGCCGACGACCTGTTACTGATCCAGAGCCTGGGGGTCACCGGCACGTCGACTCGGCTGACACTGCACATCAGCAAGCCGGTGCCGCCGCGGATGTTCAGCCTCACCAGCAGCGACGACGACGAATTCGTG
>Ga0066376_10003466_pt1 | contig 14086 bp, 7 predicted proteins | sample Knorr_S15_td_Bot_FD_77009 | JGI IMG/M metagenome (GOLD analysis project Ga0066376, IMG submission 77009) | Marine microbial communities from Southern Atlantic Ocean transect - Knorr_S15_td_Bottom_ad_5009_LV_A | ecosystem: Environmental > Aquatic > Marine > Oceanic | place: Southern Atlantic... | reverse complement strand
GAGGACGCCTGGCGTTCCGAGCGTGAGGGCAAGGCGGCGGAGGAGATCGACCCCTGGGATTCCGAGGTTTACCTCGGTGCCACGGTCGATGCGGTGATGACGACAGGGAATGCGATCTTCCTCTCCGCGCTGACCACCATCATCGGATTCAGCGTGCTGGCATGGCCTGAAATCGTGCCGATCAAACCGATGCGAACCGTGGGCCTCACGCTGGTCTTCGGCATCACCTGCACCTTCTTTTTCTCGATGATCATGGTGCCTGCACTGGGCTGGATCCTGCGATACCGCAAACGGGGTATCCCCACCTCGGACAGGATCTGGGAGAAGATCGGTGAGATCCCGGTGCGCGCCTGGTGGGCGGTCATCATCGTCGCACTGGTCGTCAGTGCGATCGGCGTCTCAATCCTCTCCGCCGAGATGGGCAAGGAGATCACAGGTTCTTCAGACGAGGTCCCACCCGGCCTCGAGACCTATGAGACACTGTCCGAATACAGCCGTGTCTTCGAGGGAGGGCAGACGAGCATGTTCATCGTCGATGCGACCGATTACAGCGGAGGTGCCAACGATGCGCCGATCCGTGACCTCGCGATTCTTGACGCGATCGATGCGATGGAGACCAATGTCAGCAATGTTCCTGAAACCACGACGATCAGTCTGGTGACGATTCTCAAGGCGATTCACGTAAAATTCGATTTGGCGGGCGCGCAGGTCTACAACAACAGCCTGTGGGGCATTCTGCACTCGCCCTGCTGGGACGACCCACTCACCACCTCCTGTGTATTGTCGGGAGAATCCGCACTGCCGGTGATCTCATCGCGTGAGAACATGGTCGATGTCGCCTTCGACACCCTCTCGGCCGAGGTCCGTTCGATGCTGATGAACGAGGTCGTCGCAGGCATGGCCGGTGAGACGCAGACCTTGGTCTACGTCAATCAGCCTTACATCAATCTGGCCGACGCGGGTGTGTTGCGCGATGAGATCGACAACCTTCTCTCCGCCGGATTTCCTGGCTTGGACGCCGTCGAGGTCAGTCCGCTGACCGGCGGTCTGCCGCTCAGTCTCGACATCAACAAAGGCATCCACGATGCCCAGACCGATGCGACGATCATGACGATGTTCGTGCTTCTCATCGTGATGTCGATTCTGTTCCGCTCGCCACGACTCGCGTTCTTCACCATGGTTGCCGTCGGCGTGGTCGTTCTATGGCAGCCCTTGCTGATGCGTGGAGGGAATGTCAACGTGAACGTGTTCACCGCGATGGTCTCGACAATCGTGTTTGGTATCGGTGTCGATGACTCGATCCACATCATCGATCGAATCAGAGAGGAGAAGGAGACTCCGGCTGGAATCGTCAAGACGGTGTCACGGACCGGACAGACGATCTTCGAAACCACAGCCACCACCTGTGCCGGCCTTGCAGCGGGTCTATTCGTAGACATCCCAGGCCTGCGAAATTTCTTCGTGTTGATGATGCTCCTGCTCACCCTTGCGCTGCTCACCAGTGCGATTCTGCTACCCGCGATGCTGGTCGGCTGGCATTCGCTGATGTTCCGCCTGACGGGCAAGGGCGAATACCAGGACCTTGAGACGGATCTCGTGGTCGCGAGTGACGCCACGATGGATGCAGTTCTCGACTGAATCCTCACGTGCGAGCGCAGCGCCGTAGGCGCTGTGCAGCAGGTTTATTCCCTACACCGACGAACGGCACTACATGGGTCGCCGCATTGCGTTGCTTCTGGTCGCCTCCCTGCTCGCGATGTCCTGGGGCGGAACCCTTCCCGTCGACGCCAGCGAAGGCCGTGGCAACGAGGGCATGTCCATTCTTCTGACCAAGGAGGTGTGGTCCTCTGCAGAGACATTCGAAGCCACCGTCGGCACGTGGGGCCTCAGTTCGGGCCGTCTCTACACGGTGGATTGGCAAATCCGCTCCGGCAATGGCACCCATGGATCAGAGTTCATCGTTCGAAGCGGCCAACAGAATTTCACAGCAACGAACTCGGCGATGCAGATTCAGATCCATGCGAATCATCTCATTGCAGGCAACAATCATCTGTATCGACTGCTGACGAATCTGTCCGATTACAGCGGCCATATCACGACCTCGCAGGTGAACTTCAGTGCCTTCACCAACACCCTTCCCGTCCCCTATTCCGACATCGTCATCTTCGGAGATTCGCTATCCGACATGGGCAACTCGTTCAATCAATGGGGAACGCCAGATAGCCCACCTTACTGGAATGGAAGATTCTCCAACGGCGAGGTCTGGGCGACCCAATTCGGCGAGTTCATGATGGGGCCGGGGACGATGAATCCGGGCCGAGGCACGGCTGGAGGCAACAACCGCGCCTATGGAGGTGCCCACTCAGGCGATGGCAGCTATCTGTTCGTCATCCCGAATGTCGGCAAGCAGGTCACAGATTACCTGCAGAATCATCAGATCAACCCCAATGAGTTGGTCATCATCTGGTGCGGCGGCAACGACTTCGTACACAGTGATGAGACCGATACCCAGCAGGTCGTCGACAATATCGAGGGTCACATCACCACCCTGTCCAACGCAGGCGCGACCGAGTTTCTCATTCTCGAACTGCCGCCTCTCGATACAGTTCCACGAATCAATGAGGAGCAGGATGAGGACGGTGTCAAAGCGATGCACGAGCGCATCCGCGACTTCAACTCGAAATTGCACACAATGCTGAATGCCACGGTCAACACCACTTCATTGACGATCCACCGCGGAATGATGTGGGAGATGTTTGACACTGTCTACAACAATGCCGGATCGTTCGGCCTGACCAACGTCACACATCCTGCCTGTGAACACGATGGATACACCTGTGAGGACGGTGATCCAATCGCTCCGAATGCGGAGGAGTACATCTACTTCGACAAGATGCACCCTACTCTGACGATGCACGACCTCGTCGACCTCTACATACGCGAATTGATGGGGGTTGACGATATCGATGGAGATCGGCTCGCTGACATCTATGACAACTGCCTCGATACGATGCCTGGTATCGAAATCGGCGCCGATGGCTGCGACCTTCCACCTCCAGATGCCGATGGGGATGGCATTCCTGACGAGGAGGATGATTGTGATGACACCGGGTCAGGCCTTGCGGTCGATCAGGATGGTTGCGCACTGAATCAACTCGATACGGATGGTGATGGCATCACCGACGACCTTGACGATTGCCCCGACACAGAACCCGGACGCAGTGTCGATGGCGCGGGTTGCTCGGGATGGCAGCTCGATGGGGATTCTGATGGGGTGGCCGACGCCGAGGATCTGTGTCCCTACACCTCGCTGGAAGCAATCGTCGACGAGGACGGATGTTCCGCGAGACAGCGAGACAGCGATGACGACACCGTGAACGACGAGATGGATGACTGCCCCGATACTCCACGCGGTGAGACAATCGATCAGAGAGGATGTTCGGCGAGTCAGCGCGACTCGGATTTCGACGGCGTGCTCGACGCCGATGACCGCTGCGGACAGACGGACGTCGGCTCAACCGGGGTCGACGCTGAGGGCTGCGCGCCCTACCAGCGCGACACCGATGAGGATGGCATCACCGACGATCTCGACCTCTGTCCGGACACCGCCTGGCTCGATTCGGTCGACACCAACGGCTGCAGTGAACACCAGCGGGATTCGGACGGAGATGGTCCGAAGGATGCAGACGACAATTGTCCTTTCATCCCTGGTTCAATCTCGGGTTGTCCTATTCTGACCGTGGAATTGGCACTGGTCGAGGTGCCGGACACCGAGACCCGCACGGCGAACATCTCGGTCACCGTCACTTGCGAAAGCGGTTGTGAGATGTGGTTGAGCAGTCTCACACTCAGCGTCCCTTCCAACACGACGAATGGGACATACCACACCACCGTGGTCGGCAATGTGTCGATGACCTTCACCGTCAGGGTCAGCGTCGCAGGCATCTGGACAGAGGACCATCTGTACGTGGCCTTCCCACCGGAGGATGAAGGTCCGACCGATGTGATCCCGCCCGATGCGAAGCCCGACGGCCCAGATGATTCACAATCCTCCAAGGATTCCAGTGCCTTCGATCTAGATGTCGGCAGCATCGCGATGATCGCCGTTCTGCTGCTGCTCAACGTCGTCGTTGTCGCCGGGATTCTCGCTGCGCGCTCGCGCGCGCGAGAGAAGGACCCAGAGGCGCTGGCAATCTCTGCCTTCGAACGCGACCTGTTCGGCGACGCCCCGCCAGAGGTCGAGCCGGTCGACGATGGTCTGCCCAAGATGGATGATCTCCTCTGATCGCGCTGGTCGGGGTTTGGACCGACCAACGAACCGGTGGCAATCAATCGTGATCCGCCGCCATTCCAGCGCGCTAGCAACCCTCCAGGAATTGGCGAGCGGGTGCTCTTGAACGTTCCATGGGGAGTGAGAGTGAAGCTGGAAGTGAACATTGTTAGCAAATACTTACTCGGAGGATTATGCCCTTGTCTGTGCTCTCGGAGGTGGGATCAGGGAGTAAGCCCCTTTCTGTTCGCCGTTGCCGGTTGACCACATTCAACTATGCGTCCTACCCGTTCCTCTCGATGCCGTCAACAGAACTGTTTGGACTTGCTGCGGTGGGGATGTTCGTCTCAGTCAGCGTCGGGGAATCTCCTCCTTGCGGATTCATCGTGCTCCCGGGCCGATTCGTTGCTTCTACAGCGCCTGCCCTCCCGGACACCCGCCTTGCGGCGGGCCACCTGCACCTGTGCAGAGGGGACTTTCCTCAGTGTCGTACACTGTCAGTGGTCCTCCTGATCCCACATCGCAAGGCCGGCAACTCTGCTTTCAACCCTGCGCTGCAATCAGAGCGGAATCCAGGTGCCCGACTCGTCATGGTAGCCGCCCCACTGCTTGGCTTGCTCATACCAGGCCAATTGCTCGGGACTCATGGTCGCGGGGTCGAGAGCCGGTGTATCTCCTACGGCGGCCGCGGTGAGTCCGTCGGCGGCGACGAATGAAACGGCCGCCTCCTGAAGTTCGGACTCTTTGAGGAAGCCATTGCCGTCGGTGTCGAAGCCGCGCGCATACTGGAGGAATCCAATCGTGTCAGAGATACCGTGCTTACCCATGACATGGCGAACGGTCTCGTCGCGATAATCGAGCGGGAATCCGTCCGGCGTATGATCACCCGTGAAGTCGGCACCAGCGTCGACCTCATCCCAGATGTCGTCATCCTCTGTTCCATCGAGAGCGTATCCGTGACTGCCACCGCTTCGCAGCGCAATCAGGAGGACCCCTGCGAGCAGAAGGAGCAAACCGATGAACAACACGGTCCAGACCAGATTCACGCCGCCGAAGATCGAACCCACCAGGCCTTCATCCGCGGCATCGACAACACGCAGGGTCGGACCATTCACGGTCGAACTGCCCTCCACCGTGACGCGGATCCACTGGTGACCTTCACGATCCGGTTCCCAGTCGATATGGTGCAGGGTGCGGCCACCTGCGGGGACATCGACCTCGAACGGAACGGCGGTCAGATCCCGCGTGGTGCCATCGAGATGAACCTCAGTCAGATGCAGTCGAGCCGTTCCGGCGACCTCACCATCATTGCGCAAGGCGATGGTGATCATCACGTTCTCACCGACCTCGACATTGTCGAATCGCGAATAGGTCACGTCTGCGTCATCCAGGAGAAAGACCGGCGCGCGCCGTTCAATCGACCAGCTGGCGAAGGGGTTCTCATCGCGGTTCGTGCCCAGTGGAGTCTGCATGGCATTGCCTGCCATGTCGAATCCTTCGATCCAGATGTGCAGGCGGAGTTCGTCTGAGAAGAATTCCGAAGGGATTTCGGAGGCGAGGTCGAGCGTTGCACCCGCAATGATCGATTGGCCGGCGAGATTGCCGCCTTCGATGGCGAGCGAAATCTCGCCTTGTACCAGAGGTGTGGCGCGAACATCAGTGCCGCGGATGACCTTCCAGTGCAGGATGAGGCTGTCGGCATCGATCTGCTCGAGTTCGGCGATGCGAATGTCGATCCTCAGCGATTCAAGCGCATCATTGGGCAACTCGGAGCCGGCTCTGGGCGAGATGACCTCGATTGCTTCAGGACCGTTCTGGTCGACCACAATCCAACGTAGAGCGCCCTCGGTGTCGGTAACGTCATTCGCACCACTGGGCAAGCCAGCCAATTCGACGGTGAGTGGATAGGAACCTGCGCCTTCTGGAGCAATCAACTGGACCGCCCACTGTCCTTCGCTGGTTTGAACAATCGACTCTTGTCCATCGAGCAGGATTCGGACATCAAACGCCTCCGATGGCCGGGTGCCTGTGACGGGGAAGTGAATGGCGCCCTCGAGGGAGATGCTCGAGGAAGGTGCGACCCACGCACCCTCATCCGAATAGGTGCCCGAACCGATGATTAGGCGCATCTCTTCAGTGTCGATGGCGAGATCCGGCGAATAGCGCCAGCGAAGTTGAGGCAGCGAGAGCCAAGCCCCTTGGCCACTTCGATCCGTGACCTCGATCGAGGGCTCCCAGCGCATATCGCCCTCTCGTGGCAATGTCCAGTTGAGGCGGAACTCGACGAAGAATTCGAGATCCGGATTGAATGGCGTCAATTCACCTGTCCAGGCTCGGACACCACAGCGCTGCACATCCATGTGCTCAGAGAACACCACGCAACGACCATCCGAGGCGGACCACTCGATGGCGAGGGTGTCGGTGACGGAATTGCTCGCCAATTGCAGGCGGAGATCACCGATATCTGACCAGCCATTCGGTTCAACGATATGCAAGCCGAATGAATAATCCACACCCGGATGGAGATAGGAGAGTTGCCCGTCAGGCGCCCCTTCGAATCCGCCCTCAGCGGGCAGTGTGGGTGGGCCATCCGCCAGCACCTGATAGGTGAACAACTGGTTACCGTGTGCGGAGGTTCCGGCATCGGTGATCGAATTTCCAGCCGGGTCCGCTCCGACCACATAAGCGGCCACCAGATCCCCTTCGCTGGCTACGGTATCATCGATCAGCAAGGAGTAATTGCCGCGCGAAACCGTCAGATCGCCGGGCGCCTGCATCATCAGTGGGGTGAATTCATCCGCATCGATGACACCATCGAAATTGGTATCTTCGAGCCATTGCCGCCATACCATCAAGGACAGTTCTGTCGGCAGGACTGGGCGATCATAGACCTCAATTCGGACCAATTGGTTGGGTGAGGGCGCGAGGTGATCATATCGCTGAATGTTCTGTCCGACCACCTGTGGAGAAAGAGAATCGACAATGAAGGTACGATTCAGCGGAATCGTTGGCACGAAGGACTGTCCCATCAAAGGCACGATCTCCAACGAATAGGTCACATTGCCCGTGCCAAACGGCGTGGTGAAGGCGAATTGAGCAACGCCATGGAATAATTCGGTCGTGCTCATCTTCGGGATACCATTCTCCAACAGATGCACGCGGACGTCGCCACTGCGCGGATTTTTCGTCGAGTTGGCGATGTTCTCGAACCCGAGTTTTACCTCGATCTCGATCGGTGAATCGGATCGCAGGTAGGACATCGAAGGTGGAATCACCACACCGAGTTCATTCTGCACCTCCCAGGACAGGACCTCGATGTCATTCTCGATTCCCTGGCCATTCTGCCCCGAGCGTTCGGTGTGATCCGGAGAGGGCGACCCGTCCGCCATGTAGAGGGCGGCGCTGACCTTGAATTTGCTAGAATCCGCGAGGCTCGCATTGGTCTGGAAGGGCAGGGTGACGTTCAGCCCATTCACCGAATGGTTGAAAATCGCGCCCCCAGCCTCATTCTGGAACAGCAGCGGTGGAGAGGCCGCTGTACCTTCAATCAGGGTCAGCGCGTACGGAGAACCATCGGTCGGGAAGTGATACTGCGCCCTCAACAGGCTGGTCTCGATCGAGAGTGCGAGATGTGAGGGCACGCCTGCATCCCAGGAATATCCCAACTCAAGTTCCATCCATTGCCAGCTTGGTGTCACCGGGGCCCAAGCCGAGAAGTTGGATAGCGACGCGCTGTCGAGAATCACATTCTCAGCCGAGATCAGATCGGTGATCATCGCGATCGCTCCCCCTTGGCTGGAGGAACGCAGGGTGAGTGGGACGAGACGATTCTGGAATTCGATCGGCGCATCGAGCAGCGCTTGATTCATCGACATCACGAAGGTGGATTCCACCGGGAAGGATAGATTGACTTCGGGGCGATGGATGGCGGACATACCACCGACACGAATCGAGCCATAGGTGCCATCGATATCGAGTGTCGCAATCACGTACGCCACCCCGCCGACCGTGCCCCAGAATGTTGGAGCGTTGGACAGATTCTCATTCAGGTTGCCAAGATCCGATGGGCTCAATGTCACCGTCTCGACATCTGTGCCAAATCCAACGACCTTGGTGTGAACCGGTTGACCGGCGACCGAGATCGAGAATTCCACGGACTCGGTCGCTGCGAACGGTGCCAGATCGACCGAGAAATGCTCGAGTCCGTCCTTGGGCAGCAGCACACCGACCTGTTTCACACCAGCCGAGGACCAGGTCAGGTCGGTAGACAATCGGCCGTTGGTGAAGCGATCCTGCCAAGCCCAGGTGGATATGTGGGGATGGATCATCTCCCATTCATTCCAGCCATCCATGCCGATGTCGAAGGCGGGGTCGGTCGGCAGATGACCACCGTACAATTCGAGGTTGACACCGCTGAATGTGCAGCTTCCCGAAAGACAGGTCAGTTTGAATTGGAATGTGTGTCCGAATTCTGGGAAGTCGACCAGTACCGTATTGCCAGCGACCTGCCAGGGTCCGCCATCGAGGCTGACCTCAGCCTGCCAGCTGCCGGTCGCCGTGGTGCTCAGAGCGGCTTGAGCAATCGCACGGTGTGAGGTGAAAAGAGGGGAGAGCGCAACACCGGCACCGGACAGTGAACCGCTGCCCCAATTCATCGAATTGAGCGTCCAGCCCGCATCGACAGGATTGGCTCTGAAAGAGGTATCATAGCGATGATTCATCCCGATCGAGTGGACCACTGGACTCGGGCCGCTTCGGGCATCGAAGTGCAATTTCAAGCGCAGACTCGGATGTTTCTCAGCATCGATACCACCGAGATCGACCCAGGTCGGATCGAGCATCGAGTAGCCCGGAATCGGCGTCTTGGATACACCATCGAGAATCGACAGCGTCAGAGCCGCACCCGTCGGAATGGTCGCATCGATTGAGGTGATGCCGTAGCGATCACCATCCGTGCCGTACGCACCCGTGACTCCCGGTCCGAAACGCGCACTGGTCCAGTTCGCCTCCTCACCGCCTCCTGCGCCACTGGTCGGCTCCAGGCTGACATCATCGACATTCCAACCCGTATAGGTGACTGAACCATCGGTGCGGCCCAGTTTGAAGCGGATTTGGAAGTTCGAATTGCCATTGACATAGGTCGAGACATCGTGCGACATCATCGTCCACGTGCTCGGATTGGTCGAGCTGCCGCTGTGATCCCAGACCGTGCGCCAAGTGCCACCAGTATCCTTGACATGCACCTGTGCATCGTCGTAGTAGTGGTACTCGATGCCCAACCGCTTCCAATACTTGAGCAGCCAGGTACCGCTGCAACCGCTGCAATCGACGACCGGCGAGGTGGCGAAGTAGCCAGAAGACGGCACGTAATTGGGGTAATTGCAATTGTAGGTGTAGATCGCCTTGGTGCCGCCGTGCACGCCTCCAGACGCACCGAGACAGGAGTCGTAACCCCACAGCCATCCGGTGCCCAGCGTCCAGCCATGATTTGCGGCTTCAAAATCCCAGTCCCACAACTGTGGCAGCAATTGCATGCCTGAGGTTTTGTTGACATCGATGCGGTCGAGATCGGCCCCCGAGGCGTTCCAATGTGTGACCCCAGACCAGGTGTAGGCGTCGTCATAGGCCAGTGCATCTGGACTCAGCGTGAGATTGATCGTCTCGACGGTATGGCCGACCGGCACCTCGGCTTTGAGCGCTGAGGAGCTGCCATTCTCGGTCATGATCGCCAGAGTGACGTTCTGGTTCAGACCGGCATTCTGAGCTTCATCCATCTCCCTGAGATGGACCTCTGAGGCTGGCGGAACGAATAGCGAGAGGCTCATGCCGAGCATCAATCCGACCAGCAGGACCGCGGTCACCCATGGCGTACGCTCCAGTCCCATGTCAACGGCGACAGGATTGAGGGGTCTTGAAACAATCGCCGCCTCTTACGAGGCGCAATCGAACCATCGACGTGCCAAAGGATATGCCCTGCATCCGCTGAGGACTGCCCAATGGGCGACTTCACCGATGCCGAGAAGGAGGCGATGAAGGCGGAGGCCGGCATCGCTGCTTGTGCCTTCATCAGCGACGGGATGAGGATTGGATTGGGCACGGGTTCGACGGTGAGATACACCATTCTGGAGATTGGTCGAAGGATCCGAGAAGAGGGCCTCTCCGTGAGTGGGATACCGACCTCGGATGCGACCGAGATTCTTTCTATAGAGCAGGGCATTCCACTCCTGAATTGGTCAGATTGCTCCAGCCTTGATCTGGTCATCGATGGGGCTGACGAATTCGACGCAGACCTGCATCTGATCAAGGGTGGAGGTGGCGCCCTGCTGCGCGAGAAGATCGTCGCCGAAGCCAGCGGCGCGATGGTCGTCGTCGCCGATGCCAGCAAGCGTGTCGCGACACTCGGCGCCTTTGCCCTGCCGATCGAAGTCAACCTGTATGGCTGGCAGCAGACCCAGCGCAGAATCCAGGCGATTTGTCCCGGTGAGGTCAATCGACGCGGGGCGGACTATCTCACCGACAATGGCAACCCGATTCTCGACGCTCACTTCGGCCCAACCCTGTCCGACCCGGTCGGAATGGAGGCTGAGTTGCGAAGCATCGCCGGGGTGGTCGAGGTCGGTCTGTTCACCGACACGGCGGACGTCATCGTGTTGGCTGCACCCGGCGGATGTGAGATTATTCGCAAGCCGACTGCGCGCCTGTGAAGCCTCTCAATTCATCCGCTATCCTCATAGAGGGGTGGTCGGTCGCGAGGCCGGGCGTTTAGCTTAGCTAGGTAGAGCGACGGGCTCTTAACCCGTAGGTCAGGGGTTCGAACCCCCTAACGCCCGCTTACATCTCAACAGTGGTCCCAGCCTCACCTCGAACCGCTGCAAGCGCCTGTCCAGGCGTGCACAACAGTACCTCCATCGAGGGTCGGCCGAGCTTGGCTTCGAGCAGAGCCTCGACCTTCGGGCCCATGCTGCCCGAAGGGAATTGACTCTGAGATAGATGGGCTTGGAGGTCTGCGGCGGCGACCATCCGCAGCGCCTTCTCCTCGGGTGTTCCGAAGTTCACACGGATGGAATCGATCGCTGTGCTGATGATGAACAGATCCACCGCGAGCGTCTGCGCCAATAGACTCGAGACCCGATCCTTGTCGATCACCGCCTCGACGCCGCGGAATCCTGTGGGTTCGACGATGACAGGAATGCCTCCGCCGCCACAGGCCAACACAATCGCTCCCGCGTGGAGCAGCGCCTCGATTGCATCTGCATCGAGAATCTCAACAGGGAGGGGTGAAGCGACCAGGCGTCGCGGCCCTTGCAGTGTCTGACCGACCACCCAGTGATTGGGTGCATCTCCCAAAATGACAGGACCAATCGGCTTGGTCGGTGTCTTGAATCCGGGGTCATTCTCATCGACCGCCACCCGAGTCAGCAACGTTGCGACCTGCTCGTGGCGATGCTTTGAGGTGAGCAGGCCATCCAAACGCGTCGCGATGTCGTGACCGATCGTCCCCTGAGTTGCAGCAACCCAGTTGTCCAGCCCCTCGGGCACACCTCCCAGACTCTCCTCCATCAGAAGGAGTTGGCCGACCTGTGGCCCATTGCCATGTGTCAGGACGATGTTGTAACCGGCCTCCAACAGATCGAACACATCGTCTAGAACGGAGTCCAGTACATCGTTCGGAGCTTCAGGATGGAGTGGGTCGGACAATGCATTTCCGCCGATCGCATACAAGCAGGTCTTCGCCGTGCGGTTCTGACTGATGTTCAGTTCCGCTCGCACGTCCGAGGGTCGGTGAAGTCGCATGAGAGCCCCCCTGTAGCCGCCATCCGACAAGAAGGTTCGCCGGGGGTTGACGGCCGAGATATTGGCCTTGAGAACGTTGCAGAACCCCCTCGATAATTGGCCAGCGGGTGCTCTTGAACTTTGCATTGGGCGAGGTGATGAAAGTGAAAGTGAACGCTTTGGTCCATGGCCTTCAAGAAAGAGAACCCACTGGGATGAACCGGAGGCACGATTCCATGCAGAAGGACGTCTTCATCGGCGCGGTTCAGTCGGGCGACTACGATGGTCAGCCGGTCGAACTGAAGGGCTGGATCAATCGCACACGTGGCTCCAACAAGATTCGCTTCATCGTGCTGCGCGACAGCACGGGCCGCATCCAATGCGTGGTCAAGCGAGATGCGGTCGGTGACGAGGTGTTCGAGGCACTCAAGGAGGCGCTGATCGAGACCAGCGTGATTCTCAAGGGGACTGTGAATGTCGATGAGCGCGCTGAGGGCGGCCATGAGTTGGTCGTCGATTCCGCTGAAATCATCGGCCCGGTCAATCCTGAGCGCCCCTTTCCAATCACCGAGAGCGCGTTGGCCAATGCAGAGGGTGGCGAGACAGAGTTCCTGCTCGACAACCGCCACCTGTATCTGCGCACGGCTCGCATGACGCACATGTTGAAGATTCGTTCATCGGTATTCGGCGCGATCCACGGCTACTTCCGCGACCTCGATTTTACTGAATATCATGCACCGAATTTCGTTGCCGGTGCGGTCGAAGGCGGCTCGACTTTGTTCGAGGTGCCCTACTTCGGACGCAAGGCTTACCTCACCCAATCCTGGCAATTGTATGCCGAAGCCGCGATGCCTGCCCTTGAGCGATTGTATACGATCGCGCCATCGTTCCGCGCTGAGAAGAGTCGGACGCGACGTCACCTGACTGAGTTCTGGCATGCGGAGATGGAGATTGCCTGGGCCGGCAATGACGATGTGATGGTGCATGGTGAGGCACTGGTTCGAAAAATTGCTGCGACGCTGTTGGATGAACGCAGCGATGAATTGACCGCGCTCGATCGGGACTTGGATCTGGTCGCGCGTTATGCGGACAATCCCTATCCGCGAATCCGTTATGATGAGGCGGTCGAGACGCTGCAGGGTATGGGTGTCGACATCGAGTGGGGTCAGGATCTGGATTACTCGAAGGAGAAGATTCTCACGCAGGATTTCGACGTGCCGCATTTCCTGACCCATTATCCAAGGATTGCCAAGCCGTTCTATCATCGGCCGGACCCGGACGATCCGAAGTACGTGCTATGCCACGATCTGCTTGCGCCGGAGGGTTATGGCGAGATCATCGGCGGCGGTGAGCGGACGTGGTCCGAGAAGGAGATTCTCGAGCGAATCGATGAGGAGGGCACGCCACGCGATGCCTACGAATTCTACATCGATATTCGTCGCTATGGCGGCGTGCCGCACGGTGGCTTCGGTCTCGGTGTGGACCGGGTCTGCAGCTGGTTGGCTGGTGCAAATCACATCCGCGAGGTCGTTCCCTTCCCGCGCGACAGTCGGCGGGTGACGCCCTGAGGTGTCACGATGTGGTTATGGATCGGCGTCTCAACCCTGTTGATTCTGCTCGTCGTGCTGATTCGCCAACGCTGGAACGTGACCTCGGAATGGCTGCGCATGGAGCGCGAACTGTCTGAGGAGGAGTATGAGCTCTGGAGACAGGAGAAGGAACGCAAGGCGGAGGACTGGTCTGAGCGCTGGAAGAATGTCGAAGCAGGATTGCTGATGCTCTTCGCAATCGCGATGTTCTCGCTCTGGTTCTTCATCTGAGCACGCGCGGATCTCGCCTCGGAACGCGATCGACCTGCTTGCCCAATACGTAGAGGATTAGGCTAGCCGTGAGAGAGAACACACCGACCAAGGTGGCGGCGAAGGCGGCCAGGGCAACACCGAGGGATACACTGTCGTGCTGTCCATCGAATTCAATCAGTTCCTTTGACATCTCGAATCCGAGCAGGAAGAAGATCACGCCGGGCACACCGAACAGGATCAG
>Ga0066376_10003464_pt1 | contig 14087 bp, 10 predicted proteins | sample Knorr_S15_td_Bot_FD_77009 | JGI IMG/M metagenome (GOLD analysis project Ga0066376, IMG submission 77009) | Marine microbial communities from Southern Atlantic Ocean transect - Knorr_S15_td_Bottom_ad_5009_LV_A | ecosystem: Environmental > Aquatic > Marine > Oceanic | place: Southern Atlantic... | reverse complement strand
TTTTTAATAGCGGGGACAGGATTCGAACCTGTGACCTTCAGGTTATGAGCCTGACGAGCTACCAGACTGCTCTACCCCGCAATCGTGGATTGGGATTATATGCGAAGTGGCTTCTTCTCGCCTAATTGGTCGATAATTATCAGGTGAGTTCCGTTAAGAGATTTGACGTTGGTTGGCTTTATTTGCTTTGCGGCTTAGTACTCGCTGTTTCTGCAATAGTGTTACCTGCACATCAGGATCTACAAAACCTTCAAGTGAAGCGAAATGCTATTCAGGATGATTTACATGATTTGGAGTATCGAATAGCCTTGTATCAAGATTTTCTTAGTGACATACAAGAAGACAATCCAATAGTACAAGATCGCCTTCTTGAGATGCAATTTAATAAGGCCGCAATTGGAACTCCAGTCGTGATTGACAATTCAGCAGCCCATACTCCTCTAGGCTGGATTGCAGAGAGGGCTAGAAGAGACCGTGTGATTTCAACTCGCACCGAACAATCCTCTTTACTTACGGGTCTTTCCAGTGGCCGAAGTCGTTTACTTCTAGTTGGCGCAGCAGCATTTGCGATGTTCGTTGGTCTATTAAAAGGGTCTTCAACCGAACATTAAAAGTTGTTTGACGGACTTTTATACATAAAAAGAATTTCAGCAGTTATGAATGATATTGCTCAAAGTAGGGATATCCTTCTCCACGCATGCCAAGAAAAGTACAAGAATTACAAGATGATGCTCTCAAATTATTGTGCGTCGAAGACCTTGGTGGAAAAACTCTTGCTGCAATTGTTCTCAGGGCAGGAGGATTAGATCTTGCTGCTGAAGCAGTATTTTCTGGAGAAGTCAACACCTGGCTTCCAAATGGGGATGGCAATGTGTTGATAGAACGAATGGAGAGAATGGAAATTGATGGAATGCGTTGGTCTGCCGATGCAATCGATGCTTCAATCGTAACTGTCATGGATGACGACTTTCCTCAATTGCTTTATCCATTACCCTCCTGTCCTGCAATATTGTGGTATCGAGGAAATTTAAATTGTGTAACTAGAGCAGCGGTTGCAATAGTCGGATCACGCAGATGTACTGCGTATGGAATTGAACAAACAAACTTATTTTCATCTGAAATAGCGCAATCCGATATAACTATTATTTCTGGAGGCGCGAGAGGAATTGATGCCGCTTCGCATAGGAGCGCGCTGCGACATCAGGGTAAAACAGTCGCTATTCTGGGATCTGGATTAAGCGTACTCTATCCGCCAGAACATGAAAGTTTATTTAATACAATAATCGCTGAGGGTGGAGTTGTCATCAGTGAGTTTCCCTGTAACCGTCCACCGCAACCAGCCTATTTCCCACGACGAAATAGAATAGTTTCTGGACTTTCATCGACAGTACTTGTTATTGAGGCAGCACGGCGTAGTGGAGCACTTATTACTGCAAGAATTGCAGTAGAAGAACATGGTCGACATGCCTTTGCAGTTCCAGGGAGGATTGGAGACACCGCTTCAGAAGGCTGTTTGAGGTGTATCCTTGATGGCTGGTTAGAACTGGCACTTGAACCAAGCCGCGTCATCGAAGAAGCGACGCAAGCATGGAAAAGATTATCTTCGACTTTTGATGAGGTGATTAATACGTGCGAAGAACTCCAGTAATTACGCCTTGAATTTGACACTCATTAACAATGATTGGTGCAAATTCAGGATTGGCTGGTTGCAGCCGAATGGTGCCATCTGCTTCTTTAAAAAATGTTTTCAAAGTTGTTTCACCATCTGGAAGAAGTGCAACGACACGATCGCCATTCTTTGCGGTCGATTGCTTTTGGACAAGGACATAATCCCCATCAAGAATTCCCTCATCCCGCATAGAATCGCCTTCGACATGTAAGGCAAAGGTTTCATTTCTCTGCCCAATGCGAGGTCCAAACATCGATGTGAGGTCTATTGTCTCCCTATCTTCGCAACGTTCAATTGGCATGCCAGCAGCAATGCGTCCCACCAAAGGAAATCGCATTGATGCTTCTTCGGCATTGTCAAATTTAGTTGCAATCGATAAAGAGCGAGCCCTGTTTGGTTCTCGAAGTAAAGCACCTTTGCGAATTAAAGCTTCGATTCGTTCGAATACCGTGACTTTGCTGACACCGAGTTCTTCTGCGAGTTCTTGCATTGTCGGTGAGTATCCATTTATTGCTCGACATTCTCGAATAAGTTCCACAACTTCGAGTTGTTTTGGTGTGAGGTTCATGGCCATGATCCTTTCTAGATGGTGAAGGTCTTCCAAAGAGTGTGAGTTGACTTACTTTACGTTGAATTGAATGAATTGAGTGTTTTAACGGAGTGATGAATGAAGCGAATTTATTGCGACGAGGTTTTCGTTTTGGAGTTTCGCAAATTGGAAGTGAATTCAAAGTTTCTTCAGCTGCAAGGGCAGGAGAGTAATGAACTCGATCGATTCTAAATATTCGATCTAAAAATGTACTGTTTGCTTCGTTTCGTTTTGCTGGAAGCGGAGTACTAGAACATGCACCTGATAGTGATACGATTCGAGAGCCTCGCTTTGTATTTGTGTAGTAGTATGATGTTCCATAGGTTGCGTTTGGGCCGTGTTGTACAAGTGGTAATTCCATGTGTTTTCTGCTCCTGCTTCAGTTCCTCATGTCAGTAAAAGGAGTATCGGCAGTTCTGTACGGATTATGTTAGCCAAACATTAACTTAATGTCAAGTCCATTATTTATCGCTATTATTGAAGCAATGAGCGACATACCAGCACGACTAAAATCTGGTCCTTGGATGCTTGACCCAACTATCACCTATTTAAATCATGGAAGTTTCGGTGCTAGGACAGTTGAAGTATTCGAAGCACAACAGCGATATAAACGTGAGTTTGAACGCTCCCCGATTGATTTTCTAGATCGTAGGCGTAGTTTGATTAATGAATCGAGGCAAATCGTTGCTCAATTTGTCGGCGCGGACCCTGAAGGATTTGGTTTCGTAGACAATGCGACTACGGGTGTCGGATGTGTCATTCATTCATTACATCTTGATAAAGGGGATGAAATACTAACAACGAACCATGTCTATAACGGTGTGCGACAGCTCCTAAAGCATCATTGTACATCTAAATCTTTACTTTATAGAGAACTCGATATACCACTCCCTGTCTTTTCTTCAGATGAAATTATTCAACACATTCATGAAGGTATAACGGATCAAACGAAGTTGCTTGTAATTGATCATGTTGCTTCTGCTTCTTCTATTATTTTTCCAGTTGAAGAAATCGCCAAAATATGCAGGAAAAAAGGCATTTTGATCTTAATTGATGGAGCGCATGTTCCAGGAATGCTCGACCTGAATATAGATGAGTTGGCTCCTGATTGGTATGTTGCTAATTTACACAAATGGGTATGCGCTCCCATCGGAACGGCATTTGTTTGGACGAGTGAAAAGTTTCGTTCCATAACGCATCCAATGACGGTGAGCCACTGGCTACATCAGGGATATACCGAAGAATTTGACTGGCAGGGGACGAGAGACATTTCTCCATGGTTGGCTGCAGTAGATGCAATTAGAGTTGGCGAACATATTGGCTGGGAGAACATTCGGGAGTACAACCATCAACTGGTGACATGGATGCATGAAGAACTCGTTACCGCGTGGGGGGTGGAACCCCTCTCTCCTATCGATGGCTCAATGCTCGGCTCAATGGCTACCGTTTTGCTTCCAAATGGTTGCCCACAAACACTGGAAGATTGCATTGAAATGAGAGACGAAATGTACTCGAATAATGCCCTAGAAGTCTCTATATTCGAGTTTCAGGGAAAGGGGATGCTCAGAGTGAGTGCTCAGTTGTACACTAAAAAACAGGATATTTCGAGACTTTTAGAGGCTATAGAACAGATTGATACTCCTAAATAGCCTATTTTTTTGCATAAATTACTTTTTATTCCCTTTTTTTCTTGACAGTGTGACCAATTCATGACAAATTACTACTGTCCGTTAGCCGGATATAATCACGCTGGTGAATTACCTCATATGAGGTAGGGAGCCATTCATCTTTTTTGCGGAAGCAAAAATCATGATTTTGCCGAGTTCAAAGGCGTGTCAAGGGACGGGCAAGCCGTAATGAATTCGGCAGTTAGGATTGGCAACACGTTGTTGCCAAGGAATGTAAGGGAACATGAACTGACCTGAGAAAGAGGTTGTGCAACAGACAAACGCTTCCACGTCCTGTTGCGAAGTTAATCTTCAGTTTCCCAAAAGATTTGGGCTCTTGGCCGGCAAGAGCCCTTTCTCTTTGCGCTCAGGGCCTGGTCTTCAAGTGCAAATTCGACGGGTCTGACCCTAGAGTTTGATTAAGAACCTGTCCCTCCGAATAAACGACCCACGGGGGGAATTAATTTGCAAGTGATGCTACGCCAAGTAAGCCTGCATCTGGTCCAAGTTCAGTCGTTTTAAATTCACATCGCTTGCAATGTGCGGGGAAGACGTCAAGTTCAAATTGGTTGTGAATTGTATCTGTAAATGGTTCCCCCAAGGATTCAACAAGTCCACCACCAAGAACAACTAGATCCAGAGAAAGGAGAGTAATGACATTGGCAATTGAAGTTCCAATACGTCTTGCACCTTCATCGATAACTTTTGTTAATGGTTCATCATCACCATATTTTGTAACGATTGTGTTTGTATCAATTGAAGAATCGTGGAGTAATTTTTGGAATCCAGATCGACTTGCCAGCGATTCTAACACTCGAAATTCAGCATCAGGATTTTGTTCACTGATGCCCATGCCAAACTCGCCACCTGTACCCAGTGGTCCTCTCCAAATTTGATTATTGAGAATTAAACCGCCACCAATTCCAGTGCCTATCCAAACAGCAAACATCGAATCTGAACCACGTCCAGCACCGAACAAAAATTCACCCCATGCAGCAGCGGTCACATCGTTTTCAATGACCACCTTGCAACCAAGTTCAGAAGAAATGCTCTGTGCTAGTGGGGCATCGTCCCAATCTAAATTTTGTGCTCGCAATACTACGCCACGCTCTGCATCCACACTGCCTGCGACTGAGATGCCTACGGATTCAATGCTGTCTCCTACGAGTTCTCGAATAGAATCGCACGTTTGGGAAGCAACCATTTCAAAATCACCTCGGGCTACGATATGTTCATGACTTCGCTCGAGTACTCTGCCATCTTCAATACGCCCAACAAGTAAATTTGTACCACCGATATCAACGCCAATCATGAGCAACACTCCGGCTTTGCCTTGTGGAACTCGGTTGCGGATTCAAACATCTGCGCTATACGAAGTAACTTGGCATCATCGTGCCATGCTGCTTGCAAATGCATTCCTATAGGTAAACTGGAACCGTGCTCTTTGGAGAAACCACATGGTATGGAAATGCCGCAGATTCCTGCAATATTTGTATTTGCAGTGTAGACATCGTTGAGATACATGGAAATGGGATCTTCTTTTCCCCCAAGTTTAAAAGCTACAGTCGGTGTTGTTGGTCCAAGAATAACATCGCACTGTGAAAATGCTTCTTGATATTCCTCAAATATTAATCTGCGAATTTTTAAAGCATTTTTGTAGTACGCATCGTAGTAACCACTACTAAGGACATACGTACCAAGCATGATGCGTCGTTTAACTTCAACTCCAAATCCCTCGGCTCTGCTTTTTGCATACAGCTCAAATAAGTCTTTGCAAGATTCAGTTGTGCGATGCCCATATCGAATACCGTCGTAGCGAGCTAGATTGCTAGATGCTTCTGCGGGTGCCAAGACGTAATATGTTGATATGCCGACATCGGTGAGGGGTAATTCGATATCAATGATTGTTGCGCCAAGTTCTTTGTATGTGTCAATTGCGTGTGTGATAGCGTCGTTGATCGGCGCTTCATTATTGCCTCCTCTGTATTGGGATGGAACACCAATTCGTAGAGTATCAACCGGTGTATGAATATCGTCAATGAAATTCTGTGTGGGTTCTGGATTTGAGGTGGAATCAAGTTCATCATATCCTGCAATAATTTGCATGATGCATGCAGTATCCTCAACGGAATTCGTGAAAGTGCCAATTTGATCTAAACTTGAAGCAAATGCAACGAGTCCATAGCGACTCACTGTGCCATAGGTTGGTTTGAAACCAACAACTCCGCAAAATGCTGCGGGTTGCCTGATTGAGCCACCTGTGTCTGAACCAAGAGCTGCTTGACACATCCGTGTAGCCACTGCAACAGCGCTCCCGCCGGATGAACCACCTGGCACCCTTGAAGTATCCCACGGATTAAGCACTGGTCCCCATGCGCAATGTTCCGTTGATGATCCCATGGCAAACTCGTCACAATTTGTTTTGCCTACAAGTGTCGCGCCCGCGTTTTCAAGACGGTCGATGACTGTTGCATTGAATGGGCTTCGGTACCCTTCAAGCATTTTAGACCCGCACGTTGTTGTACCCCTTTTAGTCGCGATGTTGTCTTTGATGGCAATCGTAAAGTCTTTCAGACTACCGTCGCTTGAATCTACATCTTCCCAAACCTCGTGGAAGGCGTTGAAGGTGTCGGTTGTTTGGATTGAGTTCATTCTGAATCACCAAGCACTTTTGGTACATCGAAGTAGACATCCTTCACCGCAGGGGCATTTGAGAACACTTGTTCTTGGGATAACGATTTGCCGACTGTGTCATCCCTTACATGGTTAATCAGTTCAGTTGGATGATCGAGGGGTTCAACCTGATTCGTATCAACTGTGTTCAAACAATCGATATGAGCAAAAATTGCAGTGAGATCCTCTCTGGCTTTGATAACCTCTTCATCTGTAATTGCAAGGCGAGCAAGATTGGCAACATGACGAACAGCATCATCACTTAATGTCAATTCTGGTTGTCTCTGGTTCATAATCGGAAGCGTATCAGAATCCCATCAGGTATCCTATCGATCTATGCCTACAAGTCGACTCATTTCTATTTTTACCAGAGCCTTGGCTTCAATCTTATGTATTGCTATTGCAGTTGGCATATTCTCTTTACTGCTCCAAACGAAACCCCAACTCGATGTTGTGACAGGAGAGCGATCACTTCCTGCAGTTGTGGTTATGGAAGCGATGCAAATTCCAATTGCAAGAAGAACGGTCGGATACGGAACAGCAGACGCACTGCAACACGCAGATGTTCCAGCACAAGTTGCTTCAACAGTCGTCATAGTTCCCCCGACAACACGTGTAGGCCAAGTTGTGAAAAAGGGTGATTTGCTTGTCGAGCTTGACGATGTTGATTATAAGCAACAAGTGATACGAGCAGAATTGGCTCTAAAGACAGCGAAGTCTGAACGAGCCATTCTGGAAGTAGAACGAGATGCAGCTGAAGAGCGTGCAATATTAGCGTTGAAGGATCAGGAACTTTCTGAGGCAGAACTTCAACGGGTTACCGATGCATTTAATCGTGGCGCAGCAAAACAGCGTGAGGTTGATATTGCAATGCAGAAAACCATTGCGACAGCATCTACAGCAGTGAACGCGACCGAATCTGCCAATCGATTCCCCTCAAGAGAAGAACAGGCGTCATCTACTGTCTCTACAAAGGGTGCAGAGTTAATACTCGCAGAAGAAAATTTAAGACGTTGCAAAGTAATCAGCCCTATAGATGGCGTCATTCAAGAAGTTGATGTTCGAGTTGGAGAACATGTCAACAATGGGAAACGAATCGCAAGAATTGTAAATAGCGGAATAATGGAAATTCCCCTGCGTCTTCCGTCGTATGCTCGTTCGCATGTGGCTGTGATGGATACAGTTCACTTAAGATCAGCAGGATTTGGAAAACGATATTGGGATGCTCATGTTTCTAGAATTGCGCCGGAAGATGATTCGAAATCGAGAACGATGATTATTTATATTGATGTTGAACAGGACCCAAATAGTGCAAGCAGGATTCCACCGGGTTTGTTTCTCAGAGGAGTAGTCATCAATTCGAAATCAGCGACACCCAGATGGGTTGTACCTAGAAGAGCACTGCGTGATGATCGGGTGCTCGTTGTTCGGGATTCAGTATTAAGAAGTTTGCCCGTAGTGATTGATTATTCGATGACCGGTGCTATTGATGAGTTTAACCTGCCTGATTTTGACTGGGCTGTACTTGAAACGCCCTTATCTACCGGTGATCTTGTTGTTGTAGATCCAGGAGGAAGTTTACGAGATGGCATGCGTGTTCGCTCGATTCTCGCTTCTGAGGTTGCATTGGAATGAATCTTCCTCGCTTTGGTGTTCGAAACCCAGTTCCCATCAACTTGCTCATGGCAGGTTTGATTCTTGCTGGAATTTATTCTGCTTTTACACTTCGTAGACAATTTTTTCCTGACATGCATTTTGACAAAGTGATTGTCTCAATGTCTTTTCCAGGTGCTTCGCCTGAAGATGTTGAATCTGCAATTGCAACTCGATTAGAAAACGCAATTTTTGATATCGATGAAGTCGATGAAATTCGTACAACAATCGTTGAGGGTAATGCATCTCTAGTCATTTCATTTAAAGAAGGTGCAACCAATCTCGAAGATGTTATTGACGAAGTACGAAGAGCAGTAGAGGGCTTACAAAATCTACCAGCAGATGTTGAACGTCCAATTGTGTCGAGGCTAGAGCCAAAGATGCCTGTCATCATGGTACAACTTTGGGGGGATGTTGATCAGCATGTAATGAAGAAAGCGATTCATGATATTCGGGATGATCTTCGTACATTCAGCGAGATGGGAGCTATTAATGTTGGTGGTGATCTCAAGAACGAACTCACCGTTAAGGTAGATCAAGACAGTTTAATTGAACATGGGTTGAGTATTACCGAAGTTGCAGACCGAATATCCTTATGGATGAGCCAAGTTCCAGGTGGAACGTTGCGAAGTTCAGGAGGCGATATTGTTATCCGTACAGATAATCCTGAAGAGTCTTCGCTGGATCTTGAAGAAATAGTAATTCGTTCAACGCACAATGGAGAAACGCTCCACCTTGGAGATATCGCAACTGTTCGAACAACTTTAGTAGATATTCCGATGGCTGTACGTTTCAACTCGCATCCTGCAATGAATATGTTTATTACGAAATCGGGTAATCAAGATATAATCAAAATTGCAGAAATTGTACGTGCCTACGTTGCAGGTCGAATGAGAGAACCATTTGAGCCGAATTGGAAAGAAACACTTACAGGCGGTAATACAAGTAGGCAAAAAGCATGGCAACTTGGAGTAGATGCTGATCCACTTCCGCGTAATTCATCGCTCTCGACATTCATAGACCTTGCTCGTTTTGTGGAAGGTCGGATGAACCTTCTCACACAAAACGCACTGTATGGCGGAGCATTGGTATTCGTCTTGCTCTTACTTGCGTTAAATTGGCGAATTGCTCTTTGGGTTGGGATAGGTTTGATAACAGCATTGGGTGGCACCTTGTTCATCATGGCCATCATGGGTATTACCCTCAACATGCTTACGATGTTTGCACTCATTCTGGTTCTTGGTCTACTTGTTGATGATGCAATTGTCGTTGCTGAAAATATCAAGGCGCAACATGAGTTAGGCGTATCCGCAATGGAGGCAGCGGTCACGGGTACTACTCAAGTGTTGTGGCCAGTAATCGCAACCGTGTTGACCTCAATTGTAGCTTTTTTACCTCTTACATTTATTAAAGGGAATATGGGTGATTTGCTAGGCGCTCTACCAATTGTTGTTGCATGTGCGCTTGCAATGAGCATTTTTGAAGCGCTTCTGATTCTTCCAGCACACTTGGGATATAGCCTTGAAAAAACTGAGGGACCTCCCAAGACAAAAATTGGAAGTGCTGTACGTGCTTTTGAGGCATTTCGAGATCGAATCATATTTGAACGGATTATCCCGTCGTATCTTTGGCTCCTGTCACTCACTATTCGGTATCGATATATTGGTTTGTCCATTGCCATTTCAACCCTCATCATTTCATTTGGACTTGTTGCAGGGAGTCGAGTCGGGTATGAATTTATGACGATTCCAGATGCTGAAACTATAGCGATTAATGTCCGTATGCCCGAAGGAACACCTTTTTCGCAATCACAAATTATGTTAGAGCATGTTGAAAATGCTGCTCGAAGCCAAAAACAAGTACGTCATATTAATACTTTAGTAGGAGTACAAATGCAGACCGATAGTGCTTCTGGTGGATTAGCTTCACATCTTGGGCAACTCTTTATCGAATTAACCCCTGCAGAAGATAGATCATTGAATGCAAGTGAGGTCATCGATAACATTAGAATCACTCTTGGCGATCACGCAAATATGGCTGATAGTATCGGGTATGAAATGATGTCGGGAGCTCCAGGTGGAACTGATATTACAATTAATTTGAACGGTGAAGACGAAGGTAATTTAAACTCGGCATTGGAACTAATACGCGAAGATCTGCGAACCTATTCTGCAGTGCATGACATAGCAGACACCGCATCTGCTGGGCAACGTGAGTTGCACTTGGAATTGCGGGAGGGCGCTGCTGCTACGGGGATTACCCTTGCAGAACTTGCAAGTCAAGTGCGAGGTGCGGTATACGGAATTGACGCACATGTCTTTGCACATGACGGTGAGGAGGTGGATATACGAGTCAAGATGGGCGACGAAATTCGTAAGAATATTGGCGAATTGGAACAACTATGGGTCACAACAAAAAGCGGAGTATCGGTACCTCTCGTTGAAGTTGCACAGATTACTGAAAAACGAGGGTATACAACGATTAATCGAGTTGACAGGAAACGCACTGTGACGGTTACGGCAGAAGTTATTGATAGCGTGAGTCCAGAATCGATTGCTTCACTATTACCTTTTGAAAAGTGGCAAGCAGCGTTCCCAGATATCGTTTTTTCTAAAGGGGGCCGTCAAGAACAACAAGCCGAGGCATTTACATCACTTCCAATGGGATTCGCTGCAGCGTGCTTAATGATTTACGTGATTCTAGCGTGGCTCTTTGGGAGTTACTTTCAACCCCTCATTGTGATGCTTGGTATACCCTTTGCGATGATTGGTGTAATCTGGGGTCATTACATAGCAGGAGTATCATTGTCATTCCTGAGTATGATTGGCTTTGTAGCACTCAGCGGGGTTGTCGTGAATGATTCTCTCATCTTTGTTGAGTTTTACAACAGCAGAAGAAAGGCTGGAGAGTCGATGCGATCAGCTCTCCTTGGAGCGGGTGCTGCACGACTTCGTCCTATTTTTCTTACCACGATTACGACCGTATTAGGTTTGACACCGCTGATGCTCGAACAGTCCATGCAGGCAAAATTCCTTATTCCTATGGCACTGGCAATATCATTTGGATTAATGAGTGCAACAGTCCTTATCTTGTTGCTATTACCGGCTTTACTGGTTATTGGGGAGGACTTCAAATTGCTTGCCACCACACTGTGGATGGGTAGAGATAAAGGCTCGCTATAATATAGTGAGCAGGCCCCCGGAACTTCATTAGTCAACTCTCGGGCGCCGCAGTAGGTATGAAACTATTACAAGGCATTCCAGTTAGCCCAGGCGTCGTCATAGGGCGTGCTATGGTCTTGGAGAAATCGCTTCACCGTGTTCCATTTTTGATTCTCGAAAAAGATGAGATCCCAGCGGAATTACAACGATTCGATGATGCCGTGTCACACGCTCAAGACGATGTCGTGCGGGATCGTGATCAGATTGCAGCAACGCTTGGAGCAGAACCAGCAAAGATTTTCGCCTTTCATCTGGGTTTACTCAGTGACGACTCTCTAATTGAGCCCATTCGAAAGAGGATTGAGTCCGAAGGTGTTAATGCTGCATTCGCAGTTGTCGAAGCGTTTGGTGATCTTGCTGACAAGTTCCGATCAATGGACAATCTGGTATTTCGTGATAAAGCGAACGATGTCTTTGACCTTGAACGGCGACTGATGAATCAATTCACTGGTGGGTCGAAGGACCGTCTCGCCTCGGTGAGTGAACCTGTGATTGTCATATGTCACCACTTCACACCTGCTGATGCAGCAATGTTCAACCATAAAAATGTGCTTGGAATTGCGACCGATGTTGGAGGTCGAACAGATCACAGTTCGATCGTTGCAGCTGCTATAGGTGTTCCAGTAGTTGTTGGCTGTCAATCGGTCGCAGAAGAAGTGAGTGATGGTGACGTTCTTATTCTAGATGGTAAGTCAGGCACGGTAATTATTGCCCCAGATGAAGAAACCATTTCCAGGATGCGTCAGAATATTGAACTCCTTGAAACCTTCAAACAAAAAGCACAAGAGGTCTCGAAGCAAAAATCAGTCACAGAGTGTGGGATTGCCATTCACCTGTATGGCAACATTGAATTTGCGCATGAGATTGAACAAGTTATCGAAAAGGGTGGCGAGGGTGTTGGTTTGTACAGGACTGAGTTTCAATACCTTACAAGTTCGTCGTTGCCAACGGAGGATGAATTATTCGAAGAGTATGCAACGGCAATCAACCAACTTGAAGGTCGTATGTTAACACTTCGAACTTTAGATCTCGGGGCAGACAAGTACACACAATCGCAAGCTATGGAACCTGAGCGAAACCCCTCCCTTGGTTTACGTTCTATTCGGTACTGCCTTAAAAATCAACATTTATTTCGAACTCAATTGCGTGCTTTTGTGCGTGCCTCAGCAATTGGACCTTTGCGAGTGATGTTTCCATTGATTACGTCAGTGAATGAGTTAAGGCAGGCAAAACTAATCTTTACAGAGGTCATTGAAGAATGTGAAGAGCAAGGGATTGATCATTCACCCAATATTCCCGTTGGAATGATGGTAGAGGTACCCAGTGCAGCACTCATGGCTGCAACTTTTACGCGTGAAGTCGACTTTTTTTCGATTGGAACCAATGATTTAATTCAATATACCGTCGCAGTTGACCGAGGGAATGAACGAGTTGCCAGTCTATATACCGCAGCGAATCCCGCCGTTATAAAGTTGATAAAGTCCGTTATTAGGGCTGCAAGGCGGGGTAAAGTAGAAACGAGCCTTTGTGGCGAGATTGCGGGTGATCCGGTATATACTATGTTACTCATCGGCCTAGGATTAAGGAACCTATCGTTGGTTCCATCACAGATACCTGCAGTGAAGCAGGTCATCCGAAAGGTAAGGGTCGATGATTGTGAGCGATTAGCCAGAAAAATTGGGTCGCTCGACTCAGACCGTCGAATACTTTCGACGCTCCGAGCTGAATTGCAGAAAATCGTGCCTGAGGCATTAGGTGGTTGGTCCGCCGAGCAGACTTCTTAGGCATACAAATGAATCAATGATGCGCAGGGATCGCGAAGATAATTAAACAAGCGGCCTGCAAATCTCCGAACACGAAAGGGTGACATTCTGTCTCCCGCAATTACCAAAACGAACACAAAATGGTGTTCACAAGCAAGCGGAAACTGCCCGCAAAAACGATTGATGCCAGACATCTCGTTAACGTGCTTTGGTGAAGTGTTCTGTCGTGCCGCAAATGCGGATAAAGGTCTATTGTGACAAAAACCAAAAAAAGTGGGGATAACACAACGATGGAAATCATGATTGTGAATGATGATCCAGGCGTTGAAACAAGAATTGCAATTCTTGAAGGCGGACGCCTTGAGGAGTTGTACACGGAGCGTGCGAATGCAGCCACAGGCGTAGGGAATATCTACAAGGGACGGGTAACGAACGTTGAGTCATCGATTCAAGCAGCATTTATTGAATACGGTGGAACGCAAAGTGGATTTTTACACGTTACTGATTTGCATCCCAAGTATTTTCCTGGAAAAGAAACGAGTGAGCGGGTTGGCAAAAAAATTGCTAAGCATGACCGACCACCAATCCAAAAATGTTTGAAGAGAGGCGATGAAGTTCTCGTTCAAGTTTTAAAGGAAGGGATAGGTACGAAAGGTCCGACATTGACGAGTTATCTATCCATTCCAGGTCGACTTATTGTGATGATGCCGTACATGGACAAGGTTGGCGTATCAAGAAAAATTGAAGATGAAGAGGAACGTCGCGAAATGCGAAAAGTCCTTGACTCCTTGAATTTGCCAAGTGGTTTTGGTTTTATTCTACGAACCGCTGGTATGGGTAAGAACAAAACGG
>Ga0066376_10003462_pt1 | contig 14090 bp, 13 predicted proteins | sample Knorr_S15_td_Bot_FD_77009 | JGI IMG/M metagenome (GOLD analysis project Ga0066376, IMG submission 77009) | Marine microbial communities from Southern Atlantic Ocean transect - Knorr_S15_td_Bottom_ad_5009_LV_A | ecosystem: Environmental > Aquatic > Marine > Oceanic | place: Southern Atlantic... | reverse complement strand
TTCCAGCGCCACTCGCGCCTTGAAATCCGCCGTAAATCGACGCCGTTTCGTCATCTCGTATTCCTCCGTTAGCCGGTGGAATACACCTTAGCAACCTGTCCGATTTTCCGGGACCACCTCAGTTGGAGCGGGCGGTGCGGTTCAGCCGGCGCGCTGTTCGCCGTCGGCGCCGGCGAGCTCGGCGCCGGTTTCCTGGTCGACCACCTTCATCGACAGGCGCACCTTGCCGCGGTCGTCGATGGCCAGCACCTTGACCTTGACCTTGTCGCCTTCGTTGACGATGTCGTTGACCGTCTTGACCCGGTGCGCGGCCAGTTCGCTGATGTGAACCAGGCCGTCGCGGGTGCCGATGAAGTTCACGAAGGCGCCGAAATCGACCACCTTGACCACGGTGCCGTCGTAGATCACGCCGATTTCCGGCTCGGCCACGATGTCCTTGATCCAGTTGATCGCCGCCTCGCCGGCGGCCGAGGTGGTGGCGGCGACCTTGATGGTGCCGTCGTCCTCGATATCGATCTTGGTGCCGGTCTGCTCGGTGATCTCGCGGATCACCTTGCCGCCACTGCCGATCACGTCGCGGATCTTGTCCTTGGGGATATTGATGGTGGTGATGCGCGGCGCGTGCTCGTTGACCGAATCGCGCGAGGTGGAAATCGCGCGCTCCATTTCGCCGAGGATGTGGACGCGGCCTTCCTTGGCCTGGTCCAGCGCCACGCGCATGATTTCTTCGGTGATGCCGGTGATCTTGATGTCCATCTGCAGCGAGGTAATGCCGACATCGGTGCCGGCGACCTTGAAGTCCATGTCGCCGAGATGGTCCTCGTCGCCCAGGATATCGGACAGCACGACGTAATCGTCGCCTTCCTTGATCAGGCCCATGGCGATCCCGGCGATGGGACGCTTCAGCGGCACACCGGCGTCCATCATCGACAGCGAGGCGCCACACACCGTGGCCATCGACGACGAGCCGTTCGATTCGGTGATCTCCGACACCACGCGCACGGTGTAGGGGAAGTCCTCCTTGGACGGCATCAGCGGGTGGACGGCGCGCCAGGCGAGCTTGCCATGGCCGATTTCGCGCCGACCCGGCGAGCGCAGGAACGACGCCTCACCCACCGAATAGGGCGGGAAGTTATAATGCAGCATGAAATGCTGGCGGTACTCGCCCTCCAACGCGTCGATGATCTGTTCGTCCTGGCCGGTGCCCAAGGTGGTCACCACCAGCGCTTGGGTCTCGCCGCGCGTGAACAGCGCCGAGCCATGGGTCATCGGCAGCACGCCGACCTCGCCCACGATCGGCCGCACGGTCTTGGTGTCGCGGCCATCGATACGTTGCCCGGTCTTGACCACGCTGGTGCGCACGATGTCCTTCTCGAGCTTCTTGAGTTGGGCCGAATAAACGTTCCGGTCGAGATCTTCCTCGGCAACCACCGCATTCACGGCGTTGCGAATCGCGTCGAGCTTCTCGACCCGCTTCTGCTTGATCACCTCGCCGTAAGCCGCGCGCAAATCGGCCTCGGCCAATGTGGCGACGCGCGCCTTGGCCTCGTCGACGCCTTCCGGCTGGGGCACGTCCCAGGGCTCCTTGGCGCAGGCCTCGGCGAGATCGATGATCATATCGATCACCGGCTGCATCTGCTGGTGGCCGAACATGACCGCGCCCAGCATGACGTCCTCGGACAGTTCCTGGGCTTCCGATTCGACCATCAGCACCGCGTCGTGCGTGCCCGCCACGATCAGGTCCAGATCGCTTTCGGCGAGATCGGCCGGAACCGGGTTGAGCACGTACTTGCCGTCAACCCAGCCCACCCGCGCGCCGCCGATCGGACCCATGAACGGGATGCCCGATATGGTCAGCGCGGCCGACGCGCCGACCATGGCGATGATGTCGGGATCGTTTTCCAGGTCATGCGACAACACGGTGCAGATGACCTGGGTCTCGTTGCGGAACCCGTCCGCGAACAGCGGCCTCAGCGGGCGGTCGATCAGCCGCGAGGTCAGCGTGTCCTTTTCGGTGGGCCGGCCCTCGCGTTTGAAAAAGCCACCGGGAATCTTGCCGGCGGCGAAGGTCTTTTCCTGAAAGTTGATGGTCAACGGAAAAAAGTCGATACCCACCCGCGGCGTCTTCTGCGCGACGGCGGTGCACAGCACCGTGGTTTCGCCATATGTCGCCAGCACGGCGCCATCGGCCTGGCGGGCCATCTTGCCGGTCTCCAATACCAGGGTGCGGCCACCCCAGTCGATTTCTTTTCGGTAAACGTCGAACATGCGTGTTTTTCCTTCCACATCACGGCCCCGGCCGCCCTATGCGGCCAGCGCCCGGCGCGGCCCCCGCGGGGAGCGAAAGCACCTGCGCCTGTTACATCCGCCCGGTATTGCCGCCGTCGCTGGGACGGCGGGCGGGCGCCCGGCGGCGCGCCCAAAAAGAATGTCGGGGGACCGAGGCCCCCCCGACGTGGTGTCCTATTTGCGCAGACCGAGGCGCTTGATCAGCGCCTGGTAGCTCGCGCGATTCTTGCGCATGAGGTAGTCGAGCAGGCGCCGGCGCTGGCTTACCATCTTCAGCAGGCCGCGTCGCGAATGCAGGTCCTTCTTGTGGACCTTGAAGTGCTCGGTCAGGTTTACGATCCGTTCGGTCAGGATGGCGACCTGGACTTCCGGCGATCCGGTATCGCCGGTATTGGTCGCGAAATCCTTGATTACGTCCTGTTTCCGTTCGGCGGTTATCGTCATCAGTCTTTCGACTCCCAGCAAATTCTCAATAGGTAAACACTCGGGTCGGGCGAATCTCGCCCGCCTCGAACTGGACCAGCGCCGCCGGCCGGTCCGCGAACATGGCGCAAACCAACGCCGGCCCTTCGATCCGGTTGCCCGACAGGTCGACCGGGGCCCGCACCAGGGGCACCGCCTGGCCATGCCTCAGGCGCGTTGCCTGATCGGCGTTGACGACCATCGCGGGCACGCCACAAAGACCCCGTTCCACCGGCAGCAGGTGGCGGGAAAGCGCCGCACTATCCTCCAGTGCCTCCAATTCGGCAAGTGAAATCGCCCGGTCCAGGCCGAGTGAGCCGACGCGGGTGCGGCGCAGCGCCGCGACATGGCCGCGCGTGCCCAGCTTCAGGGCCAGGTCGCGGGCCAGGGCGCGCACGTAACTACCCTTGCCGCAGTCCATTTCCATCACCGCGTGATCGGCGTCGGGTTGCGCGATCAGCGCCAGGCGATCGATGCGCACGGGCCGCGCCGCCAAGTCCACCGGTTTGTTCTGGCGGGCCAGATCGTAAGCGCGCCGGCCGTCCACCTTGATCGCCGAATAGACCGGCGGCACTTGCATGATCTCGCCGGTGAAGCCAGGCAGCGACGCCTCGATCTGGGCCGCCGTGGGCCGCGCCGCGCTGGTGGCGGTGATCGCGCCGTCGGCGTCGTCGGTGTCGCGCTGTTCGCCCCAGCGCAGGGTGAAGCGATAGCTTTTGGTGCCTTCCATGACGAAGGCCACGGTCTTGGTGGCCTCGCCCAGCGCGATGGGAAGCACGCCGGTGGCCAGCGGGTCCAGCGTGCCGCCGTGGCCCGCCTTGGCCGCGCCGGTCAGCCAGCGCACGCGGCCGACCACCTTGGTCGATGTCATGCCGGCGTCCTTGTCGATCACCAGCCAGCCGTGCAGCGCGACGCGCGCGCGGCGCGGCCGCGCCACCGCCTCAGCCGTCGTCGCGCTCACCCGCGCCTCCGTCTTCGGGGGTTTGTCTTGGCGCGAGATCGCGCGCCACCTCGGGCCGGCGCAGCACCGCGTCGATTTCGCTGGCGCGGTCGAACGAGCCGTCGCGTTCGAAGGCGAGGCGCGGCGTGCGCTTGAGGTGGATCAATCGGCCCACTTGCGTGCTTAGATAAGGCGCGGCGCGCGCCAAGCCGGTCAGCACGGTGTCCACGTCACCGCCACCCAACGGCAGCACGAATGCCGTGGCGTGGCGCATGTCGGGGCTGACGCGGACCTCGGATACCGTGATCGATTGTCCGGCGAGATCGGGATCGCGCAGTAAATCGCGCCCCAGAACCTCGCACAAGGCGTGACGCACCGACTCGCCAACCTGAAGCTGGCGCTGGCTGGGTCCGCGGTCGCGGGAAAGCGCTGTCGCCCGTCTGGCCATGGCGCTCAGGCCTCAATTTGGCGCGCGATCTCTTCGATCTCGTAGACCTCCAGGACGTCGTCTTCCTTGATGTCCTGATAGTTCTCCAGGGCCAGGCCGCATTCGAGCCCCTGGCGCACTTCGCGCACTTCGTCCTTGTGGCGTTTCAACGTCGACAGCGCGCCGTCGTGGATCACCACGTTGTCGCGCAGCAGCCGTACCTTGGCGCCGCGGCGCACGACACCTTCGGTGACCTCGCAGCCGGCGATCTTGCCGACCTTGGTGATGGAGAACACCTGTTTGATGCGCGCGTAGCCGATGAAGTTCTCTTTCAGCGTCGGCTCTAGCATGCCCGACAGCATGCCGCGCAGTTCTTCGAGAAGCTCGTAGATCACCGAGTAATAGCGGATATCGACGCCGTCGCGCCGCGACAGTTGGCGCGCCGGAGTGTCCGCGCGCACGTTGAAGCCGATCACCAGCGATTTCGATGTGGCGGCCAAGGCGATATCGGATTCGTTGATGGCGCCCACCCCCGACAGCAGCACGCGCGGCGCCACTTCGTCGTTCGCGTATTTCTCGATATTGGCGAGGATGGCCTCGAGCGAGCCGTGCACGTCGGCCTTGATCACCAGCGACAGCTCCTTGATCGCGCCTTCCTGAATCTGCGCCAGCATCTGTTCGACGGTGCCGCGCGTGCCCGACACGGCGCGGCGGTCGCGCATCAGGTCGTGGCGGTATTCGGTGACCTCGCGCGCCCGGGTGTCGTCCGCGACCACCACCATCTCGTCGCCGGCCAGCGGCGTATCGCCGAGGCCTTGCACCTCGACCGGTTGCGAGGGGCCGGCTTCGGTGATTTTTTGCCCCGCGGAGTCCATCATGGCGCGCACGCGGCCCCACTCGCCGCCGGCGACCATGATGTCGCCGATGCGCATCGTGCCGCGCTGGACCAGCACGGTGGCGACCACGCCCCGGCCGCTCTCGCGTTTCGCCTCGATGACGACGCCCTCCGCCGGCCGGTCCGGGTTGGCCGTCAGTTCCATCAGTTCGGCTTGAAGCATGATGGTATCGACAAGCTTGTCCAGATTGGTCTTTTCCGTGGCCGAGACCTCGACCGACAGCACGTCGCCGCCAACCCCCTCCAGCACCACGTTGTGCTGCAGCAATTCGTTGCGCACGCGCTCCGGGTTCGCGTCGGGCCGGTCGATCTTGTTGATCGCGACGATGATCGGCACCTCGGCGGCCTGGGCATGCTGGATCGCCTCGACGGTCTGCGGCATGACACCGTCGTCGGCCGCGACCACGAGAACCACGATGTCGGTGGCCGCGGCGCCGCGCGACCGCATCTGGGTAAACGCCGCGTGGCCGGGCGTATCGAGGAACGTGATGACGGCGCCCGAACCGGTTTCCACCTGGTAGGCGCCGATATGCTGGGTGATGCCGCCGGCTTCGCCGGCGACCACATTGGTCTGACGCAAGGCATCCAGCAGCGATGTCTTGCCGTGATCGACATGGCCCATGACGGTGACCACCGGCGCGCGCGGCGCCATGCTGGCCGGGTCGTCTTCGGGGCCGGTCAGGCCGACTTCCACGTCGGCCGCGCTAATTCGCTTTATCTTATGGCCGAACTCGGCGACCACCAGTTCCGCCGTGTCGGCGTCGATAAGCTGGTTGACGGTGGCCATGGTGCCCAATTTCATCAGCAACTTGACCACTTCGACGCCGCGAACCGCCATGCGGTTGGCCAGTTCCTCGACGGTGATCGTCTCGGGCACCACCACCTCGCGCACCACCTTGCCTATTTCGGTGGGGCCGGCCGCCGCCCTCGCGGCGCGCTTTTCGCGTTCGCGCGCGCGGCGCATGGAAGCGAGAGAGCGCTGGCGTTCGTCATCCGAGAGGGCCTGGACCACGGTCATCTTGCCGGCGCGGCGGCGCGGCGACTCGCCCCGACGCCCGATCGACAGGCGGCGCGCGTCGCCTTTCTTTTTGCCACGCCCCGGTTCGGCCGCCGCGGCGGCCTCCGCGACCTGTTTCTTGGCCGGCGCGCGGGCGCGTTCCGGCGCGGCGGGGTCGGCTTTCGGTGGCGCCGGAGCCGGCGCGGCGGCGGCCTGCTTGGCCTTGTCTTCTTCCGCGCGCCGGCCTTCTTCCTCTTCGGCCGCGCGTTGCTTGGCTTCTTCCGCCTCGCTCAAGCGCCGCGCTTCTTCTTCCTCGGCGCGCCGTTCGGCCTCGATCCGGGCGGTTTCCTGGGCCTCGGTTTCGGCCTGCCGGGCGCCTTCGACCGCGCGCGCGCGGGCCGCTTTTTCCTGGTCCGTCAGGGTCCGCGTTGGGGTGGCCGGGACGGGGCCCTCCTCGACATCGGCCTCCGCCTCGACGACCGGCGCCGGCGCTATCAGCACATCTTGCGCCTTGACTTCGGCCATCCGTCCGGTTTCGCCGCGCGTGAAGGTGCGCCGCTTCTTGACCTCGACCTGAACCGTCTTGCTGCGGCCATGCGAGAAGCTTTGGCGTACCTGACCGCTTTGGACGGTCTTCTTCAGTTCCAACCGGCCCGGTCGCGACAGATCGAGGGTCGTTTTTTCGTCCTTGGTTTCGTTCTCGCTCATGTCGCTATGAAGTCCTCGTTATCTTCGACCGTGGCCCACCCGAACGGACCGGCGCCGGCGCGGAATCCGGCAAGGCGCGCCGACTCGGCGGTGAAGCGCTCGGCCAGACGTCCCTTCGCCCGGGCCACGTCCACCGCGTCCGGGCGGCCCAACGCGGCGCCCAGTTCGCCCGCGCCGAACAGTTCGACAGTCGCCGCGCCCACCATGCGGGCGCGGTGGCGCAACTTGGCGCGCCCGTGCTCGCCACCGTCGCGGGCCAGCGCCAGCACCGCGACGCGCTCGGCGTCCAGCCAGGCCCGAACCTTCTCGAACCCGAAAACCAATTGGCCGGCGCGGCGCGACAAGCCCAACAGGTTCAAGCACCGCGCCGCCATCAACGATTCGACGCGGTCCGACAGCGCCGCCTCGACCGCGACCGCGCCGCGCGCGGCGCGGGGGAAGCAATTCCGCGCGCAGGCCCGGTCGACGAGGGCGCGCCGCGCGCCGACCCACATGCCGCGTCCCGGCAGGTCGCCCTCGATATCCGCCACCAGGCGCCCGGCGGGGTCCGTCACGAAACGCACCAGGCGCGCCATGTCCGTCACCTCGCCGGTGACCAAGCAGCGCCGCGTGGCGGCATGATCGTTGTGGTGAAGCGGTGCCGTCACGAAGCCTCCGATTCCGTCCCCGACGCCGCCTCGTCGTCTGGCGCCGCGGTCGTTTCGCCCTCCGGGGCGTTCGTCTCGCCTTCCGGGGCGGTCGTCTCGCCCTCCGGGGCGTTCGTCTCGCCCGCCGTGTCTTCCTCGGCGGCCGCCGGTTCGTCATCGAACCAATGGGCGCGGGCGGCCATGATAATCTTGTCGGCGTCATCGGCTGTCAACGCGTCCTCGCCGAATACCTCGCGCAGCTCGTCGCTGGCCAGGTCGCCGAGATCGTCGAGGGTCTTGATTTCCGCCTTGCCCAGGGTGACGAGCATGGCCGGCGTGACTCCGTCGATCTCTCCAAGCGCGTCCTCGACCCCGAGCGCGCGCCGCTCGGTGGTGAGTTTCTCGTCGCGCTCGACCAGATAGTTGCGCGCCCGGTCGCGCAGCTCGTTGGCCAGATTTTCGTCGAAACCCTCGATATCGGCCAGTTCCTCGACCGGCACGAACGCCACCGTTTCCAACGAGGTGAAGCCCTCGGTAACCAACAGATGGGCGATCATGTCATCGACGTTCAGGCCTTCCATGAACGCCGCCGACGCGGTCTTGAATTCCTCGACCCGACGCTCGGATTCCTGACCCTCGCTCATGATATCGATGTCCCAGCCGGTCAATTGCGAGGCGAGGCGAACGTTCTGTCCGCGCCGCCCGATGGCGAGCGATAGCTGGTCGTCGGGCACCACCACCTCGATGCGGTTCTGCTCTTCGTCGAGCACGACCTTGCTGACCTCGGCCGGCGCCAGGGCGTTGACGATGAAGGTCGCCGCGTCCGGGTTCCACTGGATGATGTCGATCTTTTCGCCTTGCAGTTCGTTGACCACCGCTTGCACGCGGCTGCCGCGCATGCCGACACAGGCGCCGACGGGATCGATGCTGCCGTCATGCGACAACACGGCGATCTTGGCGCGGCTGCCGGGGTCGCGCGCCACCGACTTGATCTCGATGATGCCGTCGTAGATTTCCGGCACTTCCTGGGAGAACAGCTTGGCCATGAAATCGGGATGGGCGCGCGACAGGAAGACTTGCGGGCCGCGCTGTTCCTCGCGCACGTCGTAAATATAGGCGCGCACGCGCTCGTTGTTGCGGAAGCTCTCGCGCGGCAGGCTCTCGTCGCGGCGCAGGATCGCCTCGCCGCGCGCCAGATCGACGATGACGTTGCCGTATTCGATGCGCTTGACCAACCCGTTGACGATTTCGCCGACGCGGTCCTTGAATTCCTCGTATTGCTGCGCGCGCTCGGCCTCGCGCACTTTCTGCACGATGACCTGCTTGGCGGCTTGCGCGGCGACCCGGCCCAGGTCGATCGGCGGCAGCGGTTCGATCAGTTCGTCGCCGACGCCGAGTCCGGGCTGACGGGCCGATGCCTCGGCCGCCGAAACCTGGATCGCCTCGTCCTCGATCTCTTCGTCGGCGGTGACGAGCCGCACGCGCGACAAACGTATTTCGCCGGTACGACGGTCGATGACGGCCCGGATCTCAAGTTCCTGGCCGTACTTACGCCGCCCGGCGGTCTGGATCGCCTGTTCCATCGCCTCGATGACGATCTCGCGATCGATGGTCTTGTCGCGCGCCACCGCGTCGGCGACTTGCAACAGTTCCGGCCGCGCGAGGCCTTGGCCCACTTCACCCAGCATGTTTGTTCTACCTACCGTCCGTGTCGTTCATATGTGCCGCAATCAGTTCATCGGTCAGCACCAGCTTGGCCTCGCGTATGTCCTCGTAGGGCAGCGCGGCGACGGTGCCGTCGCCCAGGTCGATGCGCACGCGCCCCGCGTTCACGCCGTCCAGCCGGCCCAAAAAACGCTTCCGCCCGTCGACCGGCCGCGCCGTTTCGATCTTCGCGTCGAACCCGGCGAATCGCGCGAAATCCTCAAGCCTGACCAGCGGCCGGTCGATGCCGGGCGACGAGACCTCAAGGTCGTAGGTCCCCGTGATCGGGTCCTCGACATCGAGCAACGCGGACAACGCGCGGCTGATCTCGGCGCAATCCGCGACTTTCATCGTCGCGCCGTCGTTTCGCTCGGCCATCACCTGCAGCGTCCGCCGATCGCCGCCGGAAAGCCGCGCCCGAACCAACGCGTAGCCCATTCCCGCCAAGGTCGGGGCGATCAATCGATCAATCGCCTTGACCCGGTCCATCGCACCCAAGGTCCACTATACCCAAAAACTCCAGGGCGCGCCCGCGAGGTAGAAACAAAAAAGTGGGCGCGCGGCCCACGGTGGTCACAAGTAGCCCCTATGACCAGGCTCTGTTATTGATTGCCCTCGTATATACCGATTCCGATGCCCTGTTCAAGCGTTTAAGCGGCTTTCGGCGGATAATCGCGTATCCCGCGCCCGGGCGTCCTGTCCGCGGCGTGGCGGCGGACTACCCCGCTTCCGGCTCACAAGTGGCCTGGACGAAAGCGGTGCGCACGAGACCGTCGAGGGAGGGGTGGCTGGTGGGGTCGAAGCGGATGTTGCCGGCGACGTAAAGGTGCTTGGAAGTGCGCAGCTTGATCTTGGCGATGCCGTTGATGCGCGGGCCGACGCGGATGAAGGTCTCGCGCATGATCGACAACCACACGCCGGTGCCGCGCACTGTATAGGGCCACTCGATCTTGAGCCGGCCGCCGACCATGGCGCCCTTGGCGTCGTGGCGGGCGCGCAACTGGCCCTGAAAGTTTCGCGCCGGCAGGTCGAGCGGCTGGCCGACCCGGTCGACCATGCCCGTGACCCGGTTGTCCTTATCCACCTCGAAGCGGAACGTGACCGGCGATTCGAGTTCGCCGTCGCGCAGTTGGTGAAGGATCGTGCCGGTGCATTCGTAGCGGGCGTCGAAAAGCGGCGTCGAAGGCGGACGGACGGCCTTCGGCGTCACCAGGGCGGCGGTGTCCACGCCCGGCGCGGTGTCCGGGGCGTCCTCGGCGCTTGCCATGCCTGGCAAGGCGATCAGGGCCACAAGGGCCCAGGCGAATTTCATTCGCTGTTATCCACTTCTTTCTGCCTGGAGCCTTTTTTCGGCCCCCGCCGTCGTTGCGGCGGGTGCAAGCTCCTTTGCGCTGGATTATGCTCGGCGTTGGTAAACGAACCGTTGAGGGCGCCAGAGGGAGGTAGATTCATGGCGATCACGCGTTACAAGACCGGCCCCCGCATGAGCCAGGCGGTGGCGCATGGCGATACCGTGTACACCGCCGGCCAGGTCGCCGACGATCTGGAGGCGGACGTGGCCGGCCAGACCGCGCAGATTTTGGCCAAGATCGACGATTTGCTTGCCCAGGCCGGCACCGACAAGTCGAAGCTGATCTCGGCCACCATCTGGCTGGCCGACATGGCGACGTTCAATGAAATGAACCCGCTGTGGGATGCCTGGGTGGTGCCCGGCGAAACCCCGGCGCGCGCCTGCGTCGAGGCGCGCTTGGCCGCGCCCGGCTACAAGGTCGAGATCGCCGTGATCGCGGGGCGGTAGGACCGGGACTGGGTCAGTCGATGATGGCCTGGCCGACCAGGGCGCGGAGCCGCATGCGGTAGCGGTTGCGCATGCCCACGGACTGCATCATGTAGACCACCACCAGCTCCTCGGCGGGGTCGATCCAGAAATAGGTGCCCGCGTAGCCGCCCCAATAGAACTCGCCGACCGAGCCCGGCCAGGGCGAGCGCCCGGCATGGGTCCTGACCGCGAAGCCGAGGCCGAAACCGTGCCCGGGCCCGGGCAGGTAAAGCGTTCCGTCCTTGCTGATCTCGTCGCCGAGATGGTCGGCGGTCATGTAGGCGACGGTCCTGCGCCCCAGCACTCGGACGCCGTCCAGCGCGCCGCCGCCCAGCATCATCAGGCAGAAGCGGGCGTAGTCCTCGGCGGTCGACACCATGCCGTGGCCACCGGCCAACATCTTGGGCGCCCGCGTGACGTCGATCAGGTCGTCGGCGGGCCCCGTGGCGGGGTCGCGGCGCGGCTGGGCGATGCGGTGATGCTTGTCGGGCGGCACCGAGAAGCCGCTGTCCGCCATGCCCAGGGGCGCGAACACGCGCGCGCGCAGAAATTCGTCGAGCGGCTGTTCGGAGACCACCTCGACGACGCGGCCCAAGACATCGGTGGAGCGGCCGTAGTCCCACACCGTGCCCGGCTGATAGGCCAGCGGCAGCTTGGCTAGGCGCGCGGTATATTCGGCCAGGGTCATGTCCTGCGTGAAGCTGCTCAGGCCGGCCGCGCGATATCGCCGCTTGACTGCCGAATCGCGGATCAGCGCGTAGGTCAGGCCCGATGAGTGGCGCAGCAGGTCGTGGATTGTGATGGGGCGGCGCGCCGGCTCGGTGTCGAGGCGCGCCTCGCCGGTGCCTTCGTCGAACCGCTCCACGCCCACTTGCATGTCGGCGAACGCCGGGACGAACTTGGACAGGGGTTCGCCAAGATAGAACCGCCCTTCCTCTTGCAGCGTCATGGCGGCGACGCTGACGATGGGTTTGGTCATGGAATAGATCCGGAAAATCGCGTCGCGCGGCATCGGCGCGCCGGCGGCGCGGTCGCGATAGCCGAAAGCCTCGAAATAAGCCACCTTGCCGCGCCGCGCGACCAGCACCACGGCGCCGGGAATCTCGCCCGCTCTGACGCCCGCGTTCATCACCGCGCCGATGCGCGCCAGGCGCTCGGCCGACAGCCCGACCTCTTCCGGCGCGGCGCTGGGCAAGGCGCCGGCATGGGCGACGTTGATGGCCGCTAGCGCGACGATCGCGAGACACAGGTGTTTGATCATGGCAATCATTGGATGCTCAGGCGGGTTTGAGGCGGATCAGCAGGCGGTATATGTCGCCGCCCGCGGCTTCGGGTTCCAGGGACAGCACCTCGTGGCCCATTTCGCGGGTCGAGCGGGGCACGTTCTCCAGCGGCTCGCCGGCGCGCAGGCGCACTTCCAGCACTTCGCCGCCGGCCATTTTCTCCAAGGTCAGCTTGGTGCGCACGAAGGTCATCGGACAGACTTGGTCTGTAATGTCCAGGAACCGGTCGGCGGCGGGGGCTCGTGTCATGTGCCCCACATTGGCCACGGCGCGCGCCGGGTCAAGAGGGAGTGCTTTCGCGTTCCGGCGCTTTGCGCGTAATCTGCCGGCGATTCACCACCCGAGGGAACACGCGCCATGATCAGGAACCGGATGTTTTGTGCCGCCGTCGCGGCGGGCCTGTTATCGGCCTCCGCCGCTCTCGCCGAACCAGCCTATCGCGGAGCGATCGACGCGCGCGCGGCGGCGATCGAGGACCGGGTGATCGCGTGGCGGCGCGACATCCACGCCCATCCCGAACTGAGCAACCGCGAGACCCGCACGGCCGCCCTGGTGGCGCGCCACCTGGAGGCGCTGGGCTTTGACGAGGTGCGCACCGGCGTTGCCCATACCGGGGTGGTCGGCGTTCTCAAGGGTGGCAAGCCGGGCCCCGTGGTGGCGTTGCGCGCCGACATGGATGCGCTGCCGGTGACGGAACAGACCGGGCTTTCCTTCGCGTCCACGGCGCGCGCCAGCTACAAGGGCCAGGAGGTCGGCGTGATGCACGCCTGCGGCCACGACGCCCATACCGCCATGCTGATGGGCGTGGCCGATGTGCTGGCCGGCTTGCGCGATGAGATTCCGGGCACCGTGAAGTTCATCTTCCAGCCCGCCGAGGAAGGCCCGCCCGAGGGCGAGGACGGCGGCGCGCGCATGATGGTGGCCGAGGGCGCGCTGGCCAATCCGATTCCGGACGCGATCTTCGGCCTGCATGTGGGCACGCGCGATCCGGGCACGCTGCATTACGCCACGGGGCCGATGCTGGCCAGCGCCGACATCATCCGTATTCACGTCATGGGCAAGCAGACCCACGGCGCCTCGCCGTGGAACGGCGTCGATCCCATCGTCACCGCGTCGCAGATCGTGCTCGCCTTGCAGACCATCCATTCGCGCCAGATCGACACCCGCAAACCGTCGGTGATTTCGATCGGCAGCTTCCACGGCGGCGTGCGCAACAACATCATCCCCGAAGAGGTGCATCTGGTCGGCACCATGCGCACCCACGACGAACAGACCCGCGCCAAGATCAAGCGACTGATCCGACGCACCGTCAGCCATATCGCGCAAAGCGCCGGCGCCACGGCCACGGTGCGCTTCGATCAGGAAATCCCGGTCGCCTACAATGAGCCGGACCTGGTGGCGCGCATGGTGCCGACCCTGGAGCGCATGGTCGGCGCGGCCAACACCATCGAGACGCCGCCGGTGATGGGCTACGAGGATTTCGCCTATTTCCAGCAAGAGGTGCCGGGCATGTTCGTGTTTCTCGGCGCCCGCCCGCCCGGCGTGCCGCAAGACAAAGCCGCGTCCAACCACAGCCCGCGCTTCACGATCGACGAAGCGGTGCTCAAGACCGGCGTGCGGACGCTGGCCAACTTGGCCCTGGATTACCTGCACGGCAATTAGGATTTTTCGCTTAGCGGGCGAACGCGGCGCGGGTGATGTCGCCGATGGCGGCCTCGATGCGTCGCCAGCCGGCCTCGCTGGCGAGGTCGAGACCGAGCCAGTCGTCGAAGGTCGCGCCGCGCAGCAGCAAATGTTCCAGCGCGGCCGACAGCACGGCCACGATGGGCCCGGCGCGCGCGCCGCCCGGCCCGGCCCGCGCCACCACCGCCGCCATCACCGCGAAGCTACGTTCCGCGCGCAGTCGCGCCACGGCCTCGGTCAGCGGGTTGCGCGCGACC
>Ga0066376_10003461_pt1 | contig 14093 bp, 9 predicted proteins | sample Knorr_S15_td_Bot_FD_77009 | JGI IMG/M metagenome (GOLD analysis project Ga0066376, IMG submission 77009) | Marine microbial communities from Southern Atlantic Ocean transect - Knorr_S15_td_Bottom_ad_5009_LV_A | ecosystem: Environmental > Aquatic > Marine > Oceanic | place: Southern Atlantic... | reverse complement strand
GTTATGATTATTTAATTATAACAGATGGATCAGGAAATGAATTATATAATGCATCTGGTGATCATACTGGTCAAGCTATAACTTCTGCAGATGGTACACTGAATGTATCAATTACATCTGATGGTTCTTGTAGTGGTTCATCTTCTGATTGTGGAGATGGAACAGCAATGACATTTGATGTAACATGTGAAACACCAGTAACATATGAATCAATTCCATGGTCTGATGATTTTGAAACAGGAGATTTCTCTGCAGGTTGGACTAGCTCCGAAGCTGCTGGCGCACCTACTTCATTATGGGAAGCAAGTAGTTTACAAAATAATACTTCAGGAGGAGCATATTCTGCTCGTCATAACTATAGTACTGCTGGAACTTTTGATTCATATCTAGTAGGTCCTACTTTTGATTTATCTGGAGCTACTAGCCCTATTGTGAGCTATTCAGATCAAGTTGATTGGAGTGCGGATGCAGATGTTCATAGTTTAGTATATTCAGAAGATTATACTGACGATGTAGATGCTGCTACATGGGTTGTACTGAATGATGTTCTTGGAACTGAAGATACTTGGGTCGCTAATGGACCTTACGCACTTCCAACTTCTGGTACAGTAACTATAGCCTTTAGATATCAGGGATATTATGCTGCTGAATGGTTTATTGATGATGTAAATGTTGAAGAAGATACAATGTCAATTGATGATGAGGATATTCTAGACATGAGAATTTATCCAAACCCAGTAGATGGTAACTTTGTTACTATACTTTCTCCTGTTAATGGTACTAAATATATTCAAGTATTTGATATCAATGGTAGAAGGGTGATGGATACATCTATCAATAATAACATGTTAGATGTTAGTTCAATCAATAGTGGATTCTATATGATTAAAGTAACAATAGATGGACAGAGCAAGATTTCTAAACTAGTTGTTAGATAATCTTATTTTATTCAACTAACTATGAAAAAAGCACTCAATTTTTTGAGTGCTTTTTTTTTATAGTATAATTATATAGGTATTGGTTTACAAAAGGGTGTAATAAAAACTAGTTTACTCTTCCAGGCTCTCTTGTATTCTTTCCTTTTCTTCCTGTTGCATTATCACCCATATCATCTCTAGCTGTTTCTGCTAGATCTTTTAATGATTGAGTGATTTCTGGATATTTTTCAATTACATTATATCTTTCACCAGGGTCTCTTCTTAGATTATATAATGAATAATCTAATGTTAATCTAGCATATTTTCCGCCATGACCATCCATTCCTGGCAGAACATTTTCATAAGATCTAGAGTTATGTGGTAAAATCAATTTCCAATGATCTTTTCTTACTGCCTCCAGTCTATTGGTTTTATAGTAATAAAAAAAATGATCTCTAGGTGAAGTTTTTTCACCTTTTAATATGCTAAGAATACTAACGCCATCAATTATATGTTTTGGTAATTTACCTTTTACAATTTCTGCAACGGTCGGCAATATATCAATTGAAGCAGCAAGGCTATTAGATATTGTAGATTTTTTTACAATTCTTGGCCAGGAAATTATAGTTGGAACTCTTTGTCCACCTTCAAAAACAGTTCCTTTTCCTTCTCTTAAGCCTGCGGTATTTCCAGCGTGGTTTCCAAAATTTAACCATGGGCCATTATCACTTGTAAAAATTATCATAGTATTTTCAAGTATGTTATTTTCCTCAAGTGCTTTAACAATTTGTCCCAACGACCAGTCAAGTTCCATCATTACATCACCATACAATCCTTGACTGCTTTTCCCTACAAATTTATTAGATGCAGCAATTGGCACATGTGGCATGGAATGGGGCACGTAGAGAAAAAATGGGTTTTCTGCATTTTTATTAATAAAGTCAACAGATCTTTCAGTGTAATCAGTGGTAAGCTTTGCTTGATCATCAAGTGTTCTTACCTCGGCTACCTTATCATAATTTTCTATTATAGGTAGCTCTGGATAGGCTTTCTTTTTGTAATTATTTGGATCGTTAATTGGATTACCATCAAAATCTACTGGCCACATATCATTTGAATAAGGAATTCCATAATAATAATCAAATCCGTGATTAAGTGGAAGAAATTCTTTTTGATAGCCTAAATGCCATTTTCCAATTACAGCAGTTTTATAATCTTTTTCTTTTAATATTTCAGCAATAGTTTTTTCTCTGGAATGCAAACCAATTTTTGATCTAGGAGATAATGCCCCGTGAATACCAATTCTATTAGGATATGTACCTGTTAATAAACCCGCCCTTGAAGCGCTACAAACAGCTTGCGCTGAATAGAAATTCGTAAATAGCATTCCATCATCTGCTAGTCTATTAATGTTAGGAGTGCTATAGTTAATTGCACCAAAACTTTCAATATCGCCGTATCCCATATCATCTAATAGTACAATAACAATGTTAGGGTCGGCTTGTTTATCTACCTTATTGTTTGAGCAATTATAGCAAAGCATTGTAGATGCTAGTAGAAATGTAGTTATAAAATTAATTTTCATTTTCATTAATATGTGGTTTTACCAGAAAAATGCATATAAAAAAGCTGTGATTATACATACTGCAAAAGCAGGAATATTAAAATCTGAGCTAGTTTTAAATAAACCTTTTGTTATCTGTATTGCTTTGGGATCTTCCTGTTGAGAAGTTAAATTACTTAACACATATATTATACCAATTGTTGCCAGGAATGTCCACATCATTTGATTCATAAAAGGTTCGTTAACAAACAGTGGGCTGTCAATCCATCCTTTAGGGCCAATCTTAAAATACATAGCTATTGGTATAGATGATACTACACCCCAAATTGCAGCATTATTTGTTGTTTTCTTATAGAATAATCCCATTAAAAACACAGCCAATATACCTGGGCTAACAACACCTGTGTATTCCTGAATAAACTGAAAAACTTCTCCTAGACTTCCAAGCTGAGGAGCAATGAGCATAGCTATTATTAAAGAAACCAAAACAGTAATTCTACCAACTCTTACTGTAGTTTTGTCAGATGCATCTTTATTAATAAATGACTTATAGATATCCATTGTAAAAATAGTTGAAGTTGAATTCAACATTGAAGCTAAAGAGGAGACTATTGCTGCAGCAAGAGCAGCTAGGATAAGACCTAAAAACCCCGCAGGAATAAAGTTTTTTATTAACCAAGGAGCTGCATTATCATTAGCTATCATGCCATTTGCAGCTATAAAACTCTGATCAATTGTTTCAGGATTAAAAACTCCTGAATCCATATTCATCACATAAGCAACTATTCCAGGAACCACAACAATTATTGGCATCAATAGCTTAAGAAAAGCAGCAAAAACAATTCCTTTTTGTCCTTCTCTAAGATTTTTTGCAGCAAGTGTTCGTTGAATAATGTACTGGTTAAATCCCCAATAGTAAAGATTAGCAACCCACATTCCTCCAACCAAGACTGCAATGCCTGGAAGATTCTCCCAGGTATCTTGTCCATTAGTATTTATAATCTCTCCTTTGGAAACTATCATAGAAAATCTTTCCGGAACAGTATTATAAACATGTACCATGCCATCAATAAAACTTCCTGATTCTGTGACATTAGATAATGCAAAATAAGTCATCATTAAACCACCAAATATTAAAAGTATAACCTGAATAACATCAGTCCATGCTACCGCTGCAAGACCGCCCCATAAAGAATATGCTGCTGCAAATAAGCCAAGACCAATAATACTTCCAAAAAACAAACTTCCATCACCAGTTCCTAGAACAATATCCAATGCTTTAGCTCCTAAAAACAATACAGTTGTTAGATTTACAAAGACAAATAATCCAATCCAAAAAACAGCTAGAATTGTTTTTAAATTGGCACTGAATCTTTTTTCTATAAATTCAGGTATGGTATATAGACCTTTTTCAATAAAAATTGGTAATAAATATTTTCCAACTACAAGAAGTGTTATTGCTGCCATCCATTCATATGATGCTATAGCAAGTCCAGCTGCAAACCCCGAACCATTCATTGCTATAAATTGCTCAGCTGAAATATTTGCAGCTATCAATGATGCACCAATAGCCCACCACGGAAGTGATTTTCCTGCTAAAAAGTAATCCTCTGCACTTTTTTCTTTACCATCTTTACTCCTAGAAACCCACAATCCAATAGCTAAAATTATAATAGCATAGCTTATAAAAACAAAATAATCCCAAAATTCAAAACCTGCGTTCATAGTGCCAGTTTTTTAAAAATCTAAAATTAAATCAATTATTCTACAATTCTAAGATCTTTAGTAAAGACATAATAATCTCTATCAATCTGAATAAACTCCTGTTTTATAGCTGTTTCCTTCCACGAATTTTCCGGGTATAACCACTGGTGATTATTATCAATAGAAACCTCTATTGGCATATTGAACCCATCAATTGTGTTTGCCCAGCGATATTTTAAAACACCGTTAATTATAGTGTATTCTAAAACAGGAATTCGGTAATCTCTTAAATACTGATCAAAAACATATGTTAGATCAAAACCAATATTTTCTGAAATATAATCCTCGATTTGTTTGGAAGTAACAGTTTGATGATAAAATTCTTTGTTTAATCCTCTTAAAATTTGTCTCCATATTTCATCATCCTTTGCAATTTGTCGCAATGTGTGGAGTAGGTTAGCTCCTTTTGAGTACATATCACCAGAACCTTTTCTATTTACATTATAAGTCCCAATAATAGGTTTTCTATTTCCTATTCCTCTTCTAGTTCCAATGACATAATCTGCTGAAGCCTCTCTTCCGTAATGATAGTCAAGATATAGATTCTCTGAATAGCATGTAAACCCTTCATGAACCCACATATCAGCAATATCTTTATAGGTGATATTATTTGCAAACCATTCGTGTCCAGATTCATGAATAATTATGTAATCAAATTTTAATCCCCAACCAGTACGAGATAGATCTCTACCAAGGTATCCTTTATTATATTTATTCCCATAGGTAATAGAGCTCTGGTGTTCCATTCCTAGATAAGGGACTTCTACTAGTTTAAAGCTATCCTCATAGAAGGGGTAAGGGCCGAACCAATATTCAAATGCTTCAAGCATTTTTGGAACTTCTTTGAAATGTTCTTTTGCTTTTTCTAAATTATAACTGAGTACATAATAATCAATGTCTAACGCACCTTTTTCTCCTTTAAACTTTTCTGAAAAATTAACATAATCCCCAATATTTATATTTACTCCATAATTATTTATAGGATTGCTAACGAACCAGTCATAAGTTTTGGTATTATCATCATGTTTAGTTACTTTTCTTAGTCTCCCATTAGATATATTCATTAAATCTTTAGGAACATTAACACTAATTAGCATACTGTCTACCTCGTCATACATATGATCTTTATTTGGCCACCAAACGCTTGCTCCAAGACCTTGACAGGAAGTAGCAATAAAATCTTTTCCATTATCATCTTTTTCCCAGGATAATCCTCCATCCCAAGGTGCTCTAATAGCCTGTTTAGGTTTCCCCTCATATTCAATGGTAAGATAATTTACTTCTCCTGTTTTTTGTTTTCGCTTAAGTCTTATAAAATAAGCATTACCTTCTCTAGAAAAGTTTAATGGTTTGTTGTTTTGTTTAACGGAAGTAATTTTCATTGGTTCTTGCAGGTCAATTTGCATTAATTTATGAGGTTTTAGAACTGTATATCCAACAGTATTACTTCCTTTAATTGTTTTATTTTCCGGGTCAACTTTAATATCAAGATGGTAATAATTTAAATCCCACCAAGATCTTTCTTTAGTAATTGTTCCTCTTAATGTATCTTGCCTATTGAAATTGTTTTTTTCTTCTAAAATTCCTTGAGCCATTAATTGAAGAGATAGTGCAAATAATACAATGTTAAATAGTATAAATGATCTTTTCATTTTAGTCTTATTTGATTTTAATTAAATTTGCAATTGCAACTCAATTTAACAAAATATTCTAAATGAACCATAAGTTAATAATATTAATCATCCTGTCATTTTTTTATAGCTGCAACGAAACAGGATTAATTCTAGATCCTGACAATGGGGGGCTTATACTTCCAGATGATTTTAGAGCTTTAGTAGTAAGTGAAGGAGTTGGTGAGAGTAGGCATTTAGCAGTTAATACTAACGGGGATATATATGTTAAATTAAGAACAGATACTGGTAAAAATGGAAATGTCGCTCTAAGAGATGTTGATGGAGACGGAAAAGCAGATATAACTAAGCGTTTTGGGGATTATCCAAATGATGGAAGATTTGCAACTGAAATGAAAATTCATAATGGATACCTATACTATAGTTCTGAGCTTGTAGTGTATAGACAGAAGTTAGATAAATCAAAATTAATTCCTGATAGTAAACCTGAGGTACTAGTTATAGATCCTTACCCAATTAGATGGCACAATGCTAAATCCTTAGCATTTGATGGGAAAGGAGGAATGTATGTCACTTTTAGTGGGTATACAAATTCATGTGAAGATTTAACAAGAGGTTATGATGATCCTTTGGCTACAGTTTTAGGCAAAGAACCTTGTGATGAGCTTGAATATTTAGGAGCAATATGGAAGTTTGATGAGAACAAACTAAATCAAAAATTAATCGATGGTAAAAAATATGCTACTGGTATTAGAAGTGTAGTAGGTATAACATGGAACAAAAAAGATGACAAACTATTTGCTGTAAACCATGGTAGAGATTATTTATATAATCACGCTCCCAAGCATTTTTCTGAATGGGAAAATTCTGTTTTACCTGCAGATGAGTTTATGTTAATTGAAGAAGGAGATGATTTTGGCTGGCCTTATACTTACTATGACCATTTTAAGGACAAAAGAATGTTAGCTCCAGAATATGGTGGAGATGGCAAAAAAGAAGCTAACGGTTATAAAGACCCTATATTAGGATTACCTGCTCATTGGGCGCCAAATGACTTATTATTTTATTCGGGAGATCAATTCCCAGAAAGATACAAAAACGGTGCTTTTATTGCTTTTCATGGATCCACAAATAGAACACCCTATCCACAAGCAGGCTACATAGTTGCTTTTATTCCATTTCAAGATGGAAAACCCACTGGAACGTGGGAAGTATTTGCTGATGGTTTTGCAGGGGTTGATATAATAAAACAAATGAAAGACGCAAAGTATAGACCTATGGGATTAGCCCAGGGGCCTGATGGTTCCTTATTCATATCTGAATCAAAAAAAGGTAAAATATGGAGAATTATTTTTCAAGGAAACAAAGAGAATTTTGGAATAGCTCAACTTAAAAAAATGGAAAAAAGAAAGCTTGTTAGTTATCTTAAAAAACCTATTGAAAGCTTAGATATTATAGATTAAAATAGTTAATCAAGTGCCCATTTATTCCAAGTTTTTTATAAAAAAATAAAAATAAGTTTATTTTTCATAAATTGTCTCATTAAACAATATAACACATTTCATTATGAGACAATATTCATTATTATACATCCTAATATTATTTTTATTCACAAACCTTTCTTACGGGCAAAAACAAAAGAAAGATAAATCACAACCTCTTGATGAGATAAGCATAAGTGGCTTAAAATGGAGATCTGTTGGACCAGCACTTACCTCAGGAAGAATATCAGATATTGCTGTAAATCCTGATAATCAATTTGAGTATTATGTAGCTGTATCTTCAGGAGGTGTATGGAAGACTACTAATGCAGGAATAGAATATACACCAGTATTTGATGGTGAAGGATCATATTCAATTGGATGCGTAACTATAGACCCTAATAATAGTAATGTGGTATGGGTTGGATCAGGTGAGAATAATAATCAACGATCGGTAGCATATGGAGATGGAGTATATAAATCTAATGATGGAGGAAAGTCTTGGAAAAACATGGGGCTAAAGAACTCAGAACATATTGGAAAAATTATTGTTCACCCTAATAATTCTGATGTAGTGTATGTTGCTGCTATTGGTCCTTTGTGGAATAAAGGAGGGGATAGAGGTTTGTATATGACTAAAGATGGTGGCAAAACCTGGAGTAATATATTGTCTGTAGATGAACATACAGGAGTAAATGATATTGTTATGGACCCTAGGAATCCAGATGTAATATATGCATCTACTCATCAAAGAAGAAGACATGTATACACTTATGTTGGCGGTGGTCCAGGATCTGGATTATATAAGACAACTAATGGAGGTTCATCATGGAATAAAATAAATAAAGGACTGCCAAAAGTTGAAATGGGACGTATAGGACTTGCTATATCCCCAGCTGATCCTGAGGTGATTTATGCAATAGTTGAAGCATCAGAAAAAAAAGGAGGATTTTTTAAGTCTATTAATAGAGGAGCTAGTTGGGAAAAACAAAGCAGTCGTGTGACAAGTGGAAATTATTATCAAGAAATTATTGCAGATCCAGTAGACGTAAATACTGTTTATTCGATGGATACATGGATGCATGTTACCCATGATGGGGGAAAGACATTTAAAAAAGTAGGTGAAGATTTTAAACATGTTGACAATCATTCTATGTGGATTAATCCAGACAATAACAAACATTGGCTTGTTGGCTGTGATGGTGGTATATATGAAACATTTGATGCAGCTAATAATTGGGATTTTAAAGAGAATTTGGCAGTTACCCAGTTTTACAAAGTTGCTGTAGATAATGATGCTCCATTTTATAACATATATGGAGGAACACAAGATAATTTTAGTTTAGGAGGACCTTCTAGAGTTAATACTGCTCATGGGATTACAAATCAAGACTGGTTTATAACTCATGGTGGAGATGGTTTTGAATCACAGGTTGATCCAGAAAACCCAAATATAGTATATGCACAATCTCAATACGGTTGGCTTGTAAGGTATGATAAGAAAAGTGGGGAAGAGGTTGGAATAAAGCCTATAGCTCGAAAAGGCGAGTTGGATTATATATGGAACTGGGATGCTCCACTAGCAGTGAGTCATCATAAAACAGGAAGATTGTATTTTGCTGCTAACAAAGTATTTAAGTCAGATGATTACGGAAATAGCTGGGAGGTTATAAGTGAAGATCTTTCTAGACAAATAGACAGAAATACACTTAAAGTATATGACCGGGTGATTAGCATAGATGCAGTTGAAAAAAATGGCTCAACATCTCCTTACGGTACTATTGTTGCATTATCTGAATCACCAATTGAATCAGACTTTATAGCTATAGGAACAGATGATGGCTTAATTCAAATTACTGAAGATGGTGGTAAAACTTGGCGTAAAGTAGATAATATTTCAGGAGCGCCAGATCAATCTTATGTTAATAGTGTATATCTTTCTCAGCATAATTCTAACTTAATGTATGCTGCTTTTAATCATCATAAGTATGGTGATTTTAAACCATATGTCTTTAAATCTGAAGACAGAGGAAATAGCTGGAAATCTATTAGCAATAATTTACCTAAAAGAGGAAGTGTATACTCAATTGAAGAAGATCATGTAGATAAAAACCTTATTTTCTGTGGAACTGAATTTGGAGTATTCTTTTCTCCAAACAAAGGGGAGAGATGGAAAAAATTAGGTAATGGATTACCAACTATTGCAGTTAGAGATATAGCAATTCAAAGACGTGAAAATGATTTAGTTTTAGGAACCTTTGGAAGAGGTTTTTATGTAATGGATGATTATTCTGCTTTAAGAAATATTGAAAATTCAAATATAGAAGTAAAAGCAGAGATATATCCTATTAGAGAAGCGTTAATGTGGGAAAAATCTATGCCACTTGGATTACCTGGAAAAGCATTTCAAGGAGATAACTTTTATAGCGCAGATAACCTTGACCCTGTAGCTATGGTAACCTATTATTATGGTGATAGTATTAAATCAATTAAGGAAAAGCGTCAGAAAAAAGAAAAAGAATTAATAAAATCAGAAGAAGATGCAACATATCCTTCTTATGATGAGCTATATGCAGAAGTAAATGAAGAAAAGCCAAAATTGGTATTTACAATAAAAAATTCTTCTGGAAAGGTAGTTAAGAAAATTTTCAAAAAACCATCTAAAGGGCTTCAACGTTTTAATTGGAATTTAAGATATGAAGAAAATAATCCTATTGATTTAAGTAGTGCATCATTTTATAATCCATTTGCGGGAACTTCTGAAGGAACACTTGTTAATCCAGACACTTATACAATTGAATTAGATTATTATGATAATGGTTCACTCACTAATTTAGTTTCTCCAGTATCTTTTAATGCAAGAGCTCTAGATAATACAGTTATGCCTGCTAAGGATAGAGCTGCTAAAGTTGCTTTCCAAAGAGAAGTTTCAGACTTACAGGGACAAATGGCAGCTAGTGGTCGTATTCTTTCAGAAATTAATAATAAACTCAAGTATATAAAGGAGGCTGTAAAAGTAGTTGAAAAACCTATAGGTTCTTTATCAGAAACTATAAGAGATATTGAATTGAGAATAAAAGATATAAATACGAGGTTGTATGGAGATTCTGTTAAAAGACGTTTAGATATACAGCAGCTCCCATCACCATCAAATAGATTAGGTTCAATGTCTTATGAGCAAAAATATTCAACAGCAGCACCTACACAAACTCATATTAGAAGTTTTGCAATTGCCAAAGAAGAATATTTGCCGATAAAAGTTGAAATTGAGAATTTAATGAAGGAAGATATTAAGAAATTGGAAGATAAGCTTAAAGCTATTGGAGCTCCATATACGCCTGGCCGTATTATTCCAGAGCAATAGATAACTATTTTATTCATTTTTTGTTAGGGATTTTTATAGATTAATAGAACATTATATGTTAGAGTCCTTAAAAAACAGAATACTAGAAACTAAAAAAGAGGAATTATGGAATACATTATCTCATTCTATTGGTCTACTTCTTAGCATTATAGGAACCCCTGTATTATTTTATTATGACCAACATATAACTTTCCTAAGTACATGGAGTATTATTTTTTATGTTTTTGGACTTATCTTGGTATACTTAGCCTCATCTTTATATCATTTCACTACTAACCCAATTCTAAAAGAGAAGTTTAGAATTTTTGATCACATAAGCATATATTACCTAATAGCTGGCACGTATGCTCCCGTTTGTCTTATAACTCTTTATGATAGTCAAGGCTTATATATTTTATTAGCAGTAACTACATTAGCTTTATTTGGAACTTTTTTTAAAATTTTCTTAACTGGAAAATTTGAATTTCTCTTTCTTTTATTATACTTGGTAATGGGCTGGTTAATAGTTATTGAATTCAATAACATCCTACTCTATATAGATCTTTATGGAATCTACCTTATGGTTTTAGGTGGAGTTTGTTATACTTTAGGAATTATTTTTTATAGTCTAGATAATTTAAAATATTCACATACCATTTGGCATCTTTTCGTTTTAATAGGAAGTATTTCTCACTATTTTATGATTTTATTTTATGTGATTATATAAACTCACAGAATATAATATAATAGTACCCCACATTACATAAATAAAATGTGAAGAAGGTATCCAAAAATAAGCAAGTGTTAAATTAGAAATAAGTAATATACCCAAAACAAACAAAACCCTTTTACGTACTAAAACAATATTCAACATTTTAGAAGAAGAGAAAGAAAGTAGAAAAAATCCTAATCCTAAAACATAAAGACCTAGAAACCTATATATCTGAGTTAAATATCCACTTAATGTTGTGTTTCCATCAATTAAAAAAAGATCAACAAAAGACATTTTTAATCTTTCCTCATTAGCAACTTGATCTAAAATCCACGGTTGATCGTGAGTTAACCATCTTATACCACATATACAAAGAGTAAAACCAATTAACAATAAAGGGAATTTGATGTAAGCTGTTTGTTTATTTTTCATATCATTTCATTTTAATAACAATTTTACCCTTTGCAGACCAGATTTTTGGTATAACAATGCATCTATTGATTTATCAAAAGTAAAAACTTTTTCATTAACTGTTTTAATTAATCTATATTCTACTGATTACTTTATATCTTGTAATTGCATTCTGTCTAACCTCATGATTACTAGTTTATAATATGCACATTTTTCTTTAATCCGTTTTGTAATTTTTCTCCTTTTTAGAGCAAATAGTAGCTCAATTAGATTAGAAGCTAAGGATTTAAAAGAAGAAGATATGCCTATGATTTAAGTTTTGGAATTAAATATTCTAAAATAAAAGCAACTAAACAGCATATTCCAATAGTTAATAGATATCCTTCTTCGTCGCTAATTTCCATATAATTATCTCCTAAATGAGATGTTGAAAGAATAATACCTGTAAACAACAAAAAGTAAAAAAATAATTTTTTAATTAATTTAAAAATAAAAGCATATTTCATTTTATACTATTTAAAATTGAAAATAATCGGAAATAAGAAAACAATAATGAATGTCCATAACACATACATAGGTAAAAATCCTCCAATACTGCTTAAAATATTATTAATTTTAATTTCTTTTTTTATAGCTAAAAATAATTGTCTTGCAATAATAATCAAGTGAAAAAAGACCAGCATATTTAAACCTGCCACTGCAAGTCTATTTGGTGTAATTCCAAACTCAAAAAGACGTGAACTAATAGCATAAATGACAATTAAATTATCAATTATAGAAATTAATGAAAGAGAAAGTAGCAAAATAAATTGAGATTTATTTTTACTATTTATTTGGCTTAAATAAAATAATATTAATGCTAAAACAGCAATAATAATTATATTAAATAATAATAACAATTCTCTATCTGCAAAAATGTTTTTTTCAGAAAAAATTGTAGCAAATGAAAAAATTAATAAAATTATAAACACTAAGGGAGTAAAAATTTTTGCAATTACTGGAGATATTTTACTAACTAAGTTTGTATTATTAAAAATTAAATAAGATGCAAGAATTGGAATTGCTGGAATTCCCCATACCGCAACATTTTCAAAATAAAAATCTTCTATATTAAATCCAACTACCTCAAATAATCCAATAGTAACTGCAGTAAATAATCCTCCTGATATTAATAACAAACCGCTCATAATTAATAAATCTCCGCAGTATTGAAGAAATTCTATTCGCTTATTATTATTTAACCAAAATTCTCCTACATATACTAGTCCATAAATAGAAAGCAAAAGGAACAAGGAGTGTATAGATGAAAGAAAAAAAGTATCGCTATTATCGCCTCCAGGTATTAAATTCATAAATATAATTGGAACTAAAGATATTAGTATGAATTTCCCCCAACTATATAGGCTTAATTTATAACGCCAAGATAAATAGGAAATTAGTGTTGGAAACACAATGGTTCCTATATTACGCGAATAAAACAACTCTGGTTCAATATTAATTAGAAAAGGAATTTTAGCAATTAATCCTGAAATAAAAATCAATAATACTACTACTGCTAATTCTTGTTTGCTACCCCAGTTTAAATCCGTTTGAAAATCATTACTCATTTAAACAAAATACAAAATTAATCAAGAATTCAGTATATTATATCTTATTAATAATAAAATGAAACACTTTATTTTATCTATATTTTTAATTATTTCTTTAAGCTATTTAACTTCTTGTATTTGTGAAGTGTTTCATAAATTATAAATATTAAAATTTTCTAATTGCACGAACATTTATGTGATCTGCAAACTTAGAAGCTAATCCTTCACCAGGAATCCATCACGACTATGAATTTATGGAGCAACTCTTATTTGAATTTGAGATTATAGATAAGAAAGAATCGTGAAAAAGCAACAATCGCACCCCCATTCCTACCCCCTAAAAAAATAACCCACTGATAATCAATGGGTTATGATCTAATATGCGGAGGAAGAGGGATTCGAACCCCCGGAGGTGTGACCCTCAACAGTTTTCAAGACTGCCGCATTCGACCACTCTGCCATTCCTCCAATAATATGCGTGCAAATATAGAACCCTTTTTTATTGGTTCAAAAAAAACTGATAAAATTATTTTAAGGTATTAACTAATCCCACCAACCTGGATCGGGTGGAGCAGAGGATGCTTGAGCTTTTTTAGGGTTAAGTATAGCAAATGTTCCAATAGCAGTTAGTGCTGCATATTTTCCCATCTTTTTGATTGCCTGTTTTCTTGTTATCCCTAC
>Ga0066376_10003460_pt1 | contig 14093 bp, 18 predicted proteins | sample Knorr_S15_td_Bot_FD_77009 | JGI IMG/M metagenome (GOLD analysis project Ga0066376, IMG submission 77009) | Marine microbial communities from Southern Atlantic Ocean transect - Knorr_S15_td_Bottom_ad_5009_LV_A | ecosystem: Environmental > Aquatic > Marine > Oceanic | place: Southern Atlantic... | reverse complement strand
GAAGAAACAGGGCTTTCACCAGACGATGTGAGCCAGTTCATTTGTCATCAATCGAATGCTCGGATCATCGAGTCTGCACAAGCAAAACTCGGTCTGCCAGACGACAAGGTCTACAAAAATATAAGTAAGTACGGAAATAGTTCAGCAGGCGCCGCAGCATTGTGCTTCGACGAATTGTGGCAAGATGGAAAAATAAACCGCGGTGACACCATCGTCCTGCTCGCCTTTGGTGGTGGGCTGACATGGGCAAGCAGTGCGTGGAGAATCTAGAGATGTCGCATGGACTGATTATTTTATGTCCTGGACAAGGGGCGCAAAAAGCAGGGATGGGCAAAGCGTGGCATGACGCTTCACCAGCTGCAAGAACAATTTTTGAAGAAGCAGATGCGATTCTCGGAGATACCCTTGGTTCACCGTTGAGCGAAATTTGTTTTACCGATCCAGACGACCAAATCAATCAAACAAATGTCAGCCAACCAGCAATTTACACATGTGGTGTTGCATCATGGCATGCCCTGCGAGAACAGGGTCTAGAAGGTGATATTGTCGCGACTGCGGGGTTGTCGCTTGGCGAATACACCGCGTTGCATCTTGCGGGTGTATTTTCATTTGCTGATGGATTGCGATTGGTTGCGAAACGTGGTGAACTTATGCAAGAGGCAGCACAGGCAAACCCGAGCACGATGGTTGCTGTGACAGGTGACGATGAAGCGGCATTGGCTCTCTGCGAATCTGCACGAGAAGGGGACGAGGTTCTTGTAGCAGCCAACTTTAATGCTCCCGGTCAGATCGTGTTAAGTGGATCGGTCACAGCATGTGATCGCGTTGCAGTTCTTGCCTCTGAGAAAGGAGTGCGAGCAACACCATTGAGTGTGGCAGGTGCATTTCACTCTCCATTTATGAATCCTGCTGCAGAAGGCATGCGAGAAGCCCTCGCCGAAGTCTCGTTTCAAACGCCGAATATTGATGTTTGGTCGAATGTCACAGCATCGATTCATGCCCCAGATACCATCGTTGAGTGTTTGGTGCAGCAAATTACGGGGCCAGTCCGTTGGGCACAAGCATGCACGGCAATGGCATCACAGTATGATGGATGCAATTGGCATGAACTTGCACCAAGTAGTGTGCTTCGGGGTCTCATGCGAAGAATTGATCGAGATGTGAAGGTAGAAAGTCATGATGAACCGAAATAAAACATTCGTATTCGCTGGAATGCTTGCTGCTCTTTCATGCTTTGGTGTCGGTTGTGGTGGTGATGACGAGGCAGTCGAAACAACCCAGCCAGTTGTCCGAATTATCCCAAAAGCGAAACCACGTCCACAAGCAAAGACAGTCATAGAGTTACACGCTAGTTTGTCAATCGATGAACGAGTTTTTATGAGTGAATTGGATGCCCCTCGAGACGAAGCGTCAAGAGTAGCAGTTCTTACATTTATCGATGCGATGTTAAATGTTGATACCAACGCACTTGGTGGGTTTCTGTCCCCACAAGATCAAGCACAACTCCAAGCGATGGTTGCCGATGGACTCTCGTCCTACATGCAACAAATCTCTATGGTTCAACTATCAACTGGCTCAAGCCCTGACGGAAAATCATGTGTGCTTGCGTTATTTGAAGTTGGCTTAGATTATCAAATTCAAGTTTGGTTTTATGAGAATCGTGGAGATGGCTTCTCGTTTGAAGCGGGACCAACTCGACCGAACTTAGTCAATAAGTTGAACGGGGCATGGATTGAGAACTACTTTGAGCAACGAGATCGACAAGTGGAAATCGCCAACCAGCCGGATGCAGGAGCCTCCTACACCTTGGCTGGAGAAACGACCACGTTGGATGATTTGGATGCAGGACAAAAGGAACGTCCACAAGGTCCCAGAGGCCCCGGCGGCCCATCTGGCCCTGGCAAGTAATCACTACGTGCATATTGGAGACACAATCTATTTCTTCCTCAACAAGCCAACATGAACAAAAAGTGGCGATTGTCACCGGTGCGAGCCGTGGTATCGGTCGTGCGATTTCTTTACGTTTGGCAACCGATGGATGTATCGTTGCATTGATTGCAAGAAATGCTGATGCACTTGCAGAGGTACAAGCGGAAATTGAAAAAGCCGGAGGTACAGCAAGTTGTCATGTTTGTGATCTTCAAGTCAGCGCAGCATTCGTTTCGACGATCGAATCAATTGTTGAGCAATACGGTCGTGTTGATGTCCTTGTAAATAATGCTGGCATGACCCGCGATGGGTTGATGCTTCGGATGACAGATGAAGATTTTGATTGCGTAATCAACGTGAATCTCAAGGCAGTCTTTGCTGGTTGCAGAACAGTTGCAAGACCAATGATGAAACAACGATGGGGGAGAATGATCAACATTACTTCTATTACAGGTCTGAGCGGCAATGCTGGGCAAGCGAATTACGCAGCTGCGAAAGCCGGCCTGGTTGGTCTGACAAAGACCATTGCAAAAGAATTTGGATCAAAAGGGATCACCGCAAATGCAATTGCTCCGGGATTCATTGAAACTGATATGACTGCTGGGCTCGGAGACGATGTCCGCAAATCAGTTGAGGGTTCTGTGCCACTAAGAAGGTATGGACAACCCGAAGAGGTTGCCGCAACTGTTTCATTCCTCGCTTCCCAAGACGCTGGGTACATCACTGGTCAAGTCATCATCGTAGACGGTGGTTTGACCTGTTAATCAACATAAGCCACGAAATTGCGGGTGGTAGAACGCGGAATGAACATTCGATCAGATACTCGATATAATGCCCCCACCCGCGGTAGTCGCGATTTCTAAGGAGAACATCAAAGATGACCAGAGCCGAAATTGAAGCCAAAGTGATCGATATCGTGTCAACCCAACTTGGAGTTGACAAGGTAGATGTCACACTTGCATCGAGTTTTGCAAGCGACCTCAATGCAGACAGTCTTGACACCGTCGAGTTGGTTATGGAGCTTGAGGATGCATTTTCAACATCCATCCCTGATGAGCAAGCCGAGCAAATCCAAACCGTTGGAAACGCGGTTGACTTTATCGCCAGCGCAACCGACGCAGAATAACAATCGAGACTTCCGTGACTTCACTCAACCAACGCCGTGTCGTATTCACAGGTCTAGGATCTATTACGAACCTTGGCCATGATGTCACATCGACTTGGTCAGGTCTGCTTGAAGGAAGATCAGGCATTCGACAAATAACGGCTTTTGAACAAGATGATCGTTGGACCACACGTATCGCTGGCGAAATCAGCGATTGGGATCCATCCGACCGATTGGATCACAGCGAAATTAAAAAGATGGATCGCTTTTCCCAACTCGGGGTGTGGGCTGCAGCCGAAGCAATGGAAGACAGTGGTCTTGATTGGGAGCAAGGAGATCCATATCGTCGAGGTGTTGTTATTGGTTCAGGTGTTGGTGGCATTCAAACAATTGAATATTATGCTGGCGTGTTAACTGAAAAGGGCCCGCGTCGGATGAGTCCATTCACTGTTCCGAAGTTGATGGTCAACGCAGCCGCAGGGAATACCTCAATTCGATACAACTTGCGGGGCGTGAATTCTTCCCCAGCAACTGCTTGTGCAACAGGCGGGCATGCCTTGGCTGAAGCATATATGTTCATCGCAACCAACCAAGCCGAGTTTATTCTCGCTGGTGGTGCGGAAGGGGCGGTGTCACCTGTGTGTGTCAGCGCATTCTCTGCGATGAAAGCATTGTCAACAAGAAATGATGAACCAACGTTGGCTTCGCGACCATTTGATATCGATCGCGATGGATTTGTGCTTGCCGAAGGCGGAGCAGTGCTAGCGGTTGAAGAATTGGAGCATGCCAAAGCAAGAAATGCAAACATTTATGCTGAGATTATCGGGTTTGGAATTACTGGTGATGCTGGCCACATCGCAGCACCGAATGCTGCAGGTGAAGGTGCAAAAGCAGCGATGAAAGCAGCAATTACGCATGCTGGTATCTCCCCCGATCAAATTGACTACATCAACGCCCACGGCACATCAACACCACTGGGTGATATAGCAGAGGTCGCAGCAGTGAAAGAATTGTTTGGTGATCACGCATACAAGCTTGCGATGAGTTCAACAAAATCATGCACAGGTCATACACTTGGTGCAGCGGGGGGACTTGAATCGATCGCAGTTGTAAAAGCAATCTGCGATGGAGTGATGCCACCAACGATAAATTTAGATCAACCAGATGAAGGTTTTGATTTGAATTTCGTAGCGAATGAAGCACAAGAACGAGAAATTACCATCGCCTTAAATAACTCGTTTGGTTTTGGTGGGCACAACGTGTCGATTGCCATTGCTGCATTCAACGATTAATACGGAAACGAAAGACCAGTCCAGAGCATGACACTGTCTCGAGTGGGATTGTTGGTATACATATTTGCATTTGAAATGTGAAACCAGCGTACCCCAACGAGCCACCGGCTGTTGTTTCCAGCATCGAAAGAGAATCCACTTCCCAGTTGGATTGTAAAGTTAAATGTGGAACCACCAGCTGGAACATTGGCACCCATTCGTACCAACCCCGCCCCGCCTTCAACAAACATGGACCATGAATCTTCATCGATGAAGTGCCAACGCAATTGTACCGATGCATTCAGACCCATCGCGTCTTTTCCAGTCTGTTCAACATCGAGGAGATGGATCCCAAGATCAAGACTGAGATTGTTTTCTACAAAGTGTTCGATCTCAAACCCAATTCGAACCAACCGGTTTTCAGTTTCTTCAGTGTCAACTGCGTACCCAGCAACAACATCCCACCGCTTTGAACCCTTCTTTCCCCATTCGGTGTGAAGTGGTATTTGATTGTCAAATTGAACTCGTGCTATTGGCTCTGCGTCGTTGTACAGACTGTCTAGATTCATTGATAGCGTAGAAGCAGCGGGTACATTGAAGGGTATAGTGAGATCTTGAGTTGTAAGAAGTAATGGCAGTAGGTACAGCATAAATTCGCCAATTAAGTGATCCCAAGGGGATTCGAACCCCTGTTCCCAGGATGAAAACCTGGTGTCCTGACCTGACTAGACGATGGGACCTATTCGGGGAAGGGATGATACCTAACTCACGGGATCGTTGCTGCGTGTATCCTGAGAATATGCTTCATGGGATTCTGATCGCACTATCTATATTCATGATTGATAGAGAACCTCCCGCACTCTCTGAGGTCGATCAAATTCGGCTCGAGGCAACTGCGGATGGGAGAGACTCATTGGGAGAAGGGTTCGCAACACTCGTTGAGAACAGTCACCTTTGGCAAGTGCCGAATGAAGGAGCAGAAGCACCTGACTTACGGTTACTTCGTGAATCGCCAGCGATGTTTCGAGGTGATGTGTTTGTAGTGAACGGAGTGTTGCAGCAACAAGCGAAACTTGATTCTCCATGGGAAGACGTGTCAGAGTGGTTTGTTAGAGATACTGAAGGCATTCCCTTCACACTCTATGTCGTTGGAGATATTGACATGGCGACCGGAAGCACAATAGTGACGACAGCGAGGTTTTATAAAACTATGTCCTTTGAAGGTCGCGACAAGCAGTTGCGACTGTACCCAGCGTTTGTTACTCCAGTGGTTGCTATCAGTCCAGTGTCACCATCGAGTGCTTCGTACCCGATGCTTCTCGCTATTCCATTTCTTGGCATCGCTTCAATCGTGGTCTTTGTTCTTGCCCGATCATCAGGGAGAAAATCTCATCGAAGCAGGATTGCTCACGTACAAACGGACGATGTACTAGATGCAATGTCAGAATCCAGCAGTATGCTTTCTGATGATCCTGCACAAGCATTGGAACTCATGTACGACAAAACGGAAATCAAAGTATGAACACCGTATCCATGTCGCTTGGTGATAGATCCTACGACATCATTATTGGTTCGAATATGTTGGAGGATCTAAGTGTATTAGTGAACGAAGTTCTCAAGGCATCGAAGTATTTTTTCGTGCTCGACAGCGTCATCGAAACCACCCATGCTGCAGCAGCGATGCAGTCATTTGATGGAGAACACTCCTCGTGTGCTATTGAAGCAACTGAGTCGGAAAAAACGCTTGCGACCACCGAGCGCATATGGTCCACCATGATCGAATCTGGGTGCGACCGTCACTGCCCGATCATCGCCATTGGTGGTGGGATTGTTGGAGATGTGGGTGGATTTGCTGCGTCTTCATTTATGCGAGGTGTGCCGATTGTCCAAGTCCCAACTACGTTACTCGCAATGGTTGATGCATCAATTGGTGGTAAGACCGGTGTTAATCTTCCAATCGGTCGCGAAGATGGTTCGTCTGTCTGGGGTAAAAATCTCGTTGGTTCGTATTGGCAACCTCAACTTGTTGTGGCGGATGTGGACACCTTGCGAACCCTTGATGACCGTCAATTCCGTTGTGGTCTTGCAGAGTGTGTGAAGCATTCAATGCTTGGCAATGATGATCTCAGAAGTTTTATCCAGCAGAACGCCGATGCGATATTCAGTAGAGATTCGGATGTGCTGATCGAGTTGGTGACCAGCAGCGCAACCATCAAGACTGAAATCGTTGCAAAAGATGAACGAGAGTCCGGATGTAGGGCGTTGCTCAATCTTGGTCATACCTTCGCACACGCAATAGAACCCTTGCCTGAACTTTCGCTCTTTCATGGAGAAGCAGTCTCGATTGGACTCTGTGCAGCATTGGCATGTTCCGAAGCGATGGGCTTGGTTGATGCAGATGTTGTCGATCGAATAAAGGAGTTGCTGACGACCTTAGGGTTGCCAACACGATTGCCGATGCCAGTGAATGCACAGGATCTCAACCTTTTGATGAAGGCAGACAAGAAAACGAAAGATGGCACAATCCACCTTGTCTTACCGACTTCAGAAAACGCAACGATCGTGGAGGATGTTGACAAAAGCGCAATCAGTTTGGCTTGGGCTTCTGTCGGAGCATCAACGTAAGTTAAATAACAGCATTGCTCAAGGAATCCTAACCCCAGTTCCGATAAGGAACTGTCTGTTCTTTATTGAATTTTTGAGAGGATGCCTGTGCGTACATTTGCAATTGTGAACCAAAAAGGTGGTTGTGGAAAGACAACGACTTCGATCAACGTGGCTGCGGTGTATGCACGCAGAGGATTTCGAACGCTGCTTGTGGACATGGATCCTCAAGCACACTGTGCTGCTGGATTGGGAGTTCCAGAGGAGCAAATTGAGTTGAGCATCGGTGATGCACTGACTGCGACTCATGATGCCACCATGGAGAAGGACAAATACCTCTGGGAAATTACTCGGAACCTTCACCTTGCACCTAGCACAATGATGCTCTCGGCGCTTGAAGCTCCTGGCGGTGCACTGCAAACTATGCCGGACAAAGACCGTCGTCTTGAAAGCCTACTGCAATCATGGGATAAATCATTTGATCGATGTGTCATTGATTGTCCACCGAATATTGGCTTGCTCACCTACAACTCCCTACGGGCTTCAACTGAAGCGTTGATACCAGTTGAGACTGGTTTCTTTTCTCTTCGCGGTGCTCGAAGGCAACGAAAGACAATCGAAGCGTTGATTGCGAGAATTGGTAAATCAATTGACTGCAGAATTATCCCCTCAATTCATAGGCCATCTCCACTTGCACGCACCTTGCTTCTTCGACTTCAAGAATCATTCGGATCCGAAGTTGCACCGACTGTGATTCGAGATCACGAAACACTTCGCGAAGCAGCGAGTTTCGGACAACCAGTGATTGACTTTGCTCCTGGATGTGAAGCCGAACACGACTTTGAGGCTCTTGTGAGTTGGCTTGAAGAAATATATGCAGCACCCAATCCGATTGTTGAAGTTGCTGAGGGTGCCGGAGGACGAGCAGCAGAACTTGCTCGTCGCGTCAATGCATTTTCTACCAAGTCCGAGGATTCGCCGATCATTGGTCGAATTACACCAGAACAGGAACTAGATGGCACCAAGTTCTGAACAATATGCTCAACTTGCAGCCCTCTTCACGACTGACCCAGACCCAGAGGTGAAGTCATCTATCGAACTTTTGTTACCAGCACATTTGCCTGTTCAAGGCGGGTTGTGGCTTGTTCCATATGCTGGCAGGGAAGCAGCAGATGGTTTGGCAATCTTGTTGAGGATGCAAGAGGACACAATCGATCTTGCAGCGATTGGTAATGGTGACTTTGATCTTTCTGGATGTGATTCACTTGACTCTGTAATGGAATGCATTGGGACTGCTGTGGCCCATTGGATTGTGCAACCTCCTTCGGATTCCGATCCAACTTCATTGTTGCACTGCGATGCAGATTGTGTCACGCTCTTGTCAGGCGCAGATCAAGCAGCAGTTGTAGGAGCGTATCGCCTTCTCAAAGGGTTGATTGCTGCTTCGGGAACAACTGTTGATCTACCTTCGATCAGATTGGTAATCGTTGGAGCCGAAGAACGAGCAGCGGGTGATGCTGCAAGTCGAATTATTCAAACTGCACACCACCAACTTGACGTTCAAATTGAAGTCGGTCTACCACTACCGGCGATGGGCAGTACAAGCAAAGTAATTTCGCAAGTAAGCATTCCTCGAACGCGGAACATTGTCGATTTGATGAGTTGTTTGCGGAGCAGTTTTGCGCCGCCAGAAGAAATCTCAACAACACACCGTTTTGAGCACCCCGACTCAGGGCACTCTACTCCCGAGCGATCGACACCTGATCATGTAGAACACCCTGAACCACCGACTCCACAAGAGTCGATCAAGATTGTGGAATCACAAGCACCACATGTGGAAGAACAACCAGTTGTTGAACCAGATTCAGCCCCTATGAATTCATATGCAACGTATGTTGATGGATTGTTGTCGATTGCACCTCGATGCCCCGAACACGAACACATCGAACTCGCCATCGATGGCAATGGTCGCATGCATGTGCTTTCAAATGCTGAGGATTTTCGAGATTGTGCGATTGTTGCAGGGTGGTTTGGACGCCATCACAAATTAATCGTGATGGCGTGTGGTGGCATAGCAATTGATACCGAGAAACCACCGATCCAACACCTCTTTACCAATGATGCAGTCTCGGTTGCCGATTTGCATGGCAGCGGGGTTCGGCTTCATCTCATCGCAGAAGTTGAGGTAGATGGCAAGACTGGTACGTTCAGTACACCCCTCAACTAAGATTGCCGCTTGGGGGTACCCCCGAGCCGTCAATGTGGGTATGCTGTTGGGTCGTGCAAAACGAATGTACATCCCGTCTTACTCTAGTAGAGCCCCAAATAGCCCGTTCTGGTCGTCTTAGGGCGATGTTTGTCTCAATTGCCGCGATTGCCCTGCTGATGGTTGCGGTGTATGTACAACCTGCTTCAGAGGGTATAGGAACACATCAACAACTTGGATTGCCCCAGTGTGGGTGGATTCTCGCTGCAAATATTCCGTGCCCAACGTGTGGGATGACAACCGCGTGGAGTCACACGGTGCGGGGTGAATTCCCATCCGCTTTTCTTGCGCAACCTATGGGGATGCTGTTGGCAATCGGGACGATGTGTGTCGCTGTTGGCGGGGGTATTAGTGCCATGACTGGGTATTCATTCAATGGTTTGTTGTATCGATTCGCCCCATCAAAAGTATTTATTGTGATTGCCATAGTGACACTTGCGTCTTGGGGGCTTAAAATCCTTCTACATCGAGACCTTATATGATCAGAATCACCGCCATATTTTCCGCATTGCTCCTCGTTGCCGCTGGGCTCGGCTGCTCACTTATTGCTTTTGGCGCAGCAGCGAAACAAGCAATCGATGACCAAATGTTGATCGAGAAGCCAGCCGAGTATCCACTTGAAGGGATGTCGGTTGCGGTTGTGATCAACACAGATCTTGTCATCCATTATGAGCATCCGGGAATTGCAAGTCTGATTGCAGAGGCAATCTCTGGTCGGATTGCGAAGTACGTTAAGGACGTCAGTGTTGTCCATCCGGGAATGATTGCAAAGTGGCAATTTGAAACACCGCAATGGACTGCGATGCCAACCTCAGAAATAGCGAAGGAACTCCAAGTTGATCGTGTTATATATATTGACCTCCACGAATACAGACTGACACCCCCAGGAAATCAGTGGCTATGGGAGGGTCGTTGTTCTGCTGTCATCGGCATCATTGAAGCGGGCAGTTATGAACAAGACGGCTTTTCAGATTCCTATGAGATCTCAGCGATGTTTCCTTTCAGACCAAGCATACTTAGTCGCGATGAAGCAAAAGAAGCGGATATTGAGCGGGGCGTACTCAATGAATTTATCAAGCAGAGTTCTTGGCTGTTCTACTTCCATGAAGAACCAAAACATCCCGATCGATACCGACCGGAGTTAAATTTATGAGAACGGTAGTCGCAACCATTGTTCTCTTCGTTGCGTGTTGTGTATTGTCCTCATGCAACATTATTGCTGGGGTTTCGTACGTTGTTACACCTGATCCATCGCAAGATGCAGCATATATATTGCCTGACAGACGAACCGTCGTGTTTGTTGATGATCGCCGGAATGTAATGCACCCGACTCGCTTGCGGAGGGTGATTGCCGAGCGAGTGACTCGTGATCTCCTATCACAAGAGATTTTGACAACCGTGGTTTCTCCAAGAGATGTCATGCGTGTGAGTGCTGCGAACGATCGACATAATGATCCACTATCAGTTGCAGAACTTGGTCGTGCAGTTGATGCGTCAGTTGTGATTTATATCGAGATGGGTGCATTTGGCCTAACGAGTGATGGGCAAACGGCAAATCCAAGGGCAAGTTGTACTGTTCGAGTGATCGATGTCGATCAACGCTCTCGTCTATTTCCTACGGACGTAGCAGCCCATTCTATCTTTACGACCCTTGAAAGAATCGATCCGCATCGAATCGAATCAGGTGGCGAGATACGTAAACTCGCAGAAGAACTTGCTGAGAAACTTGGCGATTCTGTTGCGAAGGTGTTTTACACCCATAATACAGGTCGACTCGGCGATAATTTGAATCGGAAGTAATCAGTGCAGACATTGCACATCATTACACCCTCCTCTTACACGACGTCAGCGGCATGTATCCGTTTGATGCAGATGACGATGAAGCACCTTGGCGGTTCTCATCAAGTGCTTGTGATCGGTGACGAGATGGATGCTACGGAAATACGATCGAGGGATATGAACGTATTGGGTTCTATCGATGGTCCAGTGAATGCTTCAGGTACCCTTGATCGGCGTGTACGAAATTTAGTCGATAGTATTTCGACAAGAATTCAACCATTGAGAATATTCGCTTGGGGGTGGCATGGTGCAACGGTTGCGAGTGGTCTTGGGGGTGATTACAACCCAGTTGCAATCGTCGATGACATCGATCGATCGTGTTCGATGAGTACTGGAACGATGACCATTATTCCAACGAGCCACGCGGGATCGAAAATTCTTAGATCGCTAGGTGTTCCTGTTGAGTCGATCGCAGAACCAAACGTCGGCGTGGTGCCGACCTCAATCCTTGTGGATCGCAGCACAGTGAGAGATTTGCTTCACATTCAGGATTCGGAAATCGTTGTTGCTCTGGTAGGAAAACGATTGTCATGGCAGGAAGTGATCAGAATGGCGGCACGATTCAGATCTGCAGCCCAGCATGTGGATCTCGTCATTCCGGCGGGATATCTTGATCATGCTCAACTGGTTGATGTTGCTCGTAAACAAGGTCTTTTAGACATGTTGCATGATTCACCAAGTCAGTTACGACATATTGATATCGTGCATGGTGTTGATGCTGTGTGGGCACCCTTGGTGGCACAGTACGTCGAATCATGTGAAGTGCTTGATGTCATTGAAACAGCGATGTCCGGAGTTCCATTGGTGGTCTCTGAATCCCACCATGTTGCAAGCGTCCCTGAAATGGGGGGTCTGATCGCAACCTCAAAGAGTCAAATCGATATTTGTGGGTGGATCATCTCGCTACAAGGTGACACGACTGAGAAGTTGGAGATAGCCGAAGCCTTGAAAGCGCATATCACGCCACTTGCATCACCTTCGATTTTTATTGAGGGTTTACAACTGCGAATGCCATCAACGTTTTGATTTAGAGGGAACTCTCTTTGCAGTTGAACGCGGTCGTTTCCGATTTTCATATGTTGGGGGAGTGACAAGAGAATCCATCACAGTTCTATTTTTACTTGTTGGTTGCACATAAGCCGCAACTACTTGCCCGAGGTATAACCTGCACTCTGCATCGGGTGAGAGGTGACCTTCTAATTTACAATCGAACCACGCGATCGAATTTTGAAGGATTGGCATACCCGTGACCGCACTGTCAGTTTGTATAGAAAGAAAGGGATCGTCATCAGCCTCATGCCTGCTGCCAAATAACCTTTGTACTCTCTTGTCGTTTTTCGGAACCATGCAAAGTGCAAATGCACGTGCATCTCGAAGCATTGGTTCTATTGGTTGGCCTTTTGTGATCGCGACTACCAACAGCGGGGGTTCCGAACTGCACTGTTGCACCCAGTTGGTAATGATTCCATCTCGGAACTGGTCATGTTTGCACGTCAAGACAAACGTCGCAGCAGGAACACTGCGAAGTGCATTGTGGATCATTTGTGGATCAAGCGTAAGATCTGTCATCGGTGAATTGCGCGCAAATAAACAAATGGAACTAGTTGTCCCAACAGTACTTAGAATGCCACGGAACGGAGGAGATGCAACGTCCGAGAACCAAAGACTTTCGCTTTTTTAAAGAAAGTGTTGCAAAATGGGAAAAGGTGGGGTATCGTGGGGTCGATTGGAAATGGCAACTAAGGATTCAAACTTTGTTATTTACTGGCGAAATAGATCGATCTATCGACGACAAACTTCGTGTGTCGATTCCCTCCGAAATGCGTTCGGGGTTCGCCAGCGGTCCAGGGCCAAGCATTGTCTACGCATCACCGGGACCGAACACAGCAATTTGGCTTTGGCCGGAAGCAACCTTCGAGGCAATGGCGAACTCGTTCGAACAATCACTCCTTCCAGACGAGGACGTGATGGACTTCGAACAAGTCCTCTTTTCACAATCACGAAGGATCGAAATCGACAAGGTCGGTCGTATCCGTTTACCCGACGCATTATTGAGTCTTGCACAGATCACCGATCATGTCGTGATCTTGGGAGTTCGAGATCATCTGGAACTTCGAGATGCGAACAGTTGGGCAGCATTGCGGGAGCAAAAACTTTCCAAACTTCGCGACACAATGATTCGCGCACGGCAGCAGGGAATTCGTGGTTCACGAAAGACAACAGAATGACGGGGCAACCAATGATTTCAATTACCGAGCAAGGACGCTCGGGTCGCGAGGGGGTAGGTGTCACGGATGACGTCGCCATCTCGTTTGAAATACAAGCAGCAATGGCTGCAAGAAGTGAGTCACGGATGACTCATATGCGAAAAAGTACCGGCAAGGACGTTAGGTACTGATCAACCCGGTTCTCGACTCGTGCCCGTGTCGAGAGCCCTTCCTCAAGTTGGCTGAACTCCCGTTCAGCCTCACTTCCCTTTGGCTTGCGGCATGACCCACCACATGCCGCGAGCCTTTTTAAATTGATGCGGATGTAGTAACGCACTGCCAATGAAGTGAATTACATCCTCGCGTTAATTAATTAAGATTCGTTGGAAGCGGGGCGGATTTTCCCTGCAATCGCAGGACCAGATTCAACAATCTGAGATGCAACCTCACGCCTGTGTACGGCGACCTCCCGTGGAAAGTCCAGTGCAACCCGAACCCGATCGCCCTTGATTGAGGCAATCCGAACAACACCCAGCGGATTCGCTGGATCTCCAATGACGATTTCTTCCCCTTCTCTTCGTGTAATAACTAGCATAATGCGGACCTCCTGCCGCTCATTCCTGTATAGAACTCTCGCGCAGCCTGCGCGAACCACCATGTACACATGGTAGCAACCACGGCAGAAATTACCAGTAATGGAATGAGAAACCCCTCGCAAATGCCCACAGGGCAATATGTTGTGATCAACCGGCTATTCAACAGGTCGAACAGCTGTGACGCCATCAACACGACTTTTAATCATGACTTCAACCCCACCCTGCAACGTCATATCAAGAGATGGGCAGCCGATGCAAGCCCCAAGAAATCGTACT
>Ga0066376_10003455_pt1 | contig 14112 bp, 11 predicted proteins | sample Knorr_S15_td_Bot_FD_77009 | JGI IMG/M metagenome (GOLD analysis project Ga0066376, IMG submission 77009) | Marine microbial communities from Southern Atlantic Ocean transect - Knorr_S15_td_Bottom_ad_5009_LV_A | ecosystem: Environmental > Aquatic > Marine > Oceanic | place: Southern Atlantic... | reverse complement strand
TTAATCATCGCCATTTCCAGGGCACGGCGCACACCGAAGTCTCCGCAACCGGGGCACCATTTGAAGTCGTATTCAGCATTCTTCTTGCTCATGCCCGAACCATCTCCTTATCGAAAGCACCCACTAAATCCTTCACTTGTGTCACCAAGTCACGCACTTTGAAGGGCAGGCCGGTGTATTGAGTTATCGCCTCGGCTTTCACGCCCATTGAACGAAGGATGCTGGCGAATTGGCCTTGATAGTTGAGCTCCGGCACAATCACCAAATCCTTTTTTCGGAGCTCCTCCAGCATCTTTGGAGGCAGGGGATTGAGGAACATTGTGTAATACCAACCGATGTCTACACCGATTTTTTGCAACTCTAGATATGCGTCCTGGGCAGGACCTTTACTTCCTCCCCAGGGAACCAGAGCGATCGATGCTTCGGCATTGTCTCGCTCGTAGTCGTCTTCTTCCAGCAGATGAATCTTGCTGAAACGCCGCTGGGTCATCTGAATGTGGCGCTCTCCCAAGTGTGTGGTATCTCCCATGTCGTCGTGCTCACTGCCGTTGGCCACGTATGCGCCGGGGCTACCTGGCAAAGGCATGGCCGACAACTCAAAGCCAGCATATCGTTTGTACCCGTTGGTGCCCTGGTATACCAACCTGTTTTCAATCTCTACTTTAGAAATGTCGGGCTTGGGGATGTTCTGCACCCTTTCAGCCAGGGACATTTCGCTCATCAAGATGACCGGCCCTTGGTATTTCTCGGCCCAATTCAAGGCTTTAATGGCTCCGTAGAAACACTCTTCGACAGTACCCACGGCGATAATTGGTAACCTCACATCGCCATGGGCCGGGAACATGCAACTCATCAGGTCCGATTGTTCTGTCTTGGTGGGAAGTCCGGTGGCCGGCCCGCCCCGCTGTACGTCCACGATCACCATGGGAATTTCCGCCATCCAGGCCAGCCCCAAACCCTCGCTCATCAGGGATATTCCGGGACCTGCAGTTGCGGTCATGCACTTTTTGCCAGCGAAGCCGGCACCCAAAAGCGCCGTGATGGACTCGATCTCCGAGCTAACCTGGTACGAAAATTTTCCTGACCCAACCAGGTTTCGCTCCATGTATAACAACACGGTAGTTGCCGGAGAGATGGGGTAACCGGCGTAGAACTCCAGTCCCGCTGCCAATGCGCCCAAACATATTGCTTCGTTGCCTTTGAGCATTATCTGGGTTTCTTCCGGTTTTTCAGGAGGGGCGAGTTCCCCAAGAGAGAACCCGGATTCAGCAATATGGTCCCGGCCAAGGTTCATGGCCTCGATGTTGGACCTGATAATCTCGTCGTCTCCTGTTCGACCTCGGGTGAACCGCTTGGTCACGAACTCTTCCAAGAAATCCTTGGGCATGTTCACCAGATGGGCCAGAGCGCCTATGACGACCATGTTGGCTGCCCGGTTATTTCCGGTGGATTTAGCCAATTCGTCGATCGGCAATCCAAAGCCACGGGAATCATCATCCAATTTAAATTCGTTGGAGTTAAAGATTATGACGCCGCCATCACGCACTTCGCTTTGGTGAGTGTCATAAGCTTCCCGGTTGAAAACCACCAAGACGTTTACATCGTCGCCGGCGCTGAGTATTGGTTTAACGGAGATGCGGGCTTGAGTCCAAGTGGGGCCGCCCAATATCTGGGACGGGAAAGTAGCGAAGGTTAATGCGTGGTAACCGGCGTTGGTGGCGGTCTGAGCCAGGCCTTCAGCTGAGGTGACTACGCCTTGGCCGCCTTCGCCAGCGAACCGAACTACAAAGTCACGCATTTGCATATGGGGACCTCCCAGGCTAAATGTCAGGAATGACGGAATAGCTGCGAATCAGCGGCAGTTACAGGCACGTAATTCTTGTGCATAATCTCTATACATAAAATCTAGGCATATGTAAGATGATGTGGCGGTATGAGGGGCGTAGTGGTGTTAGGGAGTTTGTCATTGTGGTACGGATTCGGCACCTGCGGACATCTCGGGTTCGCATTAATTGTCGGCAAACCTTTTATTGCCCATATCGGAACAACCCTTAGGGTCGGTTTGAATACGTAATTGAGCCTACCGATGTTATCATTATGCCTGACGGATTGTCAATTGAATTTACGCCTCGGTCAACCGATTTATCTCCAAATTCCGGGCTAAGTTTCGCTCAAGTCCCGCTGCTGCTTTCCTGTTCTCATTTATCCGCTAATAATTTGGTATCCGCTAATAATTTGGCCGAACGTCCCTCAAACGCCTGACGCGCTCAGCGATAGGCGGGTGGGTGGAAAACAGGCCTGCCATGGAAAAATTGCTTTGTTGCTTGCTCTTTTCTTCTTTCAGCGGGTTCACGATAAACAAGTGGGATGCCCCTTCGGCGACTTTCATGGGACGGGCCTGACTTCCTTGCTCCAGCTTCTCCAAAGCACTGGCCAACGCTAAGGGATTGCCCGAAGTGCGGGCCCCGGTTGCGTCGGCTTGGTACTCCCGTGTGCGAGAGATTGCCGAGCGAATCATGGTAGCGGCCACGCCAGCAATCATGGCCACAAGCAGGGTGCCAATCATAGAGCCAATGCCAGAATTGCGGTCTCGGCCACCGAACATCATGCTCATCATTGCGCCCCACTTGGCGATTGTCGCCAATATCATGATGGTCATAGCCATGGTGGCCACCACCGACATAATCAGGGTGTCCCGATTGCCAACGTGGGCCATCTCGTGGGCCAAAACGGCTCCCAGTTCCTCTCTACTAAGTATGCGGCGTATGCCGGTGGTCACGGCCACTGCGGCATGTTCCGGGTTGCGCCCAGTGGCAAAAGCGTTGGGAGAATCTGAGTCAATCTGGTAAACTTTTGGCATGGGCAGACCAGCCATTGACGCTTGTTCCGCGACTATGCTGAAAAGCTCCCGGTCGTCTTGCTCCGATATTGCATGGGCATTGGCCATTTTCAGGGCCAGGGTGTCGCTCTTCCAATACATAAAGAAGTTGATAAACAAGGCGACCACTAAGAAAACTATCATCAGTGGAATGCCACCCAGGATTAGCCCGATTACCAAGAGCAACCCGCTCATGATCATCATCAGGGCGAAGGTTTTAACGGTATTCATGGCAATTTGACCGCCTCTAACAGATTTGGTGTGAGCGCTCGGGCCAAGCTGGCATTACAGAAACAATCACTGCGCACAGTGTTCTTAATTATAGCATTCCAGGCACTCTAGGGCGTTCGTTCCTGTGTTATCAGAGGACTCGGATTTTCTGAATCTCAAGGTGAAATTTTCGTTGACACCCTTTAATACTTAGTGATACATTTCACATTGTTTTGAGGGATAGACAGGAGGACATTCTATGGCGTTAAAGATTGCGGTTTTGGCCAAACAAGTGATAGACCCTGAAATGCCCATGGCGGCATTCCAGGTGGACTCAAATGCCAATAAAGTGGTTACGCCTCCCAATATTCCTCCCGTGGTGAACGGCTTCGACGAAAATGCGGTGGAGGCGGCGCTACTGCTGAAGGATGCCCAGGAAGCCACCATCACCGTGATTTCCAGCGGCACCGAATTCGCCTTGGATGTGATGAAAAAACCACTGTCCATGGGAGCGGACGAGTTGATTCTGCTTCAGGATGATGCGTTCGGCAACACCATAGACAGCTTTTTCACCGCTCAGGTTTTAGCCGAGGCAGTTCGGAAACTTGAAGGATTCGACCTGATTATCTGTGGCCGGCAAGCCTCCGACTGGGACAATGCCCAAGTGCCCTTGGGTTTAGCCGAACTTCTGGGGCTTTCCTGCATCGCGTTATGTCGGAAAGTGGACGTGAGCGACGGCAAGGTAACCGCCGAGCGCAATACCCCGGACGGTTATGAAGTGGTGGAGGCCGACCTGCCCGCCTTGGTCACGGTCAGCAACGAACTGGGCCAACCGAGATACCCAACCCTCAGGGGGATAATGGCGGCCACCCGCAAGAAGCCGACCATCTGGACCATTAGCGACTTGGGTATGGACCCGGCTCAACTTGAACCCCGAGTCACTCTGCGCAGCCTGTTCGTTCCCGAAAGCGGACAAGAATGTGAGTACATTGAAGGAGAGAATGCCGCCGATGCCGGTCGCCAATTGGCGCTGAAACTCCGAGAAGACAAACTTATCTAAGGCCCACCGGGTATCAGGTCCACAATTCTAAATTAATTCTGAATCATTGTTTATCTCGGGTGCCGATTCACAAACAAGGTGACTGGTCTTGTATCTAATATCCCTTGGAGGAAATCATGGCAGAGGCAACAGGTGTTTTAGTCCTGGGCGAGTTGACCGGTGGTGGGTTATCCTCGGTCTCTCAGGAGCTTTTGGCGGCAGGGCGCAAGTTGGCCGACGATTTAGGCGAAGAACTGGCCATTGCCTTGTTGGGCGCCAGCGTTGATAGCGCCGGTCAGCAGGCAATCAGCTACGGAGCCGACAAAGTCTACGCTGTGACCCATCCTCTGCTGGAGCAATACCAGGTGGACTTAAACCTGGCTGCCCTGCAATCCCTCTGCCAAGAAATCAGTCCCAACATCCTACTCATAGCCCGCACCGAAGACGGCCGGGAGCTTGCGCCGCGGTTGGCATTCCGGTTGGGGGTGGGCCTAGCCCAAGATTGCTTGGAAGTGTCTGTGGACCCGTCGGCTCGACGTCTGCTGGCGAACCGCCCAGTTTATGGCGGTAATGCCGTTGCTGTGATTAGCTGCGACTTCACGCCGCAGATTGCTGCGGTTAGGCCAAAAGTTTACGAGCCTCTAGAAGCGGACTCATCCCGCCAAGGCCAGATCGTGTCGTTCCCGGTGGAATTGGAAAGTTCCCAAGCCCGAACTCGGGTTGTGCAAAGCGTTGAGGAAGCCTCCACAGGCATCAAGCTGGAAGACGCACGGGTCGTTATCTCCGGAGGCCGTGGGCTGGGTGGACCTGAACCATTCTCCCACTTGGAGGAACTGGCCCAGGTTATGGGAGGCGCAGTGGGCGCGTCCAGGGCCGCGGTGGACTCGGGCTGGGTTCCCGTTGCCTACCAGGTGGGGTTGACCGGCAAGACTATCACTCCCGACATTTATATAATGGTCGCCATCTCAGGGGCTAGCCAGCACATGGCCGGTTGTTCCGGAGCGAAGGTCATTGTGGCCATCAACAAGGACTCCGAGGCCAACATCTTCCGGGAAGCCCGTTACGGCGTAGTCGGTGATTGGGAGCAGGTGATACCCGCTTTCACCGCTGCGGTGCGTGAACTGGTTCAAAGCTAATCAATGCTTCTCCAGCGCGGGCCATAGGGACTATAAACCGTGCCTGCGCCCAGGTGATTCACTCCAGAAAACCATCACCAGCCTCGTCATTCCAGCGAAAGCTGGAATCCAGAAAATGTTGCAACCCAAAGAGCCCGTGGACACCAGCCTACGCCGATGTGACGGATGGGATACTCCACAGGCTGCTCTAAATCCTCCACCCAGTATCTGCCACTTAGATAAAGGCGGATTTGGTTATCCGCCTGCTAGAATCTACCAAACCACGAATTTTGACACCCACGCCCGGAGGATTCAATGCGCATCGCGGTTTTCGGCGCAGGTGGAACCGGCGGCTACCTTGGCGCTTTGCTGTCCCGCTCGGCCAACCAGGTTTCGATGATTGCCAGGGGTGAGAACCTGAAGGCGATCCAAGCCAACGGCCTGAGGGTAGAGAGCACCAAGGGCGACTTCGTTGTTCACCCGGCCCAAGTCACCAGCGTACCGGCCGAGATTGGCACGGTGGATACGGTCATCGTTGCAGTCAAGGCCTGGCAGGTCCCCGAAGCCGCTCAGGCCATCGTGCCCCTAGTGGGCCCCGACACCGCCGTGGTGGCCCTCCAAAACGGTGTGGACGCTCCAACTCAGTTGGCCGACGTACTGGGAGAGAAGCACGTGATGATTGGATTGTTGATTCTACGTAGCTTCCGCATTTCTCCCGGCTGCTTCCGTCATACATTCGACAGCGACCCCAATCTTCAGATTGGTGAATTCGACAATCGGCCCAGCCAGCGTGCGGAAGATTTGGCCAGCGTTTTCAGGGCCGCCGGTCTTTCCGTGGCGATCCCCCCGGACATTCGGGCTAGCCTTTGGGAGAAATTCTGTTGGGCTTGTTACTCGGCGGGGATACCCACAGTGTCCCGAAGCCCCATGGGGATATGGCGGCAGCAACCCGAACTGCGGCGTATGGCCGAGGAGGCGGGATTGGAAGCAGCGGCCATCGCAAAAGCTAACGGCGTAATCGTGCCCGAGGGTTTCATTGACCGCTTCCGCCATATGACCGACAACTTGGCACCTACGGCCAAACCTTCAATGCAGGACGACATCATGAACGGAAGGCCGTCGGAACTGGAGTCGTGGAACGGCGCAGCTGTCCGACTGGGGCTCGAATGTGGAGTGGATACGCCGGTAAACAGCTTCATCTATCATTGCTTGCTGCCCCTGGAAATGAAAGCCAGGGGACAAGTGGAGTTCGACTAGGGGGTACTTCCAAAGATTTTAAGCTTCCGGCGGCCGCTGGTTGTGCCATGGGGTTGCTTGTTCGTAGGCGTGGGCGACTTTCAGGATAAGTTCATCTCCGCCGGGTCGGCTGCCTATCTGGAGACCGATGGGTAGACCGTCGGCGCTGAACCCGCAGGGCACTGAAGCGGCTGGGGAACTGGCCAGATTGAACAACCGTGTTAGCAGGTAGGGTAGACGGGATGCTGTCTCTTTGCTGGTTATCGCCGGGTCATCTTGTATATCCTGAGCCGGTCTGCCGCAAGTGGGCAGCACCAGCACATCGTACTTGGCCAAGGCTTCTTGGACTTGGTCCCGTAGCATGGTCCTAAGCTTCTGGGCCTTGTAGTAGGCTTGGGCTGGCATGATGCTACCAACCAGTTGCTGGATTCGCACATCGTGGCCATAATCATGAATTCTTTCTTTGACCCATTCTCGGTGTTCGAAGGCCGGTTCCACGGCCAGCAGCACCGACGAGGCCACGCTGGCGGTGATGGTTAAGGGCAACGAAACATCCTCCACAGTAGCTCCCAACTCACCCAGCACAGCGATTGCTTTGACCACTGCCTCCCGAGTTTCATTCTCCACGAAATCGCTGTTGAGTTGCTCGGTAATCACTCCTATACGCAAACCTCGGATGTCCCCGGTCAGTGCGCTGCGGTAGTCCGGCACCGGGATTTTCCAACTGTGCTGGTCCTTGGGGTCTTGGCCTGCGATCGCGCCAAGGGTGATAGCTGCGTCTTCCACAGTGCGGGATATTGGCCCCACAGTGTCCATGGTCCACACACCCCGCATCACGCCATAGCGGCTGACCCGGCCCCAACTGGGTCTGAGGCCGACCAATCCACACCACGTGGCCGGGAACCTTATAGAGCCGCCGGTGTCTTCGCCCAACGATGAAGCGCAAAGGAACGCAGCGGTCGCGGCGCCGGAGCCGCTGCTGGAACCTCCCGTGTACTTCTGCAAGTCCCATGGATTTCTGGGGATGCTGAAACGGTGGGAAAACCCGGTGACCGCAAACTCGGTTAGGTTAGTCTTTCCCAAGACGATGGCACCGGCCTTCTTCAGATTAGCTATGACCGTGGCATCTTCGTTTGGAACATCGTCGGCCAGAAACCGGGAACCGCCAGTTGAGCGGACTCCTTTGCTCCAAAACTGGTCTTTCACAGCCACCGGCACCCCGTGCATGGGGCCAAGATGGTCCCCATTTACGATGGCCGCTTCGGCATTACGAGCGGCTTCCATCGCCTGCTCACGCATGACCGTAATATACGAGTTGAACTTGAAGTCCAGGCTATCAATCCGGTCCAGATAGGCTTCGGTAGCCTCAACCGGGGACACTTCTTTCTTCTCGATCAGGCGGGAAAGATCGGACGCCGACAGAAAGGGTAATTGTGCTTTGTCCACGGTGATGCCTCCTTGAGCTTCAAAGCAAAGCTACCGAACGCAGAGGATCGGAGAATGAGGATTAGGAAGTTACGCCTTGCAAAGGCGGATAACCGCTGAAAGCTGTTAACCAGCGCCCTATGCCGGGGGCAGAATGATGGGGAGGGGCTCCACGGCATCCAAGCCAGGCGGGTTAATCCCATCCAGCGCTTCCAGAAGGGCGTTCAGGCTATACATCACTTCGGTAAGCTCGGGGTCCTGAATGTCCAGGCCCACGGCTTTGCCCATGGCCCTTATCTCGTCTTTATTAAGGTCTGCCATCTCAGCCTCCGGTGTTTTTAGATATATCTAGCTTTGACAGGCCGATTGCCACTCACATATTCCATGAAAATCCCGCCAGCGTCAAGGCGCTACCCATTTTCGGTGTTTCCCCCAAAGTGAGGGGCCATCAACGGGGTTTGAAATTACGGTCTCGCTCCACGGTCCAGCCCAACTCAACTTGGCGCTCCAGGGGGACGGTGGCTGGAGATCTTCCGCCCACCGGAGACTTTCCGATTAGGTCTTGGTCTTCCAGAGATTGAACTGCTTCCTGGTTCAAACCCAGAAGCTGACCAAGAACAAGGTCGTTTTGCTCACCCAACAAGGCAGCGGGTTTGGTGATGGACAAGTCGTTTTTCGAGAGCCTCCAGCCACGACTGATGTACTCCCTGCGGCCCAATCCGGTTTCGGTCGGGTGCTCCACCGGCTCGAAGTACCCCCGAGCGCTGAAGTGAGGGTCGGCAAGTAATCCTCGAGCGTTCAGCACCGGCCCCGCCGGTATTCCCGCTTTTTGGAGAACCTCCATCACCTGATATTGGCCCTTGGTAGAAGTCCACCGGGACACAATGTCGTCCAACTGGTCCTGATTGGCCAACCTGCCCAAAGGCTCGCTGAATTGTTCGTCATTTATCTCTTCAAATCCCTGATCTGCGCCCAAAACCTGGCTAAAGGCCAGCCAATCGGTATCGTCACGCACGGCCAGGGTGACCCACTGGTCTTCACCCTCACAGGGATAACAACCGTGGGGAGCCATGGACTGGTGGCGGTTGCCCATGCGCTTGGTGCGGCGACCATTAAATGCGTAATCCAGCAGACCTTCGCCAGCGTAAGTTACCCCCACCTGGTACATGGCTAGGTCAATCCAGTTTCCACGTCCGGTGCGGGCCCGGTAAATCAGGGATGCCATTATGGCGGTTAGGGCAGTCCAACTGGCCAGAAAATCGGTGTAGGAATTCCCCATCTTGTTGGGGACGTCTTCGGGTGCCAGACCGTCTGGGCCGTCCTGCAAGTAACCCATGAACGCGCCGGTGCCGTGGGTGGGCTCCAAGGCGGACGCCATGGCGCCAAAGTTGCTCCATGGGCCGCTGTGGCCGTAGCCGGTGTTGGACACCATGATTAGGTCGGGCTTGACCGCCCGCAGGCTGGCATAGTCAAGGCCAAAGCGGGCCATCACCCTGGGCGTGAAGTTTTCCAGGACGATATCGCTGACTCGAACCAAGTCTTTCAAAACTTCTTGAGCTACCTCGGAGCGCAGGTCCAAGGTGAGGCTGGCTTTCCCTCGATTTAGGGTGTGGAATGTTCCGGACCGCTCCCAGTAAGCCTGGCCGGGTTCGTTGTCTGGAAAGGGGCCCATGATGGTACGGGTTGTGTCCATGAACTGGGTATGGTGGGTGTCGATCTTTATTACCTGGGCGCCAAAGTCGGCCAGGTTTGCCCCGGCAAAGGGCATGGCGAATACCCGGCTAAGGTCTACAACTCTTATGCCGTCCAAGGGTCGCCTTTTGAATATTTCACCATTCTTAAGTGCTGTCATGGTCTGATCTCATAAAGGTTATGGAACGGGTTTTGTAAATGAAGGAGATTGACGCTGCTGAAGCCTGCTTGGGCGCACATGTCTTCAAGTTTTTGCGGGTAAAGTCCCAGTCTGCCCAAGCCCTCACCGTCGTTGGCCAGGGATGTTGTCATGCAGTACAGAAGGCTGAACCCGTGGAACATGGTGCCCAAGGGACCAAGATTCTCTTCCAAATCGCCTGAGCAATTTATGTCCAGGAGCAGGTAGTATCCACCGGTATTTATCGACTGGCGTATGACGCTCAACAAACCCTGGGGGTTGGCGGCGTCGTGGACCACGTCAAATGTGGTGATAATGTCGTATTTCTGAGGAAGGCCTTGAGTCACGTCCAACTCTTGAAATTCGACTCGGTCGGCTACCCCTGCGGCTTGGGCATTGTCAGCCGCAAGTTCAATCGTTGGAGGGAAGACGTCGAAACCGGTAAATGTTGAATTTGGGAATTCCAGGGCCAGTTTGATTAAGGCCCGGCCTCGGCCGCAACCTACGTCGGCAACCGATGCCCCTGCTTCCAACTTAGCCTGCACCTCTGGCATGACGGGCATCCATTCCTGCATTAGCAGGTTCTCGAACCAGCCGCCCGAGAACCTTTCCAACCCGTCCCACAGATTATCGTCGTAGGCCGATTGGTGAACACCACCGCCGTGTTGAAACGCTTGTAGCAGTTGGTCGAAAGGGCCCAACATACCCAGCAAAACCTGATATGCGCCAGCCAGGAACTTGGGGCCGCCTTCCTGGGCCAAGACCATGGCATGCTCGGCTGGCAACGTAAACCGCTGACTGTCTGGGTCATACTCCAGGTAACCGGCGGCAGCCATGCCTCCCATCCATTCCCTGGCATATCGCTCATCAACACCGGCCCGTAGAGCTAGTTCTAGGCTGTTCGTCGGCGAGCCATCACCCATGGCTTTGAACAGGCCCAGCCGGTCTCCAATCATGGCCATCACCACGGCTGTTGTGCTGCTTATATCTCCCAGAGCTTTACGGACAAACGCTCTTTGTTTGGCTTCCTCTATGATTGGCTGAGTGGGCACTTGTGAATCTCCAAACAGGGTTTTGGTGGACATCATTCCATCTGGGCCATCATTCCATCTAAATGGATTTCAACCATTTCACCCCCATCCTTACCTTGGTCCTGCGTTTTCAATCTGCTCGTCCAACACGGAAGGCGGTTCTTGGGGTAATTCCAGCTCCAACTCCCAACTGCCGTCTCCCGATGCGATAACTTTGGCTCCCACAGCGTCCAAGACAAATTTTTGGTCCTGGAAATCACAGCGGGATAAGTTCTCACCGAGGCGGTCCCTGAGTATCGTCAGTGCCTCCGGGGCTGGACCGACATCTTGAACGCCATAGAGTAGCCCAGTGAGACGCTCCTTCTCATTTTCGATCCAGGTTTGCCTGGTCTGGATCAGACCGACTTCCTCGAGGAATACGTCTTCCGAGATCCGGAATCGGGAGGCCAACCGGAGGACCTGACTTTCAGCCGACTGCTCTTCCCGAAACTTGACTTCCAGACCAGCCAACTCGTCCTTTAAACTGCGGATCGTCTGTTCAGTAATGTGCTGCAGGAGCCCGATCTCCGTCAAGTAGACCTCGGGTTCCTGCAGTACGTTAGCCACGGTATCATACACCGCTGTTTCAAGCACTTTAGCCGAAAACGATTTAGCTGGGCATCGCTCAGCTCCCCAGTGCTGCTTAGCCCGCCCCCGGCAGTAATAAAAGGACCGGCCGTTTCGGGTCACGCCGGTATAAACCCGGCCGCAGAGGGCACACCGAATCCGGCCCTTGAGCAGATAATCGCGCAGGCGGGTGTTCTTGGTGGCGAATCTCTGGTTGTAGCGGCGCTTCTCCTGCACCCACTCGAATTCCTCTTCCGATACCACAGGCTGGGTAACCAGACCCTCCAAACGCACCCGGTCTTCTTTGGGCCTCGACCTCGTGCTGCTGTTGCCGTAGGTACCGGATCGCCGCTTCTTGGGAGCCACCGCTTGGGTCTTGAGGGCCTCCACTACCCCCGCATAAGCACGATTCGATAAGATGCCTCCGATGGTGGTGCTGCTCCAGACCCGGCGCCCTTTGGGGGTGGGCAGCCCCCTCCGGGTCGGCGCCTTGGCGATGCTCCAAAGGGTCTTTCCCTCCAGGCCCATCTGCCAGATCTCACAAGCCACTGGATAGTCTTCGTTGGGAACCAGTCTGTCGTGATCCCACCTCATGCCGTAGGGGCTATGGTAGTTGGGCGGCAGGCCCTTTTGGGTCGCCCGGGTCCGAATCCCGTCCCTCGCGCCTTGTTGGGCCCTGAGCACAGAGCGTTCTTTGCCGAGGGCCAGCGCCATCTCAACCAACTGGCCTTCGCCGCCATCCAGCATGGGCACCCCTTGAGCGGTGATCACCTGTACGCCTTGCTCTCGGCACTCAGCGAGAAAAACCAGGCGCTGTAATCCCTGGGCCTGTAGCCGGTCCCGGTCTAGCACCCCCAGGGCGGCTACCTCCCCCGTGGTGATCCACTTGTGTAGCAACTGGAACTGAGGGCAGGCCATGAGGTCTAGGCTGGTCCAATCCACCTTCAGCAGATATTTTGACGGGGTCTCGAACCCCGCTTGTGCCAGAGCCTGCCGAACCGCCTTCTCTTGGGCATCGAGAGACAATTCCCTCTGGTCACTGGTGGACACCCGACACCAGATGGCCGCGATCCCTGGCTTACTCATCACGTCTCCTGTTTGAAGGGCGTTTCGCCCCGGTATCCCCCGCAGGACAGAGATCACACCTCCCTGGGACCACCTTTCGCAACCTAAGGATCGTAGCCTCTTCTCGGATAATATCCTTGGCCTCGAACCAGTCACGCCACAGGGACTTTAGCCTATCGGCCGTTTTAGGCGCCAATAGCTCTTTCAAAATGACCCTGTGCTTCTGCTCGATCTCAACGATCCGGCTCTCGTCTGGTATCCGGTCGGCCAAGAGGAAACTTCCGAGGCGCAGTCCCAAATTGCCACCCGACTGGTCTCTCATGTACGCCTTTGATACTGGATCCAAGCCTTGAGCGGCCATCGAGACCGCCTCACTTAGACCGCCGGCGAAACCCTCGACCAAGATCTCAGGGAATTCCGCGGCGTTTTGTGATGCCAGATTGGTTGTTTCGACCTCGAGCCGGCCCATCTCTTTCGCGATCCCCGCGACGCCTTCCTCCCAACTCCTGGCCGCGACCCAGATCCTGGACCCAGGGGTATGTTTGCGGAGACTAACGTATAGCAGGCGCTCTCCAGGGTCTTCGGGGTCCTCGATTCCTAAGACCACCCCTCGGTGCGGTGACGTGGCACTCTCCGCCATCCGCTTAGCCAGATTAAGCAAGTCCCGGTAATGCTCCCGGTACCCCTCTCGCATCAAGTCAATTTGCACTTGTTCGTGTTGCCGCTCTCGGCGAGCCTGCTCAAGGTGATCGGTGACTGTCCGCTGGGTCCGTAGCGCCTCCTTGGCAAGGCTGTCTATCGTGGCTCCTTTTTCATATCTTTCGAGCCACCTGCGGCGTTCGACCGGAGTGATCTTTCCTCGTATTGGCATTGGAATCCCCTTGACAAGCCTTCTGTAGCAATCTGTGAACAAATAATAACTGGAAATGCACGAATTTACAACTGAATGTCTAAATAAATGAATCAATACAGACAAACCGCGATTCTTATAGTAGAGACGTGGACGCGAAAGGACAAGGTCCGAGTCGGATCATCATCAAGGCGGTACCTCGGAATATCCGTTGGGAGCGCCTCTGGCAATCGCTGTTTGCATCGCCCACTGGATCCCTGTTTAGCGAAAGCCGCCTCATAGGTGAAAAACAGGAAACCTTGCGACCCAAGGGCTGGAAAGCGGAGCAAGATGATGATTCGCTCCAAGATTAAAGCGAAAGGTCCAAACGCAGGGGGAGATATGTTTTACGAATCCACTAGAAATGGAACATTGGCGATACTCAAGCGAAGACTTAGCAATATTTTCCGCGGCCGGAGAGTGGAGGGTATGGCGAGTACCGAGGCTGATTGCCGTGGACCGCCGGCTTAGAATTGATCGAGACTGAAAAAATCGGGTAGATGCACAATCCATTCATTAGATTGGGATGTCGTGGCGGGGAGCCGAGGGGTCCGGGTACAACCGAAAAGCCGACCATCCAGTATCTCCCGAAGTGAGGGAGTTCTGCCGGTTGGTCGCCAGGATACTGGCCCGGTTGGGGCCTACCGCCACTAAACCAGCCACACCGGACGCCCCGCCCACCGAAAGATAGGAGAAGAACGACATGCAGAAAAACGATATGGAAATAATGACTGAGACTCCGGTGCAC
>Ga0066376_10003454_pt1 | contig 14113 bp, 14 predicted proteins | sample Knorr_S15_td_Bot_FD_77009 | JGI IMG/M metagenome (GOLD analysis project Ga0066376, IMG submission 77009) | Marine microbial communities from Southern Atlantic Ocean transect - Knorr_S15_td_Bottom_ad_5009_LV_A | ecosystem: Environmental > Aquatic > Marine > Oceanic | place: Southern Atlantic... | reverse complement strand
TTTTATTATTCCTTTAGTTTCCGTCTTAATAAATTATAGTGATAACAGTAGCTTGATTACAAACGCCATGACCTGATCAGCAAAAAACAGGAAAAGCGATATTAAAGTCACCATAACAAAAACGGCAATAGTACTTTTTATCGTCTCATCCTTTGAAGGCCATGTGACCTTTTTCATTTCGGATTTAACTTCTTTTGTATATTGTACGGGTCCTGTTTTAGCCACGGCTCTACTTCCTTTTAATTTTGGTTTTCTCCAGTGGTTCGTAACCTGATCTTTGCGAGCGATCCAAGGAAAACGATTAACACTATAAGGGAGATAAAAGATGTTTAATATAGTTGAAAAAAAAATTCCACCCCTTTTTATAAAAATCGTAAAACTATATCTCCCGGTTAAGGAGCTGCTCGCTTTCTCATTCCTTATGGATTTTAGGAACACTTTCAGTTAGGTTATTCAGGAACTGTACCTTAGCCCCAAAGGACTATATGCTAAATTTTTTGAAAATATTTTCCATCTTTTTTCTGATTACGTTTTTCGCAAATATTACATCTGCCAATAGTCAGGAAAACAACACCAAAGTAACAATTGGCGTTCCACTTTATGTGTATCACCCTGATGATCGACCGGGATCCAGGGACTGGAATGATGGCTGGTTTCAAAATGAAGGGGTCTTTGCTGACATTAGCTGGCCTGTCTACTCCCTGGGACAGTCGACAGATTTGCGCCTCGGGGCAACAGCAGGCATTTTCGACAACTCTATTTTTGATACATCCGTTTTTGCAGGAGGCGTAGCCGAAATTGAGACACATGCGACAGACCGCGTCTTCTTCAACGCAGGCACATATGCAGGCTTGATTACCGGTTATGATATGGCTGTCGGCCCTGCCATGGCACCATATGCAGGCGCTGGATATCACTTAACTGACAAAGTTGAAATCGGACTGCGCGGCGTCTGGCTTCCCGCCAAAACTATAGCCGGTTCAGAGGATGCACCGTCTGATGCGTATGTTGGAACAGTCACCATCGGGACAAGATTTTAAATCTACGCGTCTTCCTGTGTTTTTTTATCACCTTCATCAGATTTGATACCAAGCTCTTCCTTAAAAGTAAGCGTTCTGTAAGGAAACGGAATTTCGATTCCGGCATCATCCAGTGCTTTCTTAACAGCAATGACTACCTTATCGCGGCTTTCATGCATATCCAGCGGCTTGGATTTCGCCCACCAGCGCACTGTAAAATCAACGCTTGAGGAGTTGAATTCACGCGCAAAAACTTGAATAGGTTTGTCCCTGTCGATACCATCTACAGTCTCGACTGCTTTCTGAATAACGGATTTGGATTGCTCAAGGTCCTCATCATAGGCCACGCCACAAATAATTTCGAAACGACGGATGGGTTGGTCAGTGAGCACGAATACCTCGTTTTTAAAGAGTTTACTGTTAGGCACTAGAATAAGGACTCCGTCGGTCTGGCGAACAAAAGTATCACGAATATTAATCTGTTCAATTTTACCCTCGACATCCTCACAAATTATGAAGTCGCCTATCCGCATCGGACGACGTAACATAATCATCACACCGGCAAGGAAGTTTTCAAAAATATCCTGAAACGCAAAGCCAATAGCAATAGAACCAAGCCCAAGCGCCGCCAGTAATTTTGCAGGCGTAAGGCTCGGAAAAATAATTGCCATGGCAACAAGGACACCTATTGTCCAAACACCTATGGCTGCGAGTGTCAGGAAAAGACTCTTAAGAGATGGTCTGATATTGGATCTGTCGAGTACTTTACCAAAAATTAATTTAACCACTTTAGATGCCAGCCAGGTCAATATTATAACCGCAAAGCCTATACCCAGCATCGGCAAAAGCTTTATAAATCCGACGGTCATTACATTAATTTGCTCTAAAAGTGGTTGTAAAAAATCCATGTTATCCCCTTCATTTTAAAAAATATCTTAATTTCAACGGTGTAGGGTAGGTAAAAGTTCCTTTTGATATACAATATCTGGAAAAGCTCCTGAGTCTTAAACTTTAAAAATCGGGTTGCGTTCAACCAAAAAATAATGCTACCCAAGCCCATGTTTATTATTAATATTCTAAAAAATAAGGCTGTCCGAAAACCCATTATACTTGCATGGACAATCGCAATTATAATTTCTGGAGCCGTTCCGATCGTTACAGGCCAAATCTATGGCGCGGAAGAAGCCAAACAACTTTTGGAATTCGTGCAACGCGCCAGCCTATATTATGGATCTGCCGTCATGACGGCCTCTGCGACAATTCTTGCCTTGATCCTTACTGTATTGGGTCTGACCACAGCACATATGAAGAATCCGGATAAAACAACCTTTGTCCGCCTTCATGCGATTGCCGCTTTTTGCGTTTATGCCTTTATTGCCTCAGTTTTCCTATTGCTGATGTCCAGCCTTCCTGTTGACGAGTTCGAGAAAATACCTTCGGATTGGTATCGCTTTGCTTACTATGTCATATGTTTTTGGAATGGGATGCTTGCGGGGTATATTATTTCCGCAATTCTTATCTTGCGCGATACGGCGTCCAACATTATTGCCAATCTGTCGCCGGATTTTGATGAGGAAGGCGAAAAAGACTCTTCATCAGAATAAGTTTCCCTCTGGAACCTTTTTTGGGCCATGGGGTTAGCTGTCTATAAGGCGATGATATGATTGCCAATGCAGCGCAACGGTTTATGATGAACCTGATGATTTTCTGCATTTCCAGTCAGGACAACAACGTATAGGTATGCGTGACATCAATGCCGTTATCATATCACACCATATAAAAAGGCTCCCAATTTAGGGAGCCTTTTCTTTAATTTATAATCACTTCAGTTATTTTCTAAAAGATAGATACTTGGCGAAATCAGTACCTTCATCCCTGTGATATCCACCCATTGTTGCGGCCCACCAGGCAGCAACGGCAGAAACAAGAGAGGTCGCACCCGCACCAAAGGCGAAGATAATACCGATATTTTCCTGATTTGAGTCGAGCGTTTCCATGACCGGGTTAGGGTCACCCATTGCGGCGACGATAGAGCCAACCGCACTCATAAAACCAAGGCAAACCACAACAGCCAGTGTAGCCGTTGCCCAGGCTGTCAGGCCGTAAACCCCGTCGCGCATCTCACGCTCGTGATCTGTCGCACCCAAAACAGGGGCACGCATACGCCCGGCAATGTAGCCTCCAGCCAGAGAAGAGATTAACTGAACCCATATCAACCAAAGGCCGATGGCGATGATCCCCCAAAGCTCAAGGCTCATTCTTCCTTGAAAGGGCTCTTCCGCTGAAAGTCCGATAGCGCTCCCAAATTGTATAAGGACAATTGAAATTGCTGATGCAACAACAGCACCCGCAATAACGACACCCCATTCAAAAGAAGGGGCTAATTTTGTTTTATCTGTACTCATATTTCACTCTCCTTATGCTAGGCCAAGAAATGATAGAATTGCCATAATAATGACAATCAGACCGACGAGGTAAATAATACTGTTCATAGTTTTTTTCCTTTTGTTTATTAATTGCGAAGCAGGATTGCTTCTGTAGATATTTAGAGCTGCTTAAGACTTAAAGCAGGAGAAGAAGGATGATAATGATGGGAATGGGAATCCCTATCAACCACATGAATAACGCTTTCATATATAACGTCCTTTCGTAAGTTTCATGAAGAAGAGTCTACCAATACAATCAGTTAAGTAAAGCTTTTAAATGTGCTGCACCGCAAACTGGCTTTTTATTTCTAAGTTCCATGTTATACTTCTCATATGGCCAGTTTTATAAATAAACAAAAAAAAGAAAATGGTAATATACTGTTTCTAATTTTAATAGCCGTAGTGCTATTTGCTGCACTATCCTATGCCGTTAGCAGTTCCCAGTCAGGTGGACAAAATGCAGACCGGGAAAGATCTACTATTGCGGCATCTACACTTATTCAGGAAATTACACTTATTAAAAATACGATTCAAAGGATGAAAATCCTCAACAATTGCAGTGATGAAGACATTACATTTGTATATGATAGCGACCTTGATAATGACTTGGATAGTGATGATGATTACTGGAATTTAAATCTGCCCAGTACGAAATGCTATGTATTTCATCCTGACGGGGGAGGCTTAAGGTTTCCTGAACCGGCAAAAGATATAGGTGCTGGGAGCGAGATTATATTTACAGGTTTTAACTGGGTTGACGATGTTGGAACATCCGCTGCTGACCTAATCGCTATTACAACCAATATAACACGAACCGCATGTGACCAAATCAACAGAGAACTAGGTGCTCCGACTACCAATGGTGAACCTGTAGAGGAAGGGTCTAATGTCGAAAGCTCCACTTTTTTGGTACTTACATAGAGGCAACCGGCGTGGATGGAATGGATGGGGCATATGAGGGATGCTTTAACGGAACCAATTTCGGTGGGAGTGCCGTAGGCGACACTTACTTTTACTATTCCGTTCTTATTGCAAGATAAGTTAGAACCTCTTTTTATTTGCCTTGATAAAGAACAAAAGGTGAACTAATATGGTTGCATGCAGGACAAAATAGAAACAAAACTTGAAATTCTTGCCGACGCCGCAAAATATGATGCGTCATGTGCATCAGGCTCGGCCGGAAAAAGATCAGCAGGTAAAGGAGAAAAAGGTATCGGCTCGCTGACCGGAGGGTCAGGCATTTGTCATAGCTTTACCCCTGATGGCAGATGCGTTTCCCTCTTAAAAATTTTGATGACCAATTACTGTATTTATGATTGCCATTATTGCATTAACCGCATCTCAAGCAATGTGCGCCGTGCCAGATTTACAGTTCAGGAAGTGGTCGACCTGACACTCAGTTTTTATAAAAGGAATTATATTGAAGGCTTATTTCTTAGTTCAGGGATCATAAAAGACCCTGATTACACAATGGAAAGCATGGTCAAAATTGCAAAATCTCTTCGTCTTGACCACCACTTCAAAGGCTATATTCACTTAAAAACAATCCCTAATGCCTCCCCTGAATTACAGGAGGAAGCAGGCCTTTACGCAGACAGGCTTAGTATAAATATTGAAATGCCAACACAAAAAGGGCTTAACACCTTTGCACCTGAAAAGAATATATCCGACATTACCGGGTCCATGGGTCGGTTAAAGGATAAAATAAGCGAACATAAGACGTCCAAAACTCATACGGGCAAAAAACTACCTCGCTTTGCACCGGGTGGTCAGTCCACACAGATGATTGTTGGCGCAGATGCCTCAGATGACAAAACTATTTTAAATTCTAGTGTCAATCTCTATCAAACACATAAGCTGCGACGTGTTTATTATTCGGCTTTCAGCCCAATTCCCGATGCAAGCCTTATCCTTCCTTTAAAGCCCGCCCCTTTGATAAGGGAACATAGGCTCTATCAGGCCGACTGGCTTCTGCGCTTTTACGACTTTAGCCTTGATGAAATCTTACAAGGCACAACGAACAATATGCTGGATATGGACCACGATCCGAAACTGGCATGGGCACTTAGAAACCGCCACCTTTTCCCTATTGACATCAATAAAGCTGATAAAAAACTTCTTTTGCGCGTTCCAGGTTTGGGCGCATTAACAGTACAAAAGATTATCAAGGCACGAAAATATTGCAGTCTTTCCTGGTCCGACCTTACGAAAATGCGTGTTCCGCTTGGCAAGGTTAAGCCTTTTATAACTGCCAGTGACTACCGCCCTCCGGCTTATTTATTAGACATGGAAACCTTAAGCCATCAATTAAAACAAACTGAGCAGCTCGATTTGTTTGGCAGGGCTGTATGAAAACCATCCGAATAAACACCCTCCCCGGTTATGAGGAATGGAGAGATAACGCAAAGTCATGCTTGCTCAACTATATTCCCCCTTCTTCAATTATATGGAAAGGCGCAGAGCAAACGCAGGATGAATTGTTTAAAGAGTTACCCGAAAATTCGAAATCTTCAGCGCGCGCCAAAAATGAACCAATACTAAAAGTTCCTAAAAGTTTTGTTGAGCTCGCACAGACTGCTTGCTGCCACAATACGCCGGAAAGATTTGCTCTGCTTTATAAAATTTTTTGGAGAATTAATTTCGAAAACAGAAAGCTTTTAAATCAGTCTTTGGATGATGACCTTATCCTCTTAAATAAAATGGTAAAGGAAGTTCGCCGCGACAGCTATAAAATAACAGCTTTCCTGCGCTTCCGTGAAACTGTATATGACGGCAGGGAACATTATGTAGCTTGGTATGAGCCTTTTCATTATACCTTGGAAAGGTCTCTCCCTTTTTTCACTAAACGGTTTCGTAACATGAATTGGTCTATTCTTACCCCCTATCGCGCGGCACATTGGGATGGTAAAAGCTTATTTCTTCAGGATAACCCGGATCCATCACAACTGCCGGAAGAAGACAAAATTGAAAAATACTGGCTTACCTATTATGCAGGTATTTTTAACCCGGCACGGGTAAAGAAATCCGCAATGCTGGCACAAATGCCTAAAAAATACTGGACGAACCTTCCTGAGGCAAAACTCATCCCTGACCTTCTCCAAAATTCCGAGGCCAAGGCCAGAGAAATGATTGATAAAATCAAAAACTAATCTTTGAAATAGTCATTTATTGACATAATAAATTGGTTTGTGATATAAAATATCTTCATTCTTTGGCGAGGATAAAAATGGCAGAAAAAACACAGACATTGCAAAGACTGGGAAATTTCGCAAAAAAACGTCCCTTAACTGTTCTTTTTTCAGGTGCATTGGCAGTGGCCTCCGTACCGATTGTTGACAGCCTGCTTCAGGGAGACGAAAACCCAAACGCACAATGTGAACTATCCGACTGGAATGAACTTGAAAACATTCTTTGGCAGGGCGGCGAGGATTCCGAACGTCAGAACACGATTGAAAATGCCGGAATCTACATTGCCACAAATTCTGCAAATATTTCCGAAGAAGAAGCCGGAGTTGCTCTCGTATCACTTGCATATTGGGATGCGGGTAATAACAGAAATGCTGATTTTTCAGAATTGACTTCCGCCCATGATAACCATCCAATCGTGCGCTATTCAAAATTTATATATAATATGCGGATTGATGATTACGATGCAGCACAAGAGGCTTTAACGGACGCCATCGATAATGATGCACTAGGATGCGCAGATAAATGGGATACAAATAAAAGACGTTACCTTCTGGCCCACCGCGCTAAAAGAAACGGGGAGATGTCTGCCGCTTATAAAATAGCGCGAAATCATAATGCAGAAGATACCTACACAAGAGTGGAGATGGAGTTTCTCGCCGGTGAAATAAAGCTTCGTGAGGGTGATGCAGAAAAAGCCATTGATCATTTCAAAGAAGCGCGTTCCTTTTCGGGGACGCCTATTTCTGTTTCGCGCATGGAATACTACACAGGGCGTGCCTATGCCGCGATGGACGAGAGCGACAAAGCAACGAAGCACTATGAATTGGCCGCTGAACATCCCACTGCTTTTTATGGGCAGGTTGCAGCAGCAACATTAGGCACAAGCCTTCGCTTCAATCATTCTTTAGGAGCCATTGGCAGCCATCGAAACCTTAGGCATGAACTTCGCCAATACCCATCTTATGAGGGAATAGAGACTGCATTACGGACCAAAGAGTATGGTGACGCGATAGACGGCTTCGAAAACCTTATTGAAGAAATGGTATTAGATAGAGATTTGAATGATCCGGATACGAGGGAAATACTCGACACACAAATTGCGTGGTTAAGTCGACAGATTATGAGAAATGACCGTCAGGATATTGCTTTGGTTCTGGCAAAAAAAGCATCAGAAGCAGGTCTCACTATAGACAGTCTTTTATTTCCTGAAGCAGAAAGATATAAGGATATCCTGGAAAAAGAAGCCGAAAGATCGGGCGCTGACGCCGCTCATAGCTATGCCATAGCACGCCGTGAAAGCATGTTTTATCCCTATGCACAAAGCCCGGTCGGCGCCACCGGCTTAATGCAGGTAATGCCGTACACCGCCGAAATTGAAGCCGAAATCAATGACGTTCACTATTCCGAAGATAAATTAACTGATGCCCGTTACAACGCGCGCCTTGGCACATCTTATTTGCAGTCACTTACAGATAATTATGGTGGCTCAGCACTTATGGCAACAGCGGCTTATAATACCGGTCCGGCCAATTTGAGAAACTGGGTCAGGGGCGACATGGGCGACCCGCGCAAACTCGGCACACTTGAAGAGATTGTAGACTGGATTGAAAGCATCCCTTACGAAGAAACACGCAACTATGTAATGCGCGTAACCGAAGGCATGGTCGCCTATAAGAATATTTATCAAGGCCAAAACGCAGGTATAGACCAGATTTTGCGCTCTGGACAGATATTGCCCGGCACAGAACTTGACCCTCTGCCATTTGATATTCCTGATGATCCGCCACTGGCTTATGCAGCTTCGTTTGATGCCTGCCCGGATAAACTTCTTTTCTCACATCGCGCAGATGAACTGGCGGTACCTGCCTCTCTTACAAAAGTTATGACGCTCTATATAGCCGCGCGAGCAATGACAAATGAAAATACAAATTTTGATCTTGATACAAAGGTGCGCGTTCCACAAATTGCCATGAGAAAGTCACGGGGTCTTGCCTCTTTTGATCTTGAAGCTGGAGAGCGGTTTCCATTGCATATGTTTATGACAGGTACAGGCGCAAAATCAGATGCCATTAGCGTAATTACAGTTGCACTTGCAACTGCGGATGCATTGGGCTGGAAGGGAAGCGAGGCGGAGAAATATTACCGCTTTGTTGGCGCGATGAGAGATGTCGCTGCCGAAATTGGCATGAATGATACATATTTTATGAATGTTACAGGGGATAACGGAAATTACGGAACCCCTGAAGATTTCATAAAGTTGATGAATGCATTCGAAAAAGATGCGCCCAGAACTTTTCATGTCGCGCTTGGCCAGACAAGATTCAGGCTTCCGGGGATGACAGGCGGGACAACCCCCAGCAGTCGTTTCCAGCGTCGACACCCGGATGACGTTTTAGGTGCGAAAACAGGATATTTGAAAGCGGGCGATTTTAACGTTGCGTTCAAATCAAAGGCTGGCGCAGGTCACCTTACCGGTGTTGTTTTTGGTGCCGATAGCCCGAATGAGCGCGCTTATGTTTCAGAAGCAATGACTCGCGCCGCAAGAGGCGTAAATGTTGAGAGTTTTTGCAGAACAGGCCAATCCAAGACAGCCTTACGGATAGCTGGTTAAGATCTCATATAACGGCGATCACCCTTACTAAAAGTCTCGTAAAGAAAGCGAAGCTTTTTCAAAGGCTCATCTTCACTGTCTACTCGTAAATCCACAGGATAAAAACGCTGAATAGGATAAGTCAGCTTATAAGCTTTGACAGATGCGGCCTCTTGCCCCCTACTGTCTCCACCTGCTTCCTGCCCGGCTTCCAATGCAGCGATAAGACGTTCAACGAAAGAATGACCATGTCCTTTTTCAAAAGCCTGGATCATATTTTCAACAACATTCGCAGAGACAAGCGTATTTCCTGCAGCAGCACAATTTTTACCAATTTTCTGATAATGCAGGTTAGTACAATTCTTACCGCTATAGACGTAAAAATTTCCATTCAAATCCGCCAAAATGCATTGGCGATGCTCTCTCGCATCATCTGTTGAAAGTGCCATCTCCACAGCTTCAGCCAGCGGGACTCCCTCTTCCATGCGATCAAGAATGCGATGTGCGACTTGTGCATAGGAATGGTTTTGAAAATTAACAAGCCCCACACCGGGTTTAAAAAACTGAACACAACCTCCAACGCCTGTCCATTTGCTTGCCACGGCAGAGCCAATCATTTTTTCATCTGGATCAAAGCCTATAATAGAAAATGTCATATGTTGAGCCTGACTAGAGCGCAAGCTCTAATAATACGGATTTAAGGAGATTTGTTCCCTTTTCTATATCTTGCAAAGATGTCGCCTCATCTGGTGAATGACTGACGCCACCTATACTGGGTACAAATATCATAGAGGTCGGAGTAATTTTGGCCATATTTTGGCTATCATGAGCCGCGCCTGAAGGCATAACCAGATAATCCAGTTTCTGCTTTTCTGCTATATCTGAAATTTGCTGTACAATCTCTGGAGAGCACGGTGTCGCCTGAATAGCTGATAAAGGGTTTATGCTCACTGTAAGACCAATTTTCTCAGCCATTTCATGCAATGATTTATAGTAAACTTTTTCAAGCCTATCCAAAACTTCCTGATCAGTGTCGCGTACTTCTAATGTAAAAACACATTGCCCGGGAACAACATTTGGTGATCCGGGGTAAAGCTGTACTGAACCTATCGTTGTTCGTGAGCTTTCTTTTCCATGCTCTTTTAAGATACTGTCTATACGTGATGCAAATTTAACAAGGCCTTGGAAGCTGTCGCGGCGCATACTCATCGGTGTAGTACCTGCATGATTGGCTTGACCGTTAAGTGTGACTTGCCACTTGAAAAGGCCTGTTATGCCGTCAACCACCCCTACAGGAATTTGTTTTTGCTCAAGAACTGGCCCCTGCTCTATGTGGAGCTCGACAAAGGCTTTAAAATTTTTCGAATTTTCTTTGGCCTTTAACACACCATCAGGATCAAACCCGTTTTTTGCCATGCAGTCGGTCAGTTTTTCGCCATTTACATCAACCGCACCCTCAACATCTTCTTTAGTAAGCAGCCCCGCCATAGCACGTGATCCAACCATACTACCAAAGCGTCCTTCTTCATCGGAAAACGAGATAAGCTCAACAGGATGCGTTAATTCTACCCCCTCTTCCCGTATGCTTCTAATGGATTCAAGCCCTGCAAGCACCCCCAATGCCCCATCAAGGTGACCCGCATTATTAACCGTATCTATATGAGACCCCGTCGCTACAGCGGGTTTTCCTGCCTCTCCACCCCAACGCCCACGAATATTTCCCGCCTCATCAACATGAACTTCCAGCCCGGCCTCCTTCATTTTCTGGATAAGCCAATCAGAAGCTTGTTTATCTTCGTCGGAAAAAGCTGGGCGCGACAGCCCATATATTGTTCGACCAATAGTGGAAAGTGTATCAATATCTTCTTTAAGGCGTTGGATGTTAACAGACATGGGTCTCCTTTTGAATTCAAATGGGTTGCATGCGGATACGTTCAAAAAAACAGTACAGGCTTTTATAAATCAGGGCAAGGCGCACCACGGAAATACACCTCAGGCGTTTATCTTCCTTCTTTTACATCTGGCTAATGTTTGCCTTCATTAGGAGGGATTGATATACTTAATAGATGACACACAGAGATAGCGGAAATGTTTTATTCCTTATTCTTATTGCTGTAGTTTTGTTTGCCGCCCCTTTCCTATGCAGTTACACAAAGTACGCAAGGAAGCGGGGCTTCAGCAGGTGAAGAAACCTTGTCTTTAAAGGTAACCGAGCTTATGAGCCAAATAAATTCGTGGCAACAGGCCTATAGGCGTTTGAAAATCATCGGTTCATATGACCAGGTTTATTTTGGCAATGAGGCCCCCAACACCAATGGTCAATGTCATTACCCCTCTGTCGGTGCGCCTGAAACACCCTGTTCGACGATAGGCCTTTTCCATCAGGGCAACGGGCTGCCTTTTCCATATGTACCGACTGAATTATTGAATGATGATGTATCATCATCTGAGCAGATACTTGAAATGTCTTACCGCGGAACTGAGCTTAATAACAAAGATATGGGAACAAGCAATTCCGATCCATATATTATGATATCCGACATCAATGAAGAAGCTTGCGTAGCCCTTAACGGAGATGAAACTATCAACTCTTTCAGCTATGCCTTTTCTGTAAACCGTGCAGAATGGAAATTTCCACGAAAAGCTAATGGATCCTACCCCAGCATAGCTGTTAGTTCTGGCGGAAAAATGTTGATAGATAATGAAGGTTGCCTAAGAAAAGAAGCTACATCAGATGATTACAGATTCGTATATATGCTGGATGCATTTTAAAACCTAGTCATATCCCTAAGGCAGGATTTTCTCACCGTTCCAATCAAAACATTTACCACTGTCTTGAGGTTTCAGGTTTTCCAAAACTTCCAAAAGATATCCGGCTGCTTTTTCAGGGGAGAATATGTCGTGTTTAACATTGCGTTGAAAAGGCTTTGATAACGCTGTGTCAACTGTTCCAGGATGGAGGCCAACAATAATTGCTTCTTTATAACGTCGGCGCGTCTCTATTGCAGCCGTTTTTATGATCATATTTAACGCCGCTTTTGAGGCACGGTAAGAATACCAACCCCCGATTCCATTGTCGGAAATACTGCCGACACGCGCCGACAGGCAGGCAAATATTGATTTTTTGTCTTTGGGAAGGCGGGGTATAAAATGTTTAGCAACGAGCGCAGGACCAAATGTATTTACATTGAAACATTCCTGCATGGCAGAAAGGTCAATATCTCTTAATGATTTTTCCGGCAGACCTCCACCATCACTCAGCATTCCGGAAGCCACAATAACTAGATCAATTTCAGTGCCGCAAAAGTCTGCGACTTCTTCTACACTTACCTCATTTGTAATATCTATTTTATAAGGCTTTATTTTATCATCTTTGAAAATGGTCTCCTTACGCGACAATGCGTAAACAGTTTTCACTTTTTCCATCTCTGAAAGGTTTTTGACAAAAGCCTCTCCTATGCCTCCACTTGCACCAATGACTACAGAAGTAAGTTTGTTTTCTTCCTTACCCATTAAAAATGCTTTCGTAGATGTCAGGTTTAAACCCTAAATAACTTTGTCCTTTATGAATTAAGAGTGGTCTCTTAACAATTGAGGGGTTGTTCTCAGCCAAGCCCAAAGCGCTTTCCTGAGTGATTTCCGATTTAACATCTTCAGGCAAATTTCTCCACGTTGTTCCGCGCTTATTTATCACATTCTGCCAACCATGCTCGGAAAGAGCTTGCTGTATAATTTCTTTTGGTACGCCTTGCTTTTTGTAATCATGAAAATCGTATGGCACATTATTTTGCTCCAACCAGCCAAAAGCCTTTTTCATCGTATCGCAATTTTTTATACCGTATATCGTTGTCATCGCCATCACCTTGTATATTCTATGGATTTATTAAAACAGGTATTTTGCGGAAGCAAAAAAGCAATTTTAATCAGAATGATATTGGAAATACATACGTACAAGCCCTATATCCGAATTATAGTGCACAAATAACATACGAATGTTACCTTGCTTATAATTAACTGCCAGACATTATTACTTGCGGAGACATTTTGAAAAAACGCTTTTTTCTACTCATCTTAATCGTCATAGCAATAGGCATAATTTGGAAACATGATGCACTTTTAACATCGCTGGGCCTTGGGTCGGAAGAGATAGATGCCTCCGATCGGGCGCAAGTCACAGTCAAAGTCATTACACAGCCTGTTCAGATTACCTCTAATGACAGGACGTTCCGTGCTGTTGGCACAGGACGAGCAAAGTTGTCCATAGGTATATATCCCGCAGTATCAGAAGAGGTTACCGACATTTATTTTGTTGCTCAGCAGGACGTAAAGAAAGGTGACATTCTTGTCCAACTTGACAGCAGAGCCGAGGAATTAGCAGTCAAGGCCGCCCAAGTGCAACTAAAAGATGCCCAAAGCCTTCTAGACAGATACGAGCTGGCTGTGAAGGCCGGCGGCGTGCCTGAAAGTGAAGTCGATGCCGCCCGGGCAGATTTTGAAGCCGCACAGGTAGAGCTTGAACAGGCAAAGTTGGATTTAGAAGAGCGTCAAATAAAAGCCCCTTTCAACGGGGTTGTTGGCATTCCGGCCGTTGACCCCGGCGACAGGGTAAATCCAGAAACCCTTATTACTAGCCTGGACGCCCGCGACACGTTATATATTGATTTCGAAGTACCGGAATCCCTGGCTGGCGCTTTGCAAAATGCTGCTGGCGAAAATCGTAAAATAACAGCCACGACACCCGCCTATTTATCAAAACAATTTGACGGGGAAATCTCGGCTCAGGAAAGTCGGATTGATCCTGATCGCAGAACAGTTCTTGCCAGAGCTGAAATTGATAACAAGGAGGATTTGCTTCGGCCGGGAATGTCATTTGAAACAGAGTGGGATAT
>Ga0066376_10003452_pt1 | contig 14118 bp, 16 predicted proteins | sample Knorr_S15_td_Bot_FD_77009 | JGI IMG/M metagenome (GOLD analysis project Ga0066376, IMG submission 77009) | Marine microbial communities from Southern Atlantic Ocean transect - Knorr_S15_td_Bottom_ad_5009_LV_A | ecosystem: Environmental > Aquatic > Marine > Oceanic | place: Southern Atlantic... | reverse complement strand
CTTTTCTGGGATGCTTTCGGCGATAATGTCATCCAATACATGTTGGCGCATGCCGATAACGTCATCGGAAACGACTTCGACGGCCATCAGTTCCTTGCACTGCTCGTAGATGACCTTGCGTTGGTCGTTCATGACGTCATCGAACTTGAGCAGGTTTTTGCGAATTTCGAAGTTACGGGCCTCGACCTTCTGTTGGGCTTTTTCCAACGCCTTGTTGACCCAGGGATGGATGATCGCCTCACCTTCCTCCAGGCCTAGTTTCTGTAACATACCGTCAATCCGTTCGGACCCGAAAATCCGCATTAGGTCGTCATCAAGTGACAGAAAGAAATTTGACGCCCCGGGGTCCCCTTGGCGGCCAGAACGCCCCCTGAGCTGGTTGTCGATACGGCGGCTTTCATGCCTTTCGGTGCCGATCACCATCAGCCCGCCGGCGTCGAGGACTGTTTTTCTGTATTCGGCAACTTCGGTACGAATCCGTTCCGCGGCCTTGGAATAAGCCTCAGAATCCGAAGGCTCTTTAATTTCCTGGTTGAGGCGCATGTCGATGTTGCCGCCCAATTGGATGTCGGTGCCGCGGCCGGCCATATTGGTGGCGATGGTAACGGAACCCGGAGCACCAGCCTGGGCGATGATTTGGGCTTCCTGTTCGTGATAACGCGCGTTAAGCACGTTATGGGGCACCTTTTTCTTCTTCAACATCTCTGACAGGTGCTCGGATTTTTCGATGCTGACAGTGCCGACTAGGACCGGTTGATTTCTGGTCTGGCAATTGGCGATCACGTCGATGATGGCGGCGTCTTTTTCCCCCGTTGTCCGGTAGACCTCGTCGTCATTATCCTGACGAATGCAGGGCACGTTGGTAGGGATATCGATTACTTCCAAGCCGTAGATTTCGGAAAATTCCCCGGCTTCGGTCATCGCCGTGCCGGTCATTCCGGCGAGCTTCGGATACAGCCGGAAATAATTCTGGAACGTGATCGATGCCAAGGTCTGGTTTTCATACTGGACTTCGGCTTTTTCCTTGGCTTCTAGCGCCTGATGCAGGCCTTCGGAATAGCGTCGGCCCTCCATCATGCGCCCGGTAAATTCGTCGATTATGATGACCTTGTTGTCCTTAACGATGTAGTCCGTGTCACGGGCGAACATCGTGTGCGCGCGCAAGGCCTGATTAACGTGATGAACCAGCGACACGTTGGCAAGATCATACAAATTGCCTTCGGTAATCAGACCGGCGTCCTTCAATAGCTGTTCCACTTTTTCGGTGCCGACCTCGGTCAGGGTAACGGCGTGTGCTTTTTCGTCTTTTTCAAAGTCGTCGGGTTCGAGTTTGGGAATTAGTTTATCGATGGCGATGTACAGTTCAGAGACATCCTCAGTGGGGCCGGAGATAATCAACGGCGTGCGTGCCTCGTCAATCAGGATGGAATCCACTTCATCGACGATGGCATAGGAAAATGACCGCTGAACCATCTCGTCGAGGGTAAACTTCATGTTGTCGCGCAGGTAATCGAACCCCAGTTCGTTATTGGTGCCGTAGGTTACGTCGCAGGCATAGGCGGTCTGGCGTTCGGAATCGTCCAGATCGTGAAAGATGACGCCGACGGTTAGTCCCAACATCTTGTAAATTGCGCCCATCCATTCGGAGTCGCGTTTGGCCAGATAATCATTGACCGTAACCACGTGGACACCTTCGCCGGTCAACGCATTCAAATAGACGGGCATGGTGGACACAAGGGTCTTGCCCTCGCCGGTTCTCATCTCCGAAATCATGCCCCGGTGGAGGACGATGCCGCCCAAAAGCTGAACGTCGAAAGGGCGCTCTCCAAGGGTGCGTTTGGCCGCTTCTCGAACGGTGGCGAAGGCGTCAATCAACAGGTCGTCGAGGTCTTCGCCGCCCTTCAGGCGGTCCTTTAGCCACGGAGTACGGGCCGCGAGTTCTTCGTCGCTGAGGGCTTCCATAGTCGGTTCAAGCGCGTTGATGGCCTCAACGTCCTTGCTCAGCCCGTTCAGGAATCGGTCATTGGCGGAGCCAAACAAGCGTTTGGCGATGGCTTCGAGCATTTAGAGGCACCCTGGAAATCTTGAAAGAAAATAGCCGATTGCGGATCACGATATTAGGCTTGCCCACCAGCGGTGAAAAAGCCCGGAGAAGAGATAGGGCCACAATTGGCCTGTGTCAATGCAGGGTAAGGGCAGCGCCGGCGACGGCATTGTCCCGCGTGGGGAGCACTTTTCGTAGCAGGTTATTCGGGTCTTGGCGCTGTTCTCAATGATTGTCGGTCGTGAAAGCGTTGATGTGGAGGATCATGGTGGTTTTATTGAATTTGAGGCCATGGTACTTGGCCCGAAGGTTGCCGCTTTTGTCGATGATCATGGTTACGATCCCGTGCATTTGGTAGCCCTCTTTCCCCAGGGTAAACTTGAACCCATAGCGTTCTGCCAACTTTCGGGTTGCCGCCGGTTTACTCACGCCGCTGGTCAGAAATATCCAATTGACAGGATCCAGTCCATGTTCGCCGCCATAGGATTTCAATATTTTTGGTGTGTCGAATGCAGGGTCTGTCGTTATGGTGATGAATTGAACCATGTCTTTCATTGGTGTCTGGTTGATTGACTCCTGGATCGAGGCGACCTTTTCGCTATGTAGGGGGCAAATATCAGGACAGTTGGTATAGAGGAAATTCATCACCACCACTTTTCCTCGGAAATCGGATAATTCGACCTTTTTTCCATCGGCATCCATGAGCGTGAAACCCGGTGCCTTGCCTTGAACGATCTGCGCGTAGGCTTCGCGTTTGTGGATTTTTTGTTCAAATTTTTCAAGCGAATGCGAGAAAGCTAGTGGGGGCACGGCCAGCGCCGCCGCCAAGCAGAGGATCAGGGCCAGAAAACCGGTTTTGTTGGCAGCGTTTATTCTCATCGCCGTTTTATTCCTTCTTCAGGGGGACGCACTTACATTCGGAGGAGACAAAAATTCAAGCGCAACGTTAACCGGGCTGTCCAGGGTCAGCAAGAAACGCCGCAGTTGATCGAGTTGTTCTGGCGTGAACGTCAGGGGTACTATATCGGTGATACCAATCGGTGCGTCTGGGGCTTGGTTGTAATGGCTCAACACCTCGTCAAGAGTGGAAAATTGTCCGTCATGCATATACGGCGCAGTTAAACCAACATTCCGAAGCGTCGGCGTTTTGAAAGCCCCCAACAAATCCGGCCCTTCGAGTTTGATAAATTCCAGTTCAGCACATTCCTTGTTGCCGGCATCGCTATATCGGCCCAGGCAGTTGAATTCATTATTCCGGACCGCCCGCGCGCCTTGCATCCGGCCCTCATCCTTGGGGGTTTTATTCTCTATAGGCAGACCGGTGTTGTGAAAGTCGTTATTGGTCAACAGTGGCCCATTGTGACACTGGATGCATTTTCCGCTGTTGATGAAGAGCCGCAAACCGGCAATTTCGGCGTCCGTCAGGATTTGTTTTCCGGGTGTATTATCACTTTTGAGAAGGGCATCCACATATTCGTCGAAACGGGACGGACCCGGCATAATCAGGCGTTCGTAGGCGGCGATGGCCTTTCCGATATTGACGAAAATGCCCGTAATCGTCTTCCGGTCGGCGGCGCTCATGTCCTTCCAGGCCTTAAGAGATGCAGTGCCGTCGATGGGGGCGGCTTGGGGTGGAAATCTTTCGCTATCGGAAACGTCGGCCATAACCCCGAAAATTTCTTCGTAAGCCTTGCGGTAGGACGGATCGGTAAAAACGATTTTGGCGTACCCGGTCCGGGCACCGCCTTGTTCATCCCGCGCCTCCATCGGTTTCAGCGCCTGGGACCATTGGCTATCGGTGCGTCCGTCCCAGAAGAACCAGGGGCTATGGGCCGTGCCGATGATGGTCGGGGAGTTGCGGGTTGTCTTCCCCATCCCCTTGGCGACCGGAATTCCATCGGTAAAGCGTCGATCCGGTTGGTGGCAGGTGGCACAGGCGATGGTGCCGTTGCCGCTGAACCTTTTGTCGAAAAATAAGCGGTGACCCAATTTTGCCGCCTTAGGATTGCTCCCAACGGCATTGGACGGGTCTTTTGAAAGCCGGGGCAGGTTGCCGATCCATAGGGATCGCAGGATTCTAACTTCTTCTGCAGACCAGGTTTGTTTTGCCGGCGCCGTTCCCACATCCCATAAAAATAACGTGGCGGCAAAGGCAAGATTAAATACGATCCGACCCATGTTTCCAAAACTACCTCAACATCAAATTGAAAGTCACATTATCCTGAAATGACCCGGCATCAATTTGGACTATAAGTTCCCACCATCCGGTCATGCTGAATTTCATGCCTTCGAGAAGGTATCTGCCTTGGCCAAGATTTTTGGTCACCCGGGGCGCCGTCGGCATCCCGTGTTGATGCATAGGCATGCCGCCATTGATGGTTATTGTTGCATCATTAACCGGCCTGCCATCGGGGGTCTTTACCCGTATTTCCCAGGAGTGAATTTTGTTGATGGCAATGGGGGTGAGGCTGCTGGTGACGGAAACGATAAATTTTTTAAAAGAGGACGGACGTGTCGTGGAAAGGTCGAGTTCCATCGGCATCGCAGTCATTTTACTTAGTTTCGGTGGAGGGTTTTTAACCGGCTGTTGACGGGCGAAGAAAAAAATTGCGGCAATTCCGATCACAACAACGATAAGGATTGCGGAAAATCGGCTCATAAGTTCCATCACGGAGCTTTTCAGGACCGTGGGTCCCAAGGTCGAAGACGGATAGAAGACACCCGAAGTAGAAAGAAAGGAATTGGGATCGGTCCCCAATTATTTTTGGGGATCGCGAGTAGTTATTAGCCGGCAGGCAATCCTTTGAAGGGTACGTTCCCGTGCTAAAGAGACGGCCACCCCCAACGGAGGTAGGAGGCGGCGCCTACAGTCTTTATTCGACGATGGACAGGTTCTCGGCGGAAGATTTGCCGTTCTGTCCGGGCTGAAGCTCATAGGAGACCTTCTGCCCTTCATTTAAAGTGCCCAATCCGGCGCGCTCAACAGCCGAAATGTGAACAAATGCGTCGTTGGAGCCGTCTTCCGGCTCGATGAATCCGTAACCCTTGGTCGGGTTAAACCATTTAACAGTACCAGTAGCCATAGAAATTACCTCTAACAGTATTCTTGTATTCCGCGCCTCACACCATGTGATTGAACGGTCGGTTAACGCTTACATTGTCAGGGGAAAACTAAGCTAATCGGTGTACTGGTTAATTAGGTAACACAAAACTAATGCAACACGTATGGGGGATATGTAATGGAAATTGCTAATAAGTCAATGATCTAAGAGGCTGAACGGGACCGCCGGACAACGGCATGCCTGTCCATCAATGGCCCCTTGGGCTGCACTGCCGGCTTTAAAGCGTCAAAAACGGTTCACCCACATGATTGGAAATTCCAATATTGGGAACACCAGAGCCTCAACCCAAAACCTGTACCTGCAAAAGCAGGAAGTAAACCCTAACCACCTTCACAAATCCGAATTGCCGTCCTCTGGGGGGGCGGTATCGTCACCAGCCAGCGTAGGGTCTGCATTTTCCGCCTTTCTTTTGTCCGCCTTTTCCTTTTTGGCTTCTTGGCGTGCGGCTTTCTTGGCGGCCTTCGCCCTCTGGCGTTCCATGCGTTCGAAATTGTAGTTGGGTTTACGAGCCATATATGTCCTTTCCGTCGATCCGTCCACGACGATGCATCACCTGACATACCAGTTGCCGGAAACCGAATAACGCCGGTGGCAAGCGAACGAGGAAGGCCAAGCGAAAAGCCTCAGTCGAGGACTTCTAGGTTTTCCGCGGAGGATTTGCCGTTTTGACCAGGCACGAGTTCGAACTCGACCTTTTGTCCTTCGTTGAGTGTCGTTAATCCCGCCCGTTCAACGGCAGAAATATGGACGAAGGCGTCCATGGAGCCATCGCCGGGCTCAATGAATCCATATCCTTTTGTCGGATTGAACCATTTTACAGTTCCGGTAGTCATGTCTCGTCCAGTCCTTTTCTATGGTAACGGGTTAGTTCGAGCCGTTCCTTAACGGCGTCACGTTGTCGTATGGCTCCACTATTTCTCGGGATAACTCTTCGAAGAACAAAAGCATCTAAGCGTGTACGCCAGGGTAATGTGTAACCGATGCCGCCAATTTGGGCAGTCCAGGCGTCAAGTGCAAGAAGAATCGGCGCACTATGCGGCTCGTTGGGGCAGGCAAGCGTTTCAACTAGCGACGGCGAAGTTCGTTCAGGAACGCCGTTGCCGACCGGATTGCTTGGCCACGCGGCATGCCGACCGTAATGCGGGGGTCGTAAAGCATTTTGACCATCAAGCGGTCATGCGGGGTCAGTTCAAAATAATGACTTTGGTCATTGAAGATGGATGGCTTAACGGCATTGGAATCATTGGGCAAGCCTAGAACCTGGGTCATTTCCTCGACCACGCAGGCCCGCATGTAATCTTTTGGGTGGTGCGATGGAAACACGGCGATGGCCCAACGGATTTCATTTTTCTTGGTTCCGAATTTGGCAAAACAGGTGGACACCTCGATCATTTTTTTGACCTTCGCCGGGTTATTGTCGAAATACCGCGACAAGCGCTTGGGGATTTTGTCAACGGGCAAGTAATAGAGGATCAGGTTGATTTTTTCCGATCGAAGTCCGGGGCCAGGCGGCCTTCTTTGTGCATGGAGGGTGAATAATATAGCCGGATGGAATGGCCGGTGAGCTTTCTTAAATCCCGGATGTGCTGAAGCACGAAGGTTCCAAAATATTTGGGGTATTTACCTTCGATGCCGACACGGATGGGTTGGCGCCACTTTCTGACGTTGTTGTACCGCCGGCCAGTATATTCGTTACCGAAGGCAAAGATGTCGAAATTGCGGACGGGGGCCTTGTAAGTGGCCGTCTTTTTGTCAGGGCCGGCCTCGGCCTGCCCTATGGTTCCCATCGTTGGAATTAACAATGCCGATAAAAAGACGGCGCCCCAGGGCCGACCCGTATTCGTGGTTTTATCCATGTACACTACTATGCCTGGCCCCGGACTTGTTCTCAACGGGACGATATGCATGATGCCCTAAAATATTGTATCGCCGGTCCGGGTTTTTACCCGCCGACGTTGAAAAGGAAAGCCGTCATGTCCATGCGTATCGTGTCCACCCTATTGTTTGCCGCCTTGGTTGTCTTTTCGGTGCCCGTTGCGCCGGTGTTGGGCGCCGAGGATCCGGTCGTCGCTACCGTCAATGGGGAGGATATCCATTTGGCCGAGGTCAAGGGTGCTTATAAAAATCTGCCTCAGCAATACCAGCAGGTGCCATTCGAGACGATCTTTGCCGGCCTTATCGATAGCTTGATCGATGCCCGGCTGGCGACCGCAGATGCTCGCACAAAAAAAATTCATGAAAACAAGGAATTCAAGGAACAGATGGCCCAAGTCGAACGGCAGCTCCTGCAACGGATGATGCTGAACCTGGTCGTCAAGGAAGGCGTCACCGACGCCGCCGTCAAGGCGCGGTACGATGCCGCGGCTAAGGAATTAGCTGCCAGCGAACAGGTCAGTGCACGCCACATCTTGTTGAAAACGGAAGACGATGCCATAGCGGTCATTGCCGAGCTGAAAAAGGGTGGGGATTTTGTCGAATTGGCCAAGAAAAAATCGACCGGCCCTTCGGCGGCCACGGGCGGCGATCTCGGTTTCTTCGGCAAGGGTCAAATGGTGCCCGTATTTGAAAAAATAGCTTTCGCCTTGAAAAAGGGTGAATACACCGAAACGCCGGTAAAGTCCCAGTTCGGCTGGCATGTCATCAAGGTTGGGGATCGTAAGAAGCAAGACGTCCCCAGCTTCGAGAAAATGGAACCGACGATTCGCAGCGAGTTGTCCCAGGCCGCTGGGATTGCTTATATTACCAGCCTAAGGGAAGGGGCCAAGATCGCGCGGTTCAACGCCGACGGCTCACCCAAGGAAGACGCCAAGCCGGCCACCGGGGGCAAAGCCAAAAAGGCCCCTTAAACCGGCCTTATCATAAGGCCCTGTTATGAGCTCGAAACCGACTGAGACCGCAACCTCGCCGCTGGCGCCGAGGTCGTTTCCTGAGATGCCAGGCGTCGAAGGCGTGCTGCTGGCAGCTGGCGCGTGCGGGCTTAAGAAAAATGACAAAAGCGACTTGATGTTCGTGGAACTGGCCAAAGAAACCACGGTCGCCGGTGTATTTACTCAATCGCTGACGGCATCGGCTCCGGTGCAATGGTCCCGGAAGGCGCTCAAGGGTGGCCAGGCCCGTGGCCTAGTCGTCAATTCCGCCGGCGCTAACGTCTTTACCGGCCCCCAGGGTATGGAGGCAGTGGAAGGCACCGTCGAGGCCGCCGCCGATCAATTATCCTGCCGCCCCTCAAAAATCTTCGTCGCCTCCACCGGGGTCATCGGCGAGCCATTGGCATTCGAGAAAATCGTCAGCGCGCTGCCGGGTCTGAATTCCGATTTTTCCCCGTTGGCCTGGAAGGGGTCGGCCGAGGCAATCATGACCACCGATACTTTCCCCAAGGGCGCCAGCCGCAAGGCAGATATCGGAGGCGTAGACGTCATGATTAACGGCATTGCCAAGGGGTCCGGCATGATCCACCCTAACATGGCGACCATGCTGGCCTTCGTCTTTACCGACGCGGCATTGCCCGCCAGTGTGTTGCAGACGCTTCTGGCCGAGAGCGTGGAAACCTCGTTCAACGCAATCACTATCGATTCCGATACGTCTACAAGCGACACTGTTTTGTTGTTCGCTACCGGTTCGTGCCAAAACCATCGCCCGTTTACCAATGCCGAGGACGCCGGGCTCGATGATTTCAAGGACAAGCTCTCACAAGTGATGACGGACCTCGCCCATCAGGTAGTCCGCGATGGCGAAGGGGCCTCTAAGTTCATTACCGTTTCCATCGGCGGCGCAGAAACCGACGCCGCGGCCAAGGCTATCGCCTTTTCAATCGCCAATTCACCGCTGGTTAAAACCGCCATCGCCGGCGAAGACGCCAATTGGGGCCGCATCGTCATGGCCGTCGGCAAGGCTGGCGAAAAGGTCGATGTCGACCATCTTGCCATTACCATCGGCGGCATTCCGGTGGCGCAAAAGGGGGGGGTTATTCCCGGTTTTGACGAAACCCCGGTCGCCGAACACATGAAAGGCCAAGACATCACCATCGCGGTTGAGGTCGGCACCGGCGACAACGGCAAGGCCACGGTCTGGACCTGCGATCTCACCCATGGCTACATCGATATCAATGCCGATTACCGGTCCTGATCGCGGCTGTATGGGGGCCGAATTCCGGCGTCCCGATGACGCCGTGGAAACGGTGCTGGTCGTCGCCGTGGCGCTTTTTGATGCCGATGACCGGGTGCTGATCGCCAAACGCCCAGAGGGCAAGACTATGGCGGGCCTATGGGAATTCCCCGGTGGAAAGGTCAATCCGGGCGAGCTTCCGGAAACGGCATTGGTGCGGGAGCTTCTGGAGGAACTGGGCATTGATATCACGGAAAGTTGCCTTGCGCCGGTGACTTTCGCGTCTCACCTTTATGATGACTTTCATTTGCTGATGCCGCTGTACGTCTGCCGGGTTTGGGAAGGCACGGTGGAGGCGCGGGAAGGCCAGGAGCTAAAATGGGTGCGTCCGGTCCGGCTTGGTGATTACGACATGCCGCCGGCAGACGCGCCGCTGGTGGCGATGCTGCGCGATTTGTTGTAGGCGGGGGACTTAATATATGACTGAAAATGATGCCGTCACTGCCGCTGTCGTCGTCATCGGCAACGAGGTTCTGTCTGGCCGCACCCAGGACGTCAATGTGCAATTCCTGGCGCTGGGTCTGGGCGAATTGGGCATAAGTCTGGACGAAGTCCGCATCATTGCCGATGTCGAGGATGAGATCGTTTCTGCGGTCAACCTGCTCCGCGACAAGTATGATTATGTTTTCACCACCGGCGGTATCGGCCCCACCCACGACGACATTACCACGGCGTCGGTGTCCAAGGCCTTCGGCCGCGCCATGATCCGCAATCCCGAAGCCGAAGCCATTCTGCTCTCCAACTACAAGCCCGAGGATGTCACCGAAGCGCGGATGAAAATGGCCGATACCCCGGATGGCGACGACGTCGTCCTGATCCAAAACCCGGTATCCAAGGCGCCCGGGTACCAGGTCGAAAACGTGTTCGTGATGGCCGGCGTACCGCGCATCATGCAGGCAATGTTCGATGACCTGAAACCCCGGCTCAAAGGTGGCGCGCCGGTGAGTTCGCGATCACTCGACGCCTTCATTCCCGAAGGTCTTGTCGCCGGACCCTTAAGCGATGTGCAAAACCAATTCCCCGATATCGAAATCGGCAGCTATCCTTTCGTCCGCAGCGGCCAACTCGGCACCTGCCTGGTCGCCCGTTCGGCGGATGAGGCAGCCTTGGACGAAGCGGCGGACGCCATCGCCGCGATGATCCGAAGCCTCGGTGGCGAGCCGAACGATCCGACGAAACCCAAGAAATAAAATTTACCAGGGAGGAACCAATAATGATCAAGCCAACCACAGCCGTTCCGGAACTCAGCGTAGAGGTCGTCGGCGGGGATACCTGGCGTCTCTCTGAGCAAACGCCGGAAAGCTTTACACTGATAGAATTTTACCGGGGCTATCATTGTCCCCGGTGCAAGTTGCATCTGCTCGATCTCAATCAAAAGCTCGGCCATTTCAAAAACCGCGGTTGCAGCGTCATCACCATCAGCATGGACAGCCAGGAGCGCGCCGAAAAGTCCAAGCAGGAATGGGGGCTCGACGGGTTGACGGTGGGCTACGGCCTAAGCGAGGACAGCGCCCGCGAATGGGGGTTGTTCATCTCGCAATCCATCCAGGACAAGGAACCCAATCACTTCAGCGAACCCGGCATGTTCCTGGTGCGGCCCGATGGCACCCTGTATTCATCGGTCCTGAACACGACCCCCTTTTACCGACATCATTTTGCCGACGTCATGGAAGCCATGGACATGATCAAGGCCCGCGATTATCCAGCACGAGGTAACGTTTGAGGGGAGAGGGGCTTAGCGCTCTAAAATAAGCCCCGTCAGGTCGAGCCGCTGCTGCCACCCGGCGCGCTCCAGTTCCGGGTCCAGGTGTTCTTCTTCGGGATAGCCGATGCAGAGGTAGGCGATCAGCGTCCATCCCGGCGCCACATCGAGGATTTCGGTAATCGCCGCTGGCTCGATGATCTATACCCAGCCCATGCCGAGCCCGCGCGAACGTGCTGCCAGCCACAGCGTGTTGACCGCACCGACGACGGAATAGCACAGCATCTCCGGCATCGTCTTGCGACCGAGGCCATGCCCGGCGGCCGTTTCCGTTTCGCAAAATACAGCCAGATGAACCGTCGCTTCTTTCAGCCCGGCTAGCTTCAGGGTCGCATACCGCTGTGCCTGCGCGCCCTCGTAATCGGCAAGGGCGTCGGCGTTGCAGGCCTCAAAATTTTTGATCACGTCGGCACGGCGGCCGGGGTCAGTGACCTTAACGAATCGCCACGGCTGGCTGTTGTCAACACTGGGCGACCGCGTCGCCAGCCCGATCAGATCGTCGATCAGGGCATCTTCGACCGGGTCGGCGCGAAACCGCCGCACATCGCGCCGCCAATGGATCAGGTCTTCCAGACGGCCCTGAAATTGGGCGTCGAACTCTGGCGTGTCGCGCTGGGGCGAAGGGAAAAGCGTCTCGAGTTTTGCGGCGGGCTCGGTCATCGCCGCACTGTAGTCGCCCGCCAAAGGCATGGCGAGACTCTTGCGCGGGTTAGGGCGGCGGCATAGGCTCTGGCCCAAGCGGGCGTGGTGAAATTGGTAGACACGCAAGACTTAAAATCTTGTTGCCTTACGGCAGTGCCGGTTCAAGTCCGGCCGCCCGCACCAATTCACCCAATCAGTTTAGCGCTGCCTGGCAGCTGACGGCGGCGAGCGCTTTACCTTCAGGACTGAGTCCCCGGACCTCGATGTCCTGGGTCTTCAGCAGGACGGTCCAAGCCTTGTCTGTCTTTGGTGGGCATTGGTTTTTTAGGGCTTCCAGCATTTTTTTGCGGGGCACATGGAGAAAGGCCGCTGCCATGGCGTCTGGGAGGGTCAGGTCAACCCAGACCTCACCATCGCGGACCGATATGGCGGCGACGGCCCACTCCATTGGCGGCGGGGTTTCCTGGTAGTAAACCTTTAGCCTTCCAGCCGCCGTCTTCAGACCGACATTGGAAGTGGTTACCGGTAGGTCATTGGCATACATTAACGCCCCCATGATGACGACAAAGGCGAGAAACAACAGTGGTTTGGGTCGGCGGCGGCGCATAAGGTATTAAAAAAGTTTTTTTCGCCGTGCGCCAGTCTTAAGCTTCGTCGCCCTCTCCTGTTCGTGACTAGGGTGGGGGCCGACCGGCATGACAGAGGGCCGAAAATTCAGTATGGTTTTTTCGGCAATAATTTGCGTTAAGCCTCAAGGGGAATTCAATGCCGAGCACCGTTCAATCCATCACCGTCAACCAATCCATTGATAGGGTCTGGAATACGATCAATAATTTCCACGATATGTCGTGGTGCCCGAACGTCATAACCAGTTGCGTTCCCGGCGGCGACGCCAGCGGCGACGAGGTCGGTGCGAAACGGGTTCTCAATGATGCCTTTCACGAAACCCTGATCGAAGCCAATGCCGACGATCATGTAATCCGCTATTCCATCGATAATGGCCCGTCGCCGGTGTCGCCGGAGGATGTCTCAAATTTTGTCGGTGTCATCAAGCTGAGCGCCGCCGATGACGGCGCGACGCTGGTGGAGTGGTCTTCGTCCTGGGAGTCCGACGGCGAAGACGCCGTTGAATTCTGCCAAGGAATCTATGTCGCGTTGTTAGGGGATTTGGCGAACACATTGAACTGTCTAACGTCAGCGCCTATGGGACAAATTAGCCTGATTGCATAAGGGAGGATTTTCCCCAGGGAAAGTTGCCGGCCGGTGGTAATGGGCCGTCACCGTTTCCATCTTCACCCATCATGGCGGCGAGAGCACCGGCGATGCGCAGGCCCTCATTCCATTTTGCCGTTCTCTCGCCCCTGGTTATCGATCCGACCTTGAGTTGTCTGATCCCCCAACCGACCGCCAGATGGACGATGCTGACATCTTCGGTTTCTCCTGAACGGGCTGAGACGATGGTGCCGAAACCGGCCTGGCGGGCGGCGTCGAGCGCCGCACGGGCCTCCGTCAGTGTCCCGGCCTGATTGGGTTTGATCAATACCGCGTTGCAGGCCCCGTCGCGGGCGGCGGTGCGAATGCGCCCTGCACTGGTAACCAGGAAGTCGTCACCGATCACCTGCACCCGTTTGCCGACGGCCCAGGTGAAGCGGACCATGCCTTCCTTGTCGCCTTCGGCCAGGGGGTCTTCGATGGCGACAATGGGATAGCGTTCGACCCAATCCACCAACACCCCCGACCAATCGTCCGAATCCAAGGTTCGGCGATCGCGGGCGAGCCGGTATTCTCCCTTGTTTCCGAATTGGCTGGCCGCAATGTCGAGCGATACCCCCATGTCCTGGCCCGGTGTCAGCCCCGCCGCCTCGATCGCCCGCATCAGCATCTCCAGGGCTTCTTCGTTGCTGTTGAAATTCGGCCACAGGCCGCCTTCGTCGGCGACACCCTGTAGCCCGCCTGCGTCCGCCATCAGCGCGGCGGCGGCCCGGTAGACCTGGGCCGTCCAATCCAAGGCCTGGGCGAAGCTGTCGGCGCCGATGGCGATGACCATATAATCCTGGATATCGACACGGCTTCCGGCGTGCGCCCCACCGCCGAAAATTTGAATTTCGGGAAGCGGCAGGAATTCCGGTGCGGGCAAACCTTCGGATTCCCGAAGGGATTGCCAAAGGGGCATTCGCTGCGCGGCGGCGGTAGCATGGGCGGCGGCCATGGAGGTGGCGATCATGGCATTGCCGCCAAGACGGCTTTTATCGGCGGTGCCGTCAAGATCGATCAATAGTTTGTCGATGCTGCCCTGGTCGGCGGCGTCCTTGCCCTTTAGGGCCTTGGCGATTTCGCCAGTGACGGATTGAACGGCGTTTTCGACGCCAAGACCGGCAAAGGCG
>Ga0066376_10003451_pt1 | contig 14119 bp, 11 predicted proteins | sample Knorr_S15_td_Bot_FD_77009 | JGI IMG/M metagenome (GOLD analysis project Ga0066376, IMG submission 77009) | Marine microbial communities from Southern Atlantic Ocean transect - Knorr_S15_td_Bottom_ad_5009_LV_A | ecosystem: Environmental > Aquatic > Marine > Oceanic | place: Southern Atlantic... | reverse complement strand
CAATCCCATTCTCTGCATATGATAGTTTCCAAGTAAAAACGGGTGGTTATTCATCTGAGTTTGGTCGAACTACAGGTGGCCTAATCTCTGCCGTAACAAAATCAGGTACTAATGATTTTCACTTTGGTGTTGAATCAATTTACTCGCCTGATTCATTGCGAGAGCAATCACCAAATTCAGTTTACTTACAAAATGATCGTTGTGAAGATGCTGATGGGCACTGTATTGGTGATTTATATGTAAACAACCAAGATGACTATGTAAACTCATTTGAAACAAACATTTATGCATCTGGTGCGTTAATTGAAGATACGCTTTTCTTCTATGGGATTTATACCTTCCGAGATAATGAAGAAGAATACGGTAACGCTTCTCAAACTTCTCTAACAAAAGAAAAAGATGATGACCCTTACTATCTAGCCCGTATTGACTGGAACATTAATGAGGATCATCAATTAATGCTTTGGGGTTTTAGTGATGAACGCACATACTCTGAAAGCACAATCGAAGACCCGAATGGTACTGGTAACTACACATTAGATGGCGGTACAGCTTATCACAAGCGCGGTGGTGAAAGTTTTGCAGTACGTTATACAGGTAATCTGACTGATGACTTAAGCGTGTCTGCTATGTACGGTGAAGTTAAATTCTCAGAAACTGATTACTCAGACTTTGATGACTGCCCTACCGGCTATGACGCGGACTTAGGTGTTGATACTACTTGTTATGTAAACTTCACCGTAGGCTCTAATGAAGATAAACGAGAGCAATTGCGTGTTGACTTTGATTGGTACTTAAATGATGAGCATACATTAAGATTTGGTTATGACTCAGAAACCAATACATCAAATGCAACTACGATTAACTCTGGTGGTGTTTACTATTATTACAGAACATACGAAGAAGGTGCTCGTCTTCCTAATGGCTATGTCCTGCCGGAAGAAATGAAAACAACTCGTGTTCGTGACTATAAGAATGGCGGTGAATTCGAAGTTGAAAACTGGGCGATTTATATTGAAGACCAATGGGCTGTTACTGATACCCTAACACTAACTTTAGGTCTACGTAATGACAGCTTCACAAACTACAACGCGGATGGCGATGAGTTTGTTTCTATAGACAACCAGATTGCTCCAAGGTTAGGTGCATCTTGGGATATTAACGGTGATGGCGATAGTAAATTATTCGTTACCGCAGGTCGCTATTATTTACCAGTTGCTGCAAATACCAATATTCGTCTTGCTGGTGCTGAAACATATATTCAAACTTGGTACGAGTATGAAGGTCTTAATGCTGACGGTACTCCTGTAGGTTTGAGCAATCAATTAGGTGATATCGCTATTTCAAATGGTGGTGACGGTACTGCAAAAGCATCAAATACCTTAGCAGATAAAGATCTTGAGCCAATGTACAATGATGAAATTATTGTTGGTTATCAGGCGGCTATAAATGATGATTGGTCTTGGAGCATCAAAGGTACATACCGCACACTGGGCAATCAAATTGATGATGGCTCATATATCTTTACTGATGAAGATGGAGAGTACCTTGGTGAAAACTGGTTCTTATTTAACCCAGGTAATGGTGCAACATTTAACTTCGACCTAGATGGTGACGGTGTAACTGAAGAGTATAGCTTCACGGCTGAAGAGCTAGGTTATCCAGATGCGAAGCGTCGTTACGCTGCTGTTGACCTTTCAATTGAGAAGAGCTGGGATAAAGTTTGGTCATTAAAAGCCCTTTACACTTGGTCTCATAACTACGGTAACACAGAAGGGTTTGTTAAATCTGATAATGGTCAAGATGATGCAGGTTTAACACAAGACTGGGATTACCCTTATCTAATGGATGGTGCTAACGGTAACTTACCAGCGGACCGTCGTCACAATATTAAAGTTTACGGTGCATATGCAGTTACTGAAGACTTCTTAATAGGTGCAAACTTAAATGTTGCTTCAGGTCGTCCTTGGACAGCGTTAGGTGCAGGGTATACACCAGACCCAGACAAATATTCTTATGGCGACACCTATTATGTAGGCGATCAACGCTACCCTCGCGGCAGCATGGGAACAACTCCCTGGACAGCTCGATTAGATCTTAACTTTACGTACAACTTGCATTTCAATGATCAAAAAGTACGCTTCGCATTAGATATTTTCAATGTATTTGATGCATCTACAGCAACTCGTTATGACGAAGTTGCTGAAGTGGCGGCTGGTGATGACAGTGCAACATTTGGCTTAGCGCAAAGTTATCAATCTCCTCGTCGAGTCCAACTATCTGCTTCTTACGACTTTTAATTTCCATTAAATTAGTAAGAAAAGCAATGACTCTAAAAGCCTCTTTTTGAGGCTTTTATTTTAATAACAACCATTACAACAATCACTTTCTAACATTTTTGAATAATATATGCCCTAAACTCGGTCTATCTAGTTTCGACTGACAATGTTTCGAGGCAACTGTGAATAGGCTAATTACACCTGCTGTTAATTTAATGGCGCAACTTAAGTACAAACACAAAATAACTTTACTATTTGGTTTATTGGTTTTCCCACTTTGCCTTAGCTTGTTTTTCTTAATAAGCCTTTTAAATCAAAATATTAAAATTTCACAACAACAGTACAAAGGAATTACGAGTTACCGTTTGCTGTTGACACATGTTGTCGATAACAATCAACAAGCAATGCAGAGCTCAGCGCAGCAACTTGGGTATTTAAAAAATGCTAACAATACTGGCAATATTCTGGAGCAAGTATCAATTGAGTCACAATTAGCAGTCAGTCAAAATTTAGCAATCAATTATTTAAATCGCACCCTTGTCACTCACTTACCTGACATAATCTATCACCTGAATGAAACCTATCAGAGCACTGAGCAAGTACTAAAACAGGGCCAGTTCACACCTGCAAGTTTTATTACTTTATCCAATCAAATTAAAGCGCTACCGCAACTATCATCGCAATTTAAAGATGCGTTCACGATTTCAATTGAACAAGATAGTAACTTAAAAGAGCAGCTTTCCCCTGCTGCTGAGGCACTCATTGAAAACATAACTCAGTTCTCACAACAGATAACTCAGAAGCTGCTCGAGCCAGATACGATTGAATTGAGCCAAGCACAATTTTTGAGTTTAAAAACCAGCTTAAAAGAAAGCATTGAGCGCTATATAGCAACCACTGAACCCACTCTTATGCGCATCATCAGCGACAAGTTAAGCCAGCAGCAATTCATACTGTATCTAGTTATTGCAGCTGCTCTTTTGTCTTTGATGATTGCCAGTTACTTAATGCTTGGCTTTTATCGGCTCGTTGTTGATACATTAGAGCTGTTTTCTAAAACGGCTAACCGCGCAGCACAAGGTGATATATCAGCACGCTTAAACGTAACAGGAAAAGATGAACTAACCACAATTGGTAAAGAATTTAATCATGTACTGGCATCATTTACTTTAATGGTGAATGAAGTTAGACACACAACAAATAGTGTCATAGCAACAACGAATAGCGTTACGAATCATTCTGAAAAAACGAATCAAGATGTACAAGTACAACAGCAAAGAGTTACCACGATTAGCCAATCGTTATCTGAAATGAATCAAGCAGCAGAGCATGTTGAAGTGTCTGCATCACAAGCCATTGAGTTAGCCTCGTCAGCCGCTAAGCAAGTGCAAAAAGGGGCAGATGAAAGTGCACACTTAGCCACACATATGAGTCTTTTACAGCAGGAGTTTAACGAGGGTCTTGCCGCTTTAGCTTTACTAGCGAAAGATAGCCAAGCGATTAGCAGCGTGAGTAATGGTATTAATGAAATTGCCGAGCAAACTAACCTACTTGCATTGAATGCAGCTATTGAAGCAGCCAGAGCCGGTGAGCAAGGCCGTGGCTTTGCCGTAGTCGCAGATGAGGTAAGAACACTTGCAAAACGCACTCAGCAGCAAACTCATGAGATCCATCAAATAATTAATTCGCTACAGGGGGCAACAAAACTCACCCAAGATAAAATGCAAGCAAGTGTACAGAAGATGGAGCAAGGTTCACAAAGCGCTGAGCACACTAAAGATAACTTATTAGCTGTCGCAGCATCAATGTCTGATATTGGCATGCAAGGAAAACAAATTGCAGTGCAAGTCAGCCAGCAAGGCACTGCCATTCAAAACGCTTTACACCACGCTGAAGATGTCAGAGATCTTGCCAAAGATACTGAGAAAAGTGCACTAATGGCAATGGATAGCGTACAAAATTTAGCTCAACTTTGTGTTGAGCTAAATAATTCAATGGCCAAGTTTAACGCTGACAATTAGGTCTAGGCTCAAACTCGCTTGCACGAATGGGGAGCTGCACCACTTTACCACAACCCGGAGGCGCTTGCAGGCCGGTTTCTTCATTAATGAATGCCCAACGAATAGAAGCCGGACGAGTATCTGCTATGGCTTCAGGGTTGAGTGGTTTAAGGTAACGAATGTAAGCTTCTAGTGCGCCAACACTGCCAGTTAAACCTGTGCTCTTGTTATCGTCGCGGCCAATCCATGCAACGGTCACGGTGTTTTGGTCAAAACCGGCAAACCAGCTGTCGCGTAATTCGTTACTAGTGCCTGTTTTACCGGCAAGCTGAATTGATGGGAAATGAGCATTTAGGCGTTTAGCCGTGCCATCTTTAGTCACGCGCTTCATTGCATACTTCGTCATGTAAATTGATGCATCATCAAAGCGTTTTTGTGAGCTGACATCATGCTTATAAAGCACTTTACCTACTGAGTCTGTAAGGGCTGAAATAGACGTTAATTCACGGTACTGACCATCTGCGGCAAGGGTTGTATAAAGCTGCGCTACTTCAAAGCTAGATAGCTCAAGTGCACCTAAAAGTAACGACGGGTATTGATCAATACGTCCTTCTACACCTAAACGCTTCAAGGTATCAGCGACTTTATCTACACCAACATCAAGACCCGTGTTAACCGCAGGAATATTAATACTGTTACTAAATGCTTTATAAAGAGGCATAGGGCCGCGGAACTGCTTGTCGAAGTTCTCAGGTTGCCACACTTTACCCTGCTCATTAGTCACTTGCAGCGGTGAGTCATCCACCAATGTGGCAACATTAAACTGACCACTTTCAAACGCAGTTAAATAAACCGCAGGCTTAACCAATGAGCCAATATTACGTTTGGTATCAAGCACACGGTTAAAACCAAAATAACGCACGTCACGGCCTGCAACTAACGCCGATACCCCACCCTTTTCAACGTTAACAGAGATCATCGCCGCCTCAAGTTCTTCGGTATTAGGGCGCTTTTCAAGGTATGGTAGGCTTGCTTCAACCGACTCTTCCATGGCCGTTTGCTTTTGTAAATCAAAATAGGTGAATACTCGAACCCCCGCATCCAACACTTGTTGATCGGGTAATAGACGTTTTAACTCACGGTCAACAAGCTCTAAGTAACCAGGATATGACTTTTGCAGGCTGTCTTTCATTGGTGCAATATCAATAGGGCGCTTTAATGCTGCGCGATATTCACGGGTATCAATTAGCTTATTTTCAACCATTAAACGTAGTACTAGATCACGGCGTTCCATTGCACGTTCACTATAACGACGCGGGTTGTAATATGAAGGACCTTTAACCATAGCCACTAATAGCGCAATTTGGTCGTATTCAAGCTCATCCACAGGCTTTGAAAAATAAAACTCAGCGGCAAGACCCATACCGTGAACACCTTGATTGTAAGACTGACCCAAATACACTTCATTCAGATAGGCTTCTAAAATTTCATCTTTGCTGTAGCGGTAATCTAATATCAAGGCGATAAGCGCTTCATTAAACTTACGCACCAGTGAACGCTCACGGGTAAGGTATATATTCTTTGCTAATTGCTGGGTTAATGTACTGCCCCCTTGCACTGTACGTCCGGCTTTAATATTACTGTATAAAGCACGCATAATTGACCACACAGATACACCATGGTGTTGATAGAAATTACGATCTTCAACCACCAGTAACGTGTCTTTTAGCATCGGCGGAAATTTATCAAGCGGCACAAACTCGCGGTCTTGCTTTGAGTCATTACCAATACGAGCTATTTGAACTGGCTCTAACCGAGCATTATTTAAACGACGGCCAAATTTATCTTTGATGGTTGCTAATTTCTGCCCTGAAAAACGCAGCTCAATAACGTGTGCATCTTCAAGGCCGTCATAAAACTCAAATTCACGACGGTACACTTTAATACTGTTAGCAGATTTAACATACTGACCTGTTCGGCTTAGCTTGTTTACAGATGAGTAATTTAAACGGTTTAGCTCCCAAATGACCTCTTGCTGAGATAAATACTGCCCAGGATAAAAGCTCATTGCACGGGCATATACTTGTGCGGGTAACTGCCATTTATTGCCTTCAAATTGACGAGTTATTTTTGCATCCAAATAAATAAGATACAGCACCATGGCAATAATGACTGCCAACGTTAATTTCCAAAAAATTGACCAAAGTTTTCGTAGCACACCCGCTTTCGCTGGTGCTTGCGATGAGCTTGAACGTTTAGCGGTAGTTTTTTTTGACGACGCCTTTGGTTTACTAGACGACTTTTTTGCAGGAGTTTTTTTATCAGCCATTGAGTTCGCTATAGGTCAGTTAATTTTACAGGATTACACCGTGAATAGCGTAATGTTAACACCTGTAAAATTAACAGTCACTTAAACTCGTTTAGCGTGTACACAACCAGAGTGAGTGGATCACAGCAGGTATAAAGAAGATAAAGCATAGAATAATGTTAATCACTAAGTCTTTACCCGCACCAGCTTTTAAAAATACCGCAACAGGCGGTAAAAACAGCGAAATTATTATAAGCAAGAGTTTGTTATCCATCGTTTTTCCTTGTTAGTTTGGAATATTAAGCATAGTCAACAAATAGCTATTTCGCCTATCAGAAAAGGCTTATTTAAATGCAAAAAAGCCCTACCTAAGTAGAGCTTTGATTTGAACACACAATGATATTGTTGTGTGCGTGCAATTGCACGCACTGAGATTAGTTACTGCGAACTGATACAAACTCTGGGTAAGCATCGATACCACAGTCATGTTGATCCATACCGTTTAATTCTTCTTCTTCGGTAACACGGATACCCATGGTATTTTTCAGGATTGCCCACACGATTGATGACGCGATGAACACAAATCCTAAGATACATACTAAGCCAATTAATTGATTAACGAAGGTTGCATCTGAGTTTGAAAGTGGCACTAACATGATACCTAATGCACCACATACACCGTGTACAGAGATAGCACCTACTGGGTCATCGATTTTTGCTTTATCAAGAGCAACGATGCTAAATACAACCAGAGAACCACCTAATAAACCAAGTAAACAAGCAAGTAATGGTGTTGGTGATGCTGGCTCTGCTGTAATTGTTACCAGACCTGCTAATGCACCATTAAGAACCATAGTTAAATCAGCCTTACCCCATAACACTTTACATACAAACAGTGCTGCAATTGCGCCACATGCTGCTGCTGCGTTAGTGTTTACGAAGATTTTACCTACTGCTGTTGCGTTTTCAGCGTCAGAAATTAATAGTTGAGAACCACCATTGAAACCAAACCACCCCATCCAAAGGATTAATGTACCTAGTGTTGCTAACGGTAAGTTAGAACCTGGAATTGGGTAAATTTCACCGTTTTTGCCGTATTTACCTTTACGAGCACCTAAGAATAGTACGCCCGCTAGCGCTGCTGCAGCACCTGCGCCGTGAACGATGGCAGAGCCTGCGAAGTCAACAAAGCCCATTGCTGAAAGGAAGCCTGCGCCCCATGTCCAGTAGCCTTCGATTGGGTAGATAAAACCCGTTAAGATAACGGTAAATACTAAGAATGCCCATAGTTTCATACGCTCAGCAACCGCACCAGATACGATTGACATAGCTGTCGCTACGAACACAACTTGGAAGAAGAAATCAGACTCTAAAGAGTGATTTGCATCAGCAGCTTGAGTGCCAATTAATGCACCAAATGATGGGATAAAACCACCTTCTGCGTTATCAACATACATGATGTTGTAACCCACTAATAAAAACATAGTGCAGGCGATAGAAAATAGTGCAACGTTTTTAGTTAGAATTTCTGTTGTATTTTTTGCACGAACTAAACCTGCTTCAAGCATAGCGAAACCAGCCGCCATCCACATTACTAAAACACCCGACATCAAAAAGTAAAATGTGTCGAGTGAGAACTTCAACTCTACGATAGTGTTTTCCATAATTCCCCCTTAAATTGCTTCTTCATCAAGTTCGCCAGTACGGATACGAACGATTTGGTCTAGGTCGTAAACAAAAATTTTGCCGTCACCAATTTTGCCTGTTGAAGCAATTTTTGTGATGGTTTCAACAACGCGTTGACAATTTTCGCTACGAGTTGCAATTTCAAGTTTGATCTTTGGAATAAAATCGACTTGGTATTCAGCTCCACGATATAGCTCAGTATGACCACGTTGACGGCCAAAGCCTTTAACGTCGACAACTGTCATCCCCTCAATGCCTAAATCAGCCAATGCTTCACGTACATCATCAAGTTTGAATGGCTTTATTATTGCACTAATCATTTTCATAGTGGCCCCCTTCGGACGCTTATTGTTATCCTGTTGGCTTATACAATCCAACCTTTGTGCCACTATTTTTTATTATTTATTTTCAATAAGTTAAAAAACAAATTTGGTTTTTGCACAAAAAAAATGCACCCTGATGGTGCATTTTTTTAACAATTAACCAGCGCTGGTGCAATTAGCACAACTATAGCTTTACTAAGCAGTTCCGATCTTGCTGTTTAGCTTGGTATAGCGCCTTATCAGCAATGCGCATTGCGGCTGTAAGCGATACTTTTTGGAATTGAGTCATACCAATACTCATGGTTAATGAGTAAGGCTCACCATTAATTGAAAAGGCATGAATCGCTAACTGCTCTCTGAAGGTATTGAGCCTTGATTCGGCCTTAGCTAAATCCATATTATGCAGTACCACAGCAAATTCTTCGCCGCCAATTCTCGCTATGGTGAAGTCATCAAATTTAGTCTTTAAAAATGAAGACACTTGTTTTAGTGCCTGATCACCGGCTTCGTGACCAAACTGGTCGTTCACATTTTTAAAGAAGTCGATATCAAGCAAAGCCAGTACGTTTTCTTGCTCAACATTTTTAAGCAGTTTTTCAGCGTATTGATAAAAATAGCGACGATTATGCAAGCCTGTTAAATGGTCGCGGTATGCGCTTTCTTTTATATCTGCTATTAAAGCAAGCTGCTCCATGGTTTGCATAACGCGGCAATGAAACTCTTCATTCATAAACGGCTTAGTTAAAAAGTCGTTTGCGCCGTATTTAATAAAGCGCGCCGATAACCCATGCTTACCAGCACCTGATAAGCCGATAATTGCTAAGTCATCACGGCCGCGGAAATTACGTACCGCTTTAACGAGCTCAAAACCATCCATCGTTGGCATAGCATAGTCAGTAAGTAATAGCTTGATTTCAGGGTCATCTTTAAGTATTTGGAGTGCTTGCTCACCATCTTGGGCATCACGCACATCAAATAATTGCTTTTCGAGCATTTGCTTCATTAAAGTGCGGCTTAGTACTGAGTCATCCGCCACCAGCGCTTTGCTACCATCGTTTCTAAGTAATTGTGCAACAAGTTTTATCGCATAATGGTATGAGTCGCGGTTATCTTTAACGACATAATCAACCACTCCCAGCTCTAACATTTGCTGGCGAATGTATTCATCAATCTTTGATGTCAGAACAACGGTCGGGATGTTTTTTGATAAGGTGTATTTAGCTACTTCGCCGTTCATCGCATCAGGTAGCGTTAAATCGACTAAAGCCAAGGTGTAATCGTGCTCTGATATTAAAGAGACGCCCTCTTTTAAAGACCACGCAAAGTCGACAGCCACATCTAAATAGTGAGCAGCGAGGTGACGTAACACTTGCTGTACTACTTTACTGTCTTCAACTACTAATACTCTTTGCATTGCAACTTCTCTTTCTTAAGCACGTGTACACAGATTATAAACACGCTAAATATACGTCATTTTTTAATCTAGCTAAATAATTAAGCAAAATATCTTTGCTAAAAAAATGCACTTTTTTGTAATCCGCTCAGCATTTTCGGCTATTTTTCTGTTTAACGGCTAATATTGGTCACTAGTCTCATTAGTTTGTCATCGAGTTGGCTTTACTTTTTAATAGCTGCAATTCGAATAATAAGGAATCAACATGAAACTAGTTAGTTTTATTGGCTTGTCAGTGACAGCACTAACTCTGACCTTCAGCACACCAAGCTTTGCTGATAATGAACGTCGCATCGACGTAGACAGTAAAGTGGTTACTGAGCACAAAGCCCGCATTAATGGTGAACGCTTTTCATACACTGCAACCACTGGCACTCAACCAGTATGGGACGAGCAAGGCAATGCTGTCGCAACACTGCAATATACTTATTATACTCGCGATAAAGTAGACGACAGAACAAAACGTCCTCTTGTATTCTCGTTCAACGGCGGCCCTGGCTCTGCCTCTGTGTGGATGCACCTTGCTTATACTGGACCACGTGTATTAAAAATTGATGACGAGGGCTACCCAGTTCAACCTTATGGTGTAAAAGATAACCCTTATTCAATTTTAGATGTGGCTGATATCGTTTATATCAACCCTGTTAATACTGGTTACTCGCGCGTTCTTGAAAACGAGAAGGGTGAACTACCAAGTAAATCCGACCAGCAAAAAATGTTCTTTGGTGTTAACGCAGACATCAAATACTTAGCAGAGTGGCTAAATACCTTTGTTTCGCGCAACGAGCGCTGGCGCTCACCTAAGTTCTTAATTGGTGAGAGCTATGGTACGACTCGTGTTTCGGGTCTTGCTCACGAATTACAAAACCGTCAGTGGATGTATATCAATGGCGTTATTTTAGTATCACCAACTGAAATTGGTATTAAACGTGAGGGCCCTGTAGAAGCTGCAAACCGCTTACCTTACTTTGCGGCAACGGCTTGGTACCACAAAGCACTTAGCGCAGATTTACAAGCAAAAGACTTAGACGAGTTACTTCCTGAAGTTGAACAATTCACAGTGAATAAGTTCTTACCAGCGATTGCTAAAGGTGGTTTCTTACCTGCAGATGAAAAACAAGCCATCATCAAACAAGCAGCAAAATACGCGGGTTTATCTGAAAAGTTTGTTGAGCAAAACAACTTAGATATTCCAACAAACTTCTTCTGGAAAGAGCTATTACGTGAGCGAGGTCAAACGGTTGGTCGTTTAGATTCTCGTTACCTAGGTATCGACAAACGTGATGCAGGTGAGTCTCCTGATTACTGGGCTGAGCTTACGTCATGGTTACACTCATTCACGCCTGCAATTAACTATTACCTTCGTGAAGAGCTTAATTACAAAACAGATATCAAATATAACCTGTTCGGAAATGTGCACCCTTGGGATCGCACAGGCAACAATACTGGTGAAAACTTACGTTTAGCGATGGCACAAAACCCATACTTGAACGTGATGATCCAGTCTGGTTACTACGACGGTGCAACAAACTACTTTGATGCTAAATACACAATGTGGCAGTTAGACCCAAGTGGCAAAATGAAAGACCGCTTAAGCTTTAAAGGCTATCGCAGTGGTCACATGATGTATTTACGTCATGCAGATCTTGAGTCATCAAACAATGACTTACGTGATTTTATCCTTAAATCACTCCCAGCCGAAGGCAAAGCTGCTAAATACTAACCAGCGTATTTGCAAACCAAAATAGAAAAAGCCCGTTTTATACGGGCTTTTGTTTTTCCGCTAATCTTTTTGGGTATATACTCAAGTCATTGATTTAAGGATTTGGATAATCACCTAATGGCAGAAAAATTTCGTGTAATGTTTGCAGGGCTTGAGGCCGGTGTTGAGCAAGCACAAGCAACAGAGCAACTAGCCGCAAAACTAAAAACAACCACTGACAAAGTCGCTGCCCTGTTTGAGCACAAGCCATTATTTGCACCAAGCGAGCAAGACAAAGCGTTAAAGCAAGCTAAGTTATTAGCCAGTGTAGGTATTAAAGCCAAGCTCCAACCAATGAATCAAGCAGCCACCAGCACGCAATCAGCAGATGCCGCAGCACAAACCAAAGAGCGTGAAGAACGCATTTTTGATGCGCTTGATTACATCACCAGTAGCCTTATTCGCCTAGAAGAAAAGCTAGATGACTTAGAGCAACGTTTACCTGAACTTGAGAACAACAGCGTTGTTGATAGCGACGATAGCTGGCAAGAAGATGATCTACTGCTTGAAGAAGAATTAACAGAGCCCGTTAAAAAGCGTTCAAACACCCTACTCTATTCGCTTATTGCGATGGTCATTGTGCTATTGATCATTTTAGGTGTGGTGGAACTTTTTCCTGAACTTTTCTCCTTTTTAGAAAGTTAATACTAATATTGACATGAGCAACACACGAGCAGAAATTAGACAATCCATTCGAAAAAAGCGCAATTCACTGACTGTAGAACAACAAAAAAATGCAGCAATTGCGCTGAAAATGAATTTTACTCAACACTTAAAATCACTAAAAACCACCAAAAATGCCCACATAGGCATTTATTTTAGCAATGACGGAGAATTAGACACCTCATTGTTAATTAAAGAATTATGGATGCAAAAACAGCATTTATACTTACCTATAATTCACCCCTTCAATGGCACAACTTTATACTTTCAGAGGTATGAAGAAAATTCACCCATGACTGCAAATCGCTATGGTATCTTGGAGCCCAAGTTAAATTGCAGTCAAATATGTCCTTTAGACAAGCTTGATATTTTACTTATGCCGTTAGTGGCATTTGATGATCAAGGTAACCGTTTAGGAATGGGCGGTGGGTTTTATGACAAAACGTTGGCTCGGTATTACCAAGAAAACTGGCAAAAACCAATTTTGATTGGTCTTGCCCATCAATGTCAGCATGTGCCGGCATTGCCGATTGAATCATGGGATGTACCGTTAAAACACATTATAACCCCAGAGAAAATCTACCAATGGTAAGCAAACTGTTTGTATACTATAGGCCTTCTCTGACAGCTAACTGAGCACATAATTATGACGCAAGATGAATTAAAAAAAGCCGCTGCCTGGGCAGCTCTCGAGTTTGTAAACAAAAATACCATTGTTGGTGTAGGTACAGGCTCTACAGTAAATCATTTTATTGATGCACTGGGTACTGTAAAAGACACCATTATTGGTGCGGTTTCAAGTTCTGAAGCTTCGACAGAAAAGTTAAAAGCACTGGGTATTGAAGTGTTTGAGCTAAACGAAGTATCAAGTCTTGATGTGTATGTTGATGGCGCAGACGAAATCAACCCACACAATGAAATGATCAAAGGCGGTGGCGCTGCGCTAACTCGTGAAAAAATCGTTTCTGCAGTAGCAAAGCAATTTGTATGTATTGTTGATGAATCAAAAGAAGTTACAACATTAGGCGCATTTCCACTTCCTGTTGAAGTGATCCCAATGGCACGCAGCTATGTAGCGCGTGAACTTGTAAAACTTGGCGGTGACCCTGTTTACCGCGAAGGTGTTGTAACAGATAACGGTAACGTCATCTTAGACGTACATAATTTAGATATCAGCAATGCCAAAGAATTAGAGCTAACAATCAACCAGATTGTTGGTGTAGTAACAAACGGCTTATTTGCCCATCGCGGTGCAGATAAAGTCATTATCGGCACCAAAAATGGGCCGCAAATAAAGTAAATAGGAATGAGGATATGAGTAAGGTATCGTTAGCAAAAGACAAAATTAAAATTCTCTTGCTGGAAGGCGTGCACCAAAGTGCTGTAGAAACGCTTAAGCGTAATGGCTACAGCAATATTGATTACGTAAAAACATCCTTACCTGAAGACGAGCTCATTGAGCGCATTAAAGATGTGCACTTTGTAGGCCTTCGTTCTCGCACTCATATTAATGAAGCGGTATTAGAAGCAGCTGAAAAGCTAGTCGCAATCGGCTGCTTCTGTATCGGTACTAACCAAGTCGACCTGCAAGGTGCCCGTGAACGTGGTATTGCGGTATTTAACGCGCCATTCTCAAACACCCGCT
>Ga0066376_10003450_pt1 | contig 14121 bp, 16 predicted proteins | sample Knorr_S15_td_Bot_FD_77009 | JGI IMG/M metagenome (GOLD analysis project Ga0066376, IMG submission 77009) | Marine microbial communities from Southern Atlantic Ocean transect - Knorr_S15_td_Bottom_ad_5009_LV_A | ecosystem: Environmental > Aquatic > Marine > Oceanic | place: Southern Atlantic... | reverse complement strand
GTTCCAGGACCCGACGCACTACTTCGCCCGGTATTCCTGGCCCGTCGAGTTTGTCGTGCGCCTCATCAAGTCGGTTGGGTGGACGGGGTACTCCGCCGCCGCCGCCATCGCCCCGCTTGCCAACATGGGGCAGATTCTGTTCGAACCGCCCGATGTCTCAGGGTGGCGTCTGGGCACCGACTGGTTTTCTACCGGCACGGTCTTGGCGCGGATGAACTTCGCGTCGTCTCTGGCCGCGAACCAACAGTTCAACTTGCGTGATGCCGCCACCCCCCAGGCGGGCACGCCTGAGGGATTGTTGGGCTACATGGTCGACCGCCTCGAGCCAGGGCCCTACGACAATCAGGTAGAGAACGATCTCCGGGACTACGTCAATGCCGGTGGGGCCTGGACCGGGTCGTCGGCGCAGGTGCGCACCAAAGCAGCCGGTCTGGCGCATCTCATCGGCGGGTCATCCGAATATCAGTTCGTCTAGTGCCAGGGCACTAGCGCCAAACCCGGATTCAGCGCCTGTGACACGGAGAAACGTCATGCAGTTCACACGTCGAGAGTTCATGCGTGGCGGCGTCGCCGCCTTTACGGTCGGATTCGCGGCGCCAGCATTCTTGAGCGAGCTGGCCCGGGCCCAAAGCGCCACCGGCCGGAGTCTGGTGGTCCTCTATCTCAGTGGCGGAAACGATGCGTTGAGCACGCTCGTACCGTATACCGACCCGTCGTACTACAGCCGTCGCCCCGCCGTCGCGGTGCCGGCCGGTAGCGTGCTGCAGGTTGGCGCCGACCTGTCGGGTCGCCCGCTCGGGTTGCACCCGAGCCTGACCGGGCTCAAGTCGATCTTCGATGCGGGGAGACTCGCGATCATCCAGCGCACGGGTTACGCGGATGCCAGCCGGTCTCACTTCAAAGGTACCGATATCTTGGCCACCGCGAACCCGCAGTCGGCGCAAGGTACCGGCTGGCTGGGGCGGTATCTCGACACGTTGCCGTCGCCGGTCGATCCCTTGTCGGCCTGGAACACGGCCAACCTGCTTCCACACGCGTTGCAGGCGGCCACGGTTGGGGTACCGTCTATCCCCAATACGACCGAGTACGCGTTCTCGAGTCCCAATACCGGCGTCGAGGCCGAATACTCGGCCGCCGCCGCGCTCGCTATGTCGTCGCACCTGCCGGTCGAGCAACCACAACTCTCGTTCGTGAACTCCACGGCGCAGACGGCGCTGGCCACGCTGGATCGCGTCGGCGCCGTCGCGGCCTATACGCCGACCGCCGCCTATCCCGACACGGGGCTCGGCCGCGCGCTGCAAGCGGTCGCCGGCTCGCTCGCCACCCAGGTCGGTACAAAAATCTTCTGGGTGCAGACCGGTGGCTATGACACGCATGCCAGTCAGGGGACCATCGACGGCGGCTACGCCAACCTGCTGAACACGCTCGATGGCGGGTTGTCCGCTTTCTACCAAGATCTCTCGAATCAGGGACTGCTGAACCAGACGATGGTGCTCCAGTTTTCAGAGTTCGGTCGCCGTGTGTCGGAGAACGGGAGCGCCGGCACCGACCATGGTGCAGGCGGGTTGATGCTGGCGTTGGGGGGCGGAGTGCAGGGCGGATTGTACGGAACGGCCGCGACCCTCGACGACACACCAGACAATCCGACCCTCGAGAACAGTGGCCGCGACGTCAAACACGAAACTGATTTTCGAGCCGTCTACGCGCGTGTGATCGACGATTGGCTGGGCACCGACTCGGTCAGCCTCCTTGGCGGGGACTTCCGGAATTCCGCCGTAGATTTTGTGTAGACGGGGCTGCGCCCCGAGTCCCCCGCGGGCGGCGGCGTTGTTGCGGTTCGAAAACTGACCCACGATGCTCCCTATACCCACAGATCCGTCAACGACCGGTAGCATACGACGCCGGCCTACCACCTTCTTCCGGTACAGCTCGATCATCGGGGAGCGGGTGCGAGAGGCATCGTTGATTCAGGAACAGCTGATTCTAGGCCGCCGGCGACGACTTCACGGTTGCCTGAACTCGGCGGGTGACAAATGTCACCCATTTTCGTACACTCGATGCCATGAAGACAATCGCCATCAGAGACCTGCGGACTCGCCCGAAGCAGGTGCGCGAGTCTCTGGCCGGAGAACGGGAGGCGCTGCTCACCGTCAGCGGACGGCCGGTGGCGGTGCTGCTGCCCGTCGACGCCGGATCGGTAGACGAGACCCTCGAGACCGTGCGGCGCGCCCGCGGACTGGAGGCGCTGCGCGCCATTCGGCGTGCGAGCCAGAAGAGTGAGACCTCTCGGCTTTCGTCGACCGAGATCGACAGCGTCATCAAGCGCACCCGACGGTCCCGGCCTCGACGCGCGCGCGGATGAAGATCGTTCTCGACACCAACGTACTGGTGGCGGGGCTGCTCACGCCGACCGGTCCGCCAGGTTGGATCATCGAGGCGGCCCTGGCGGGCGACCTCGATCTCGTGTTCAACATGGCCATCTGCCTGGAATACAACGAGGTCCTGCACAGGAAGGAGCTCGATCTGCCGGCGGCGCACGTCGGCGAGGTGCTGGCAGCCATCGACAAGTTCGGATTCGAGGCAGTGGCGATCGGGCCATGGCCCCTGCCGCTCCCTGACCCCGACGACGCGATGTTCCTGGCGGTGGCCGCGGCGATCCGATGCCCCCTCGTGACAGGCAACCTCCGGCACTTCCCGGCTCGGAGCCGCGGCCGTGTGGAGGTGGTCAGCCCGCGACAGTTCGCCGACCGCTTCCTGAAAGACAGTGCGAGGTAGGCGCGGGTCTTTGGATCCGCCAGCCGGGATGTCCCGCCCGGAAACCGCTCAGTCGGCCGGTTGTCCGAGCAGATACACGTCGCCGGTCGGGGCCGGGACTCCCCCGGCCGGTTCGACCGTGATCGCCATGGTCGCGGGGAGCGTGACGGCGTCTGGAATCTCCACAATCAGGGTCGCGCTGCCATCCGGGTCAGGAGCGAGCAGCGCCGCGCTCACCGGCGCGTCCGGCAGCACGAACCACAACTGATAGATGTCTCCGGCCGGAAGCGGGGGCAGCCCGCTGGCCAGGAACACCATGTCGGTGGTCTCGTTCCAGACGGCCCGGGCCTCGGCTCGCGGTGCCAGCGGCTGGCCTACGAGGATGATCTGTCGGGCGTTGGGACCCGTCACGATCGCGAGTACCGCGTCGCGCTCGGCAGAGGCCACGCGGGCCACCGCCGCCTGGAGTCGCATGAGCTCGGTCTGAGCCGCAGTCGTGGCCAGCTCTTCCTGCAATTCCACTATCTGGCGGTCGAGTTCCGCCACATACCACCCACCGCCTCCGGCGGCCCCGATGACCAGACTGGCCGCCAGCCAGAACGGTGCGCCAAGGCCACGTCGGGTTGAGTCGGCCTCACTGGCGGTAGCGTCGGATTCTTCCGGCGCCATCATCGGTGCGTCGACCGATATCGTGCTTCCCGCGTGCATCGACGACGGTGCCGGCACCGTGCCCGTAATCTGTTGCAGCACTCGTGCGCGTAGCGCCGGCGGTGGGTCGAGCGGGGGCGCCGCATAGACGAGGGCCTGAGTGACCGGCATCAATGTGCGCGCCTCATCGACGCATTCGCGACAGACCTCCAGGTGCGTTTCGAACGATGTCCGTTCAGCGTCGCTGAGCGCGCCGGCCGCGTAGAGCGCCGCCAGTCCGTTGAACGGTTCGTGACGCGGGTCGCTCATGGTTGCAACGCCTCGCGTAGTTTCAGCAGGCCGGTCCGGATCCGCGTCTTGACCGTGCCCAGTGGTTGTTCCAAACGCCCGGCGATCTGGGTCTGGGTCAGACCCTCGAAGTACGCCAGCTCGATCGCGATCCGTTGCGGCACCGGTAACGCCGTGAGCGCGGCCCGGAGCTGGGTCGCCGACTCCGCCGTCAAGCCGTGATGTTCGGCGCCGACCGCCGGGTCCGGCAAGTCGACGACCGCGTTCTCTCGAGGCAGAGGGGCCGAGTCCGGCTTCGCCCGTTGGGACCGCAGCTTGTCGATGGCTCGCGTGCGCGCCATCGTGAGCAGCCAGGAGGCCACGGAGCCGCGTGTCGCGTCGTAGCGAGTGGCTTGCGCCCAGGCCTGAGAGAACACCTCCTGCACGACGTCTTCGGCGTCGCCCTGGTCCTGCATGATCCGCATCGCCAGCCCGAACACAGAGCGGATGTGTCGGTCGTAGACAAGCGCCAGCGCTTCCGGATCGCCTTCGGCCATCCGCTGGACCGTTTCCCGGTCTACGACCCGAGCGTCAGCCGCGGCACCACCCCAGCCGGCCTTCGCGCCGTCGATCACCGTTCCGAGCAGCATGCGTCCTGGTTGGTGGCCTGTATCGGCGAATCAGTGCGCGACCACCCCTCATAGACTTCTACGCGTGGTGGCCCGTTCTGGATGGGGCGCCGATGCCTCTCTGGCAAATGTTACCTCGTCCCGTCGGTCGGGTCCCCACCCGATGTAACCTCGGTCCTCCGCGGCTGGTCCAATCCAGGGGCGGCCGTTGTGCCGTCACGGCCTTTGAGACAAGATACCGAGGGTACACATGCGCGGGCGAATGGTGACGATGGCATTGGTCGTGCTTGGAGTTGGATGCAGCGGCGAGAGCCCGGCCGCGCCCACGGTGGGGCCGGAGCCGGGCGGGACCAACGTGGTGACGATCACCGCCAGCGGCGTGAGTCCGCAGAACATCCAGATTCAGGCCGGTGGTCGAGTCCTGTTCGTCAACGACGATGCGGTTGTCCACGACATGTCGTCGGACGATCACCCGTCGCATCTCACGTGTCCGGCGACGAATCAGGTCGGGTTCCTGTCGCCAGGACAGAGCCGGGAGACCGGCAATTTCGTGACGGTCCAGACCTGTGGCTTTCACGACCATCTCGATGCGCAGAATCCTGGTTTACTTGGCACCATCAACATCGTGGAGTAACTGATGTCAAATTTCGCAAGAGGTCCAAAAGTGTTGGCGTTCGCGGCCGTGCTCGGCCTGGGCGTCCTGCTGTCTGGCTCGTCAGGTCGCGCCCAGACGACCTCGGAGCGGCTCGCAATGGTCAAAGCGATGACGTTCGATGTGTTCGGGACGGTCGTGGACTGGCGGTCGTCGATCATCCGCGAAGGGCAGGAGCTCACCACCCGTTTCGGCTTCGAGGTCGACTGGGCCCAGTTCGCCGACGAGTGGCGAGGCGGCTATGGTCCCGCGATGGCGCGCGTGCGCAGCGGAGAACTTGGGTGGCTGCGTATCGATGACTTGCATCGGATGATCCTCGACGATCTGATTCCGAAGCACGGATTGACCCCGCTCAGCGAGGCCGATCGTGACCATTTCAACCGCGCGTGGCACCGGTTGCAGCCGTGGCCCGACTCGGTCTCCGGGTTGACCCGACTCAAGACCCGTTATGTGCTGTCGACGCTCTCGAACGGCAATGTCGCCCTGCTGGTCAACATGGCGAAGCACAGCGGGTTGCCGTGGGACGCCGTCCTCTCGTCTGAGCTCGCCAAGCACTACAAGCCGGATCCTGAGGTGTATCTCATGGCCGCCGACCTGTTGGGTCTCGAGCCGGAGGAGGTCATGATGGTCGCGGCTCACAAGGGTGACTTGCGGGCGGCGGCCGCCCTCGGTCTCAAGACTGCCTACGTCCCTCGTCCGGATGAGTACGGTCCTGACCGAGAGATCGATACCACCCCGGATCCCGACTTCGACGTCGTGGCCACCGACTTCAACGATCTCGCCGACAAGCTTGGTATTCGCTAGCAGGGAGCTAGAAAACGTCCGAGGGGGTTTCCGGCCGAGGCGTTCGGCTGACAAGGCGCGACGAGGGAGCATGCAGGTGGCAGCCCCGGGCGGGCGGGGGCGACCGAGGAAGCAACGCCGTCAGGCGGACGGATCGGCCGGAAACCGTGACTCGAGCCAGTCCTGCACCCGGTCAAGTACGGACGCGATCGCGGCGCGCTGGCGCTTCAGGCTGGCCCGGGCGCGGAGCGGGGTCTGCCGGCTGGCCAGAAACGCTCGTATCATCCTGAGAGCGGCCGCTTCTCGTTCGAACGCCATGAGGCCAACCGGTGCGAGGGCCAGGAGCCCGAGGCCCGCGGCGATTCCGGGGCCGAGTCCCAACGTCAGGCCGACGCTCGTCGCGAGGGTCGCAATCCAGACGCCGTAGACCACCATGCCCCAGAGGACCTGTCACGTCGCGCGGCTTTGTAGGTCCGGGGCCTGCCGGCTGAGCGCCCAGGTCAGCCAGTAGGCGGGGGCGAAGCAGCACACGCCCACCACCGCCAACGGGGCGAGGACCAGGGCTCTGGCACCTTCCCGAAGCAGAAAACGAGCCACTTCGCCCGCTGGCATCCGGCGGTCCAGGTCGCTGTCCCGAAGTCCGAACGACCGCAGTTGTTCGTCATACAGTCTCAAGTCCTCGTTGAGCGAGGCGTACTGTTCCGGGTCTTCCTCCCGGAGCCCGTTGATCCCGGCCGCGATCAGGCGTCGTCGGCGCACCTTCTCGGCCGGGTCGCCGGACACACCGCGCGCCGCCGCGTAGAGCCGGTCGACCCGCGCGACAAGCTTCAGATCCGTACGGGGATCCGCTTCCACCACTAGCCGGCGCAGATGGTCGGCGATCCGATCGGTCAACACGCGGGTCGCATCCTTTGGTGTCTGTTCAAAGGAGTTCACGAGGTCCGCCCCGTCGAACGGTGGGCCAAACATGGCGACGACGCGGGACCTGAACATCGGGAGCCGGTCGAAGTTGAGCCCGACCGGCACAACGGTGACGGGGTGTCCGGCCGCGGCGCTGGTGAGCACCATGCGGGCGGCTCCGGTGCGGAGTGGTTCCAGGTGCCCGCTCACGTGACTGACGCCTTCAGGGAAAAGACAGATGGCGCGCTTGTCAGCCAGCGCCTGTTGCACCGCTGCGAACATCTCGATGTTGCGCGACGTGTCCGCGCCCGGGTCCATCTTTCGATAGACCGGAATGGCGCCCGACCGTTTGATGATCGCGCCCAGGAACGGTCCCTGAAAGAGTGTGGACTTGGCGAGGAATCGAACCGGCCGACCGGCGGTGGCCTGAATCACCGACGGGTCGAGCAGGGTGTTCGGGTGATTTGCGACCAGCATGAGCGCGCCGTCCGGAACCGATGGACCGACCCGGTCGACACGATAGAAGGTCCGCACCGCCAGGCCAACGAGCCGCCACAGCAGCGGGCTCCCGGTCTGGGTGCGGTCTGGCGCGGTCATGGTCACAGGGTGAGATGTTTCTGGACGACACGCTCGGGCCTGATCCCCCATCCCACCACGCGCGCCGGCACGTCGCGAAGCCACGGCAGGCGCGAGACGAGCCTCGCTGGCAGCGGTAATCGAAACGGACGCTCTTCGAGTGCCCGCGCAACCACGAGCCGCTGGACGATGGCCTGGAAGCCCTGAATGAATCGGGTAGGGAATTCACGCCGACGCTGGACTGCGGCCAGATCCGCGTCGGAGAGTGTTCCGGCCAGGAGCGGTTCCGCGAGGTAGTTCGCTGCGGCCACGGCGTCCTGAATGGCGTAGTTGATGCCGACGCCACCGATCGGAGACATGACGTGCGCGGCGTCGCCGAGGGCCAGCAGTCCAGGGCGATGCCAGGTCGGGACGCGACTCGACTCCACCGAGAGGAAGTGGACGTCGGTCCAGTCCTCAATCGCGTGGACCCGGTCGGCGAGTTCCGGTATGAGCGAGGCGACCTCTGCCCGCAGCACCGGGAGTCCGGCGTTCTTGACCGTGTGTTGGCTGCCTTTCAGGATCACGTAGCCGAGCTGCCACTCGGTGGCTCTGGCCAGTACGACGACCAGACGACCGAGGCCGATTCGGAAGCCGGTGAGATCGATGCCCAGTTCGTCGTCCCTGCGGGGGAGCACGACCCACATGACATCCATCGCGGCCGCGTTCGGTTTCGGCTCGAATCCCGCCAGGGCGCGTAGGCGCGACGCGCGCCCGTCCGCGGCTACGGTCAAGGTCGCCAGCAGCTCGTGCTCACCGTCTGCATCGCGATACCGGACGCCTCTGACGGTGCCTCGTCGTGTCCCCTCGTGCGTCGCGTCCTCGTTCGGGTCGTCCTCGTCTCCGACGATGAGATCGGTGACCCGCGACCCGAGGCGAAGGTCGAAACCGCCCTGTGTGTTCGCTTCGCTCACAATGAATTCGAGGAACTCCGCTTGCGGAATCATCGCGATGAACGGGAACCGGGTGCGCAAGCGGCTGAAGTCGGCGAGGACGGTCGATGTCGAGCCGCTGCGCAACGTCACCCGCTGCAGCCGACCGTGCTCTCTGGCCAGCAGTGGGGCCGCGAGTCCGAGGTCGTCGAGCATCTCGAGTGTCGACGGGTGCACGGTGTCGCCGCGGAAGGCGCGGTCGAAGTCGTGCTTGGCCTCGAGGAGCACCGTCGCGATGCCAAGCCGCGAGAGTAGCAGGGCGAGGATGGCTCCGCCCGGTCCCCCTCCCACGATGCAGCAGCTCGTGCGCTCAGGCATGGGTGTGGTGGCCGTCGCCACCGGGTTCAGACCGCGGCCGGTCGCGTGGCCGCGAATCGCAAACGGACGTAGTCGACGACCCAGATCCCGTCCGCATTCCGGATTCTCGGCTCCAGTCGCGATCGCACATCCTGGGGTAGCGTTTTTTTGTTAATGATTGGCAGGCCACCGAGAAACGGTTGGGCGAACACCTCCAACCAGTGGGAGACATCGCCGGGCAGCGGTGTCGGGCGGGGAAAGAGCTGGAGCGAATCGATCGAGAACCCTCCCGCCTCGAGTCGGGCTCGATACTCCTCGGCGGTCGGGAAATACCACGGGTCGACACTGGCACCATCGACGCCGCGTTCGCCGAGCGCGGCGATGAACGACTCCCGGATCGAGGCCACACAGCCGGCGCCGCCGAATTCCGCCACGAAACGGCCGCCAGGTCGGAGCGCCGAGTAGACCCGTTCGATCACCAGGTCCACGTCCGGAATCCAGTGCAGCACGGCGTTGCTGAAGACCGCGTCGAACTCCGCATCGAATGCGAGCTCGGTCGCGTCGATGATTCGCGCGTCCAGACCGCGCTCCAGCGCCGCCCAGACCTGCTCCGGACTGGTGTCGATGGCCACGACCTGACAGCCCGCGTGGCGGAAACGCTCCGTCAAGGCACCGTCACCGCACCCGAGGTCCAACACCCGTTCTCCCGTCTTCGGTTCCAGCAGGTCTGCGACCGGCGCGCCGAGGTCCGAGACAAAGCGGGCATGTTCCGAATAGGTCTCAGGGTCCCACTCTTGGGTCATAGGTTTGCCTCGGGTCCCGTGTGCTCGCCACCGCCGTGTCGCTCCGACCCTGACGTCCGGTCTTGAAAAACCGTGGGGAATGCTCTGCGATCGACGTCCTTCGTCACGTTCTCAAGGTGGTGCATGTGCACGAGTGGCTCCCTCGCCGCCGAGCCTAACCGATCCTGCTCGATCCAGGGGGACCGACTCTCTCAGATCCAATCAGCGCAGACCGGGCGGTTCGGTGGCGACATGAACCACCTGGGCGGTGTGTATCTCGGGTCCGGGCGGCCCCCTGCACGCCGACTCCCAACCCGCCGTGTGAGGCCTGAGCTGGCGGAAAGCGAAGACGTGATGCGGAAGACGTATGCACGAACCGTCTCGTTGGTGGTTGGCGTCGCGTGGCTGGCCACGGCGTGTGCGGGACAAGCGAGGTCCAACAGGGGCGTTATGATCACTGGCACAGGAGGGGACCTGCGCCCCGGAGATCTCTAGTGCGTCTATGGTCTCCGGGTTCAGACAGACGATGGATACTGACCTACTCGCCAAACTCAACGATCACCTGCGACTCGAATTCCGAGCCGCCCACGAGTATCTCGCGATGTCGATTTGGCTGTCGGCCCATGACTTGCCGGGCTTCAGCGCCTGGATGCGTCAGCAGTCGACCGACGAGCTTGGACACGCCAACCGAGTCATCGAGCACCTGGTGGATCGCGACCAGGCGGTGAAACTGCCGGCCATCCCTGAACCCCCCACCGACTGGCCGGACGCCGTTGCGCTGGTGGCCCATGTATTGCGCAACGAGCAGGAGGTGACCGCCTCGATCACGGCGTTGTACGAAGCGGCAGACGGGGCTGGTGACCGCGGCGCCCAGATCATGCTGCAGTGGTTTGTGAATGAGCAGATGGAGGAAGAGTCAAGCGCACGCGCCTTGCTGGGGCGCTTGAAGCTCGCGGGCTCGACCGGGCTCGGTCTCCTGCTGGTCGATCAAGAGCTCGCGGCGGGCAAGATTCCCGGCGCCGCGTCATCCAGCGAGAGTGTGCCGGTGTAAATCGCCATGCCGACGACCGCGTCGATGCCGGCCGCATCCAACGCATCGATCTCGGCCCGCGTCGTGATACCGCCGGCCGCGGTGACGGGACGGAACGTGGCCGCCGCGACGGCCTGTACCGCGTCCATGTCAGTACCGGTCATCGTGCCCTCCCGGTCGACATGGGTGTACAGGAATTCGGCGCAGTAGGGCTCAAGGGCCTGGGCCGCCTCGACCGCCGTCACCTGCACCGGTTCGGTCCACCCGCGGATTACGACCCGGCCTCCCTTGCTATCGACGGCGGCGATGATCCGCTCGGGGCCCACGGCGTCAGCCAGTGTCTTGGCGAACACCAGATCTGGCTGCCCGTTTCGAAACAATGACGAGCTGACGATTACCGCCAGCGCGCCGTAGTCGAGCACTTCCCGCGCCCGCTGGACCGATCGGATGCCACCGCCCACGCGGCACTTCAGCCGTGGAGCGACCTGTTGTACCAACGCGTCGTTAGTGCCGGTGCCCAGGGCGGCGTCGAGGTCGATGAGCTGGACCTTCGGGAAGCTGGCGAAGCGAGAGACCCAGCCGTCCAGGTCGTCGCTCTCGATGGCCAAGCGCTGACCCTGGACGAGCTGCACCACTTTGCCGCCCTTCAGGTCGATGGATGGAATCAGCATTATTTAGCCGGGGCTGCGCCCCGAACCCCCGCGGCCGCTCCGCGGGGACCCCGAGTGCCCCACTCCGCGACCGCGAGGCGCGCATTATCGCGCGCCTTGGTACGTTCCGCACCTTGATTTAGACGAGGCTAGGTTCCGAAGCCGAAGCCGAAGCCCCCGTTTCCCTAGGTAATCCTGACCGGTATCCCATTCGTCCTCAAATGCGTCTTCAGGTCCGCGACCGCATGTTCCGAGTAGTGGAAGATAGAGGCGGCCAACGCCGCGTCCGCTTGCCCAGTCGTGAATACGTCGACGAAATGGTCGAATGTGCCGGCGCCGCCCGAGGCGATGACCGGGATTGGCACTGCTGAGGACACCGCCGCCGTCAACTCGCAGTCGAAGCCCGCTTTCGTGCCGTCCTGGTCGATCGAGGTGAGCAAGATCTCGCCCGCGCCCCGGTCCGCGGCTTCTTGTGCCCATTCGACGGCATCACGTTCCGTGCCCTGCTGACCGCTTCGGACGTAGATCTTGAACCGACCGTCCTCGCGTTTGGCGTCAATGGCCACGATGACGGCCTGACTGCCATAACGTTTGGCCAGGGTGGTGATCAGGGTGGGGTGTGAAAGCGCGGCCGTGTTGATGCCCACCTTGTCGGCGCCGGCCTCGATCGCGGCCTCGGCGTGCTCCTCGCCGCGAATACCGCCGCCGACGCACAGGGGCAGGAAAATCTCGCGAGCGACGGCCTGAATCGTGTCGGCCAGCGCCTTACGTTTCTCGATCGTCGCGGTGATGTCGAGGATCACTACTTCGTCGATACCCTCGCGGTTGTAGCGCGTGGCGAGCTCTGCCGGGTCGCCCGCGTGACGCAGGCCTTCGAAGTTGATGCCTTTGACGACCGCACCGTCCCGCACGTCGAGACAGGCGATGATCCGCTTGGAGAGCATGGCTACGACGCCTTCCGCAAGAAGTTGCGCAGGATCGTGAGACCGACGTCTGATGATTTCTCGGGGTGGAACTGGACGCCCCCCACAAGACCCCGTTCGACGGCAGCGGCGAACTCCATGCCGTACCGTGTCGCCCCGACGCAGTCGTCCGTGACCGGCGCCGCGAATGAGTGCGTGAAGTACACCTGCGCGTCCTCGGGTATACCGTCCAGCAGCCACGATGGCTTCGTCACTCGGAGTGTATTCCACCCGACGTGAGGCACCTTGAGACGCCCCCCCACCCGGTCGGACTGGCCGGGCTCGGCCGGGGTCGTATTCTCCTGGTCCGTGATCACCGAACACGTACCCGGCATCATCTCGAGCCCCGGCTGTCCTGGAGCTTCCGTGCTTCCGTCAAACAACCACTGCATGCCGACACAGATTCCGAGCAGCGGGCGCTGCCGAGCGATGTGACGTTCGATGGCCGACCGCCAGTCGGCGTCCAACGCCGCCGTGACCGCGAAGTTCCCGACTCCGGGGACGATAACCCCGTCGGCCGTGGCCAGATCCGCCGGGGTCGCCGGCGTGGTGGTCGGCGCGTCGAGATGGGCCAGGGCCTTGCGGACCGAGGTCAGGTTGCCGGCCCGGTAGTCGATCAAAGCGATCACAGCAGTCCCTTCGTGCTCGGGAGCTGTTTCGCCATGCGTGGGTCTTTGTCGCAGGCGACACGCAACGCCCGGGCGAACGCTTTGAACAGGGCTTCGACTTGGTGATGACTCGAACGCCCGTAGAGCACCTTGAGATGCACGTTCGCGCGTGCCCCCTGGGCAAAGCCTTCGAAGAAGTCCTGGATCAGCTCCGACTGCAGGTCGCCGACACGGTGCACGCGTAGTCGCAGGTCGACGACCGCGTGGGGACGGCCGCTCAGATCGATGGCGGCCACCCCCAGCGTTTCGTCCATTGGCATCACGAAGTACCCGGCGCGGTTGATACCCCGCCGCGAGCCAATCGCCTTGGCCACCGCCTCGCCGAGCGCGATGCCGACATCTTCCACCGTGTGATGCTGGTCGACGTCGAGGTCGCCCGTCGCCTCGATCCGGAGGTCGAAGCCGCCGTGCCGGGTCACTAGCTCGAGCATGTGGTCCAGGAACCGGATGCCCGTGCTGATGGCATAGCGGCCCCGTCCTTCGATGCCGAGGCGGATGGTGATCTGTGTTTCCGCCGTGTGTCGGTCGATGCGTGCGCGTCTCATTGGTGGGTATGCTCAGAGGGCTTCGGGCTTCAGGCCGCGGGTTTCGGTCGGCGCCGCGGTTTCGCCAGGCGCACCCGGATCGACTCGGCGTGGCCGGTCAGACCTTCAGCTTCGGCGAGCGGCAGGATGGTGCGGGCCAGGGTCGCGAGTCCGGTCTTGGTGATCCGTTGGACGCTGTGCACATGTACGAAGTCGGACGCGCTGAGACCACCGCGGTAGCGTGCCGCGCCACCGGTCGGCAGCACGTGGTTTGAGCCGGTCGCATAGTCGCCGGCTGCCTGTGCGCCGTAGGGGCCGACGAAGACGGTGCCGGCTCTGGTTGCGCCCCGAGCCACCTCCTCTCGGTCGCACACCAGGTGCTCAGGGGCGATCCGGTTGGCGAGGGCGATGGCCTCGTCGATCGTTTTCGTGACGACGATCGTGCCGTGTTGTCGCCATGACGCGCGGGCCGGTCCAGTGGCTGGCATGCGCGCCTTCACCTGTTCGGCGATGCGTTCGGCCAGTGCGCGGTCGGTGGTGACCACGATGGCGCGGGCGTCCGGGTCATGCTCGGCTTGCGCAATCAGGTCGGCCGCGATCCAGGTGGGATTGCCGCTGGTCGCGACGATGACGATCTCGGTCGGGCCGGCATAGAAGTCGATCGGGCAGTCCGCCGCCACGAGCGCCTTCGCGGCGGCGACATAGGCACTGCCGGGTCCGACGATTTTGTCCACTTTCGGAATAGTCTCGGTGCCATAGGCCAGGGCCGCGATGGCCTGCGCGCCGCCGAGTCGGAACAGTCGCGTCACGTCGGCGATGGCGGCGGCGGCCAGCACTGTCGGATCCGGTCGCGGACACATCACGATCGTTTCCGTGACGCCGGCAACTTGAGCCGGTATTGCGGTCATCAACAGTGATGACGGCAATGGATAGCGTCCCGCGGGTACGTAACAGCCAACCCGGTTGAGCGGGCTGACACGCTGTTCGATCTCGACTCCCGGTACGACCGCGGTGCGCCAGGCGCGCGG
>Ga0066376_10003449_pt1 | contig 14123 bp, 13 predicted proteins | sample Knorr_S15_td_Bot_FD_77009 | JGI IMG/M metagenome (GOLD analysis project Ga0066376, IMG submission 77009) | Marine microbial communities from Southern Atlantic Ocean transect - Knorr_S15_td_Bottom_ad_5009_LV_A | ecosystem: Environmental > Aquatic > Marine > Oceanic | place: Southern Atlantic... | reverse complement strand
CGTGTCAGTGATCCCGGTCACGCTTACTTCCCGAACCCATATACAGTATCAGAGTGTGTTACGGTATGGCCTGCCGCCTCTATAACGGTGATCAGTCTGCTCATGTTGTCGCAGACTGCAGCGTGTTCAGCCAGCTTCTCATCTCGCTCCGGTGTATCCGGCATGTTATCCACTGCATTCGCCACGATCCCACTACCTCTTGTAAGCGGGATGGCATACCAAATCGAAGAAGGGCAGGGATATTCCTATGCCCAAAGCGCTGCGGGCTATCCTTATGAAACACCCGACACATCCTGAGAGCACCTATGTTTTCTATAATAAGGATGGGAGCCGGTTACGTGATATCAGAGGAAGCTACAACAAGGCTGTCAAGGCATCAGGCCTGGACCATATGACCTTTCATAGTCTCAGACACACCTACGCGTCCCTTCTGGTTATGAAGGGTAGAGACCTGCCGACTGTCCAGCAGCTTCTTGGACATGCAGATATCAAGACGACGATGCGGTATGCTCATTTGGCACCGGATCATCTTCGACTTGCTGTGGAAGATTTCAGCTTCGATCCTGAAGAGTAATACTTTATACTTATAAAGAGCCCGAGAGGGTATAATATTGTGTTTATTATTCAACGATTAGTACATAGTTTCTATAAATTACTGCACAATTACTGCACAAAATCATCAAATTCGACCATTTATGGCATTAAAAAAGAGCTACCTAAAACAAGCGTAACTCTAAGAGGTTCTTTAAGATGCCGAAGAGCGGATTCGAACCGCTACGAGATTTCTCTCACTGCCCCCTCAAGACAGCGTGTCTACCAATTTCACCACTTCGGCGTATATTATCCATCACCCGCAGATGGCTACCGGTGATGAGGGGGCTATTCAGGTGGCGTGCTCACGGCCCCTTCCGAACCTTCCGGCAGACTTTGAGGCGGGGTAGCGGATACAGCTTAAGGGTCGGTGGCATCAGGCAAACCCTGTGCTGGTGAGACCTGCTGGTTGCGTAACGCCTCTTCCTGTATTATGCTCTGGGGCCCGGTGTCATTGGGCAATAAATTCAATGAGATAACGAGCAACATATAAAGTGCCGCCAGGACAGTCGTCATTTTGCTCAAAAACGTTGCGGCGCCCCGTCCGCCGAACATCTGTCCACCCATGGCACCGCCCCCACCTCCGCCACCCATCGCGCTGGAAAGACCACCGCCCTTACCGGATTGTAGTAATACAGCCAGAATCAGTACAATACAGACAATTAAATGAATTACGGTCATAAATGTAAACACAATGTGGTTTCCTTTTCGCCGGTCTGTTATGGCCAGCCGAGAGCTGCACGGGCGATAGCGACAAAAGACGACGCATCCAGACTCGCACCACCGACTAAAGCGCCGTCAATATCTGATTCGCTGAACAACGCCGCTGCATTATCCGGTTTGACACTCCCGCCGTATTGTATACGCATAATCGAGGCCGTATCGCGCCCGAAAAGCCCGGTCAGTACATGTCGAATGTGATGGTGCACCGCATTGGCCTGTGCCGGTGTGGCAACCTGTCCGGTGCCAATGGCCCATATCGGCTCGTAAGCCAGGACCATCTTTTCCACCCCATCCGCATCAAGACCCTGGACCCCCTCTTCAACCTGGGTGGCCACAACGGCCTCTGTTTCTCCTGCCTCCCGTTCCGCCAGCGTTTCTCCGATACACATAATCGGCGTCAGACCGGCCGTCAGGGCGCTTCTCACTTTCCGATTGACGATCTCATTCGTTTCACCGAAATAAGTCCGCCTTTCAGAGTGCCCTAATATAACGTAGCGGCAGCCCGATGTCAACAACATTCTGGGGGACACTTCACCTGTATAAGCTCCATCGGTTGACCAGTGCATGTTCTGCCCGCCCAAAGTGATACCGCTTCCGTTCAGGCCTTCGGAAACAGCATGTAAACCTGTAAATGGCGGGCATATAACCAGATCGATATCCAGGGCTAAATCATCCACCAGGTGAACCAGTTCAGCCGCGAGCACCGGCCCATCCTCTTTATCCGTAAACATCTTCCAGTTTCCGACCACAATCATCCGGCGTGTCAAATCCGTCACTTCGCCTCCCGTATGTCTTTATCCAAAAAACACCTGCGCGATTTCGTAGAGATCCATATCAACCGTGCGAATTTGACCTGCAACATCTGAAAGAGGGATCGTCTCAATCTTCGTGCCACGCAGGGCAACCATCTTGCCGAAGTCACCCTTATGAATCAAATCGGCGGCCGCGACCCCATATTGAGTCGCCAGCACCCGATCAAAAGCGGTCGGTGATCCACCCCGCTGAATATGTCCCAATATGGTCACACGGGTTTCTATATCGGTGACTTGCTCAATCTCCGCCCCGAGAACTTCTCCAATACCCCCCAGACGTACATGGCCGAACTCATCCCGCTCGTCATCCTGCGTCACCAATTCTTTGTCATGCATCAGTGTAAATCCTTCTGCGACGACTACAAGGCTGAATGTTTTTCCCTTTTTTATACGTTGCTTGACCAGGGCACAAATATCTTCCAGAGACTTCGGCACTTCCGGAATCAGAATGCAATCAGCGCCGCCGGCAATCCCCGCCTTTATAGCGATCCACCCGGTATGCCTTCCCATGACCTCAATCACCATAACCCGGTGATGTGATTCCGCTGTGGTATGAAGGCGGTCAATGGCATCTGTAGCAGTAGTCACGGCGGTATCAAACCCGAAGGTGGCATCTGTTCCCATGATATCGTTATCAATGGTTTTGGGCAAACCGACCATGGGGATGCCCAGGTCATTCAACTGAGCGGCAGCGCCAAGGGTATCTTCGCCACCAATGGCGGCAATGGCATCAAGCTCAAACTTTTTCACGTTTTCTTTGATGCGTTCAATATCTGCCGGATCTTTCATGGGATTTGTACGTGACGTTCCCAGGATAGTGCCACCGCGATGTAATATACCGGATACGGAATACAGACTTAAAGGTTCCGTATCTCCCTGGATCAATCCGGCCCATCCGTTATGAATACCGACCACTGTAGATTGGTAGGTATCCACCGACCGCCTGGTGACCCCGCGAATGGCAGCATTGAGTCCGGGACAATCACCTCCGCCGGTTAGTATGCCGATGCGCATGTGGTATGACATCTCCTTTTGATTATGATTCTTGTTAAAATCTATGCTCTTGCAATCGTGAGGGCATACACTTCGCTGACGCCACTTTCAAGTAAAACCCGACTGCAACTGTCCAGTGTTGCGCCGGTGGTGAACACATCATCGACTAACCCGACGACACACCCGTTCAATTCCTGATTATTGGGCACGAGAAAAACATCCCGCACGTTAACGAGGCGCTTTTCTGGTGTCAGTGTGGTCTGAGAACGGGTATGGCGTATCCGGATAACACTGTTCGTATGGATAGGAATACCTGTCACGCTGGATAATCCTCGCGCGATAAACTCACTTTGGTTATAGCCACGTTCCCGTTGCCGCCCCTTGTGCAAAGGAATGGGCACAATCTTATTAATATGCGAAATCCAGGACTCCCGGACAACTATTTTTCCTAACTGTTCACCCAAATAATAGCCGATACCCGGACGATGACGATATTTCAGCGCATGAATCATACGCTGAATCGAATCGTCAAAAACAAAACCAACCCGGGTTCCATTAAAATGAAATGTCCGTCCTTGACAGGCCAAACAATCATCTTGAATAGATAGCAAAGTAGCGCCACACCGATTACAATAGGGGGCATGTATGGGAAATAATAACGTATGGCAAGATGGACAAATAATATGACTTGCTGAGGAAAGACGCTGTTTACAAAGGGCGCAACCCGGTGGATAAATCAGATCTGTAAGCACATGGACCAAGCCACCTATCTTAGAAATAATAGGCGAATTGTATCGTGGGGGTAAAACGCTCGATGGGTCTGTAGGTCTGAACATCGGGTGTCGAGTCGAATGCAAAGGTCCATCGGTAATTTAATCCGACAGAGATGAATGAATTAACTTGATAAAGCATTTTGGCCAGGGCGACGGACCGATCATCAAGTGTACGGATGTCTGAGATGCCCTTTAAATTAATCTTGTCATAAACCGCCTGTAAGGTCAGCCGGGGTAAAATACGCCGCAGATGAGCTTCCACATGAAATACGCCACTATCGTCGCGTTTGTAATAGGATCGGTAGGATACAGCGACAAGCAATCGTTTTAACACCGTCGCTTGAAGTGCACCCAACACCCCGGCGCTGCCAGGCAAGCCGATCAACTGATCTGATCGGGTCAACCCCGAGGCGATGACACTGACCACTTCATATCTTTCATCGAAGAAAGCCGGGATGAATTCCGATCCAAGGTATTGCTGCTCAATACGAGCGTTAACTTGTAATAAACGGACAACTTCCGGCAGTTCCAGTCTGATCCCGACCGTCACTCCACTACCTCTGTCTAAAATTTTGGCAAAATCTACATAAGAAATTAACGAAAACCGCGTTTTTTTTATCAGAGGCAACTCAATATCCAGTCCCACCATCTCCGCACTCCGCGCCGGGACACGCGTTCGTCCCCTACCGGGAGAATCATCAATGATCACCGTGGTGCCTATTAAAAGTCGATCTATGACGGGTCGGTCTGCCCGTCCATAGAAAGGCCGTAGAAACGCTCTGGCGCCGTATATCTCGCGCGTACCCATATTAGATATAAACGCTTCTATGCCACCTCGCCCCCGGTCTAATTTCAGCCAGGCGCCGACGCGTCGGCTTTGATCTGTAATTTGATTGGAATATCGAGAAAGAATAAACCCATGACCGAATGTGATTCGTTCAAGGGCTCCTATATGAAGAAACCAGGGATCATTATACTCGCCGTATCGAAGATAACGAATGATCCGACCGAGCTTTAAATCGGTCTGCCGAACTTGACTGCCGCCTGGATCATCTTTTGTATTGACCAATAAATCAATAGCCAGACCGGTGTGTAATTTACCAATGGCGAATTCCGGGTTCAGGGTCACCGTAGCGTAGTTGATCGCCGCTCCGGAATCATTCACGGCAATTCTGGTCCAGCCGAACCCAGCCTGGATGCCGGACTTAGAAACGATTGATCTTAGTGGATCAGGCCTATCCCAGAGTTGCGAATGAGCCGGGGAGGGACACAGGGTTAATAGAGCTGGAAGGAGGCATAGCAGCAGAAAAAGATCTGTGCGTTTCATGAAGTTTTTTGTACGGAAGATTGAACTTGTTTCCGGCGTTGTCCCGATTTTTTCGCCTTCCGTTGTTGGGCTTGACTTCTAAGGCGACCCAATAATAGAAAACCGATGCCGCAAATAATAATACTAACCCCCTGGTTCACCGACAGAGGGATGCCGTCCAGTGAGGTCAGCGTCATACTGGCTTCATAATACCGGAAAAAATCAACGGTGAAACGGGTCATCGGTTCAAGAATCAAAAGAACGGAGAACTGATAGCCTTCGAACCGTTTTTTCCGACCGAGCCACATGAGGTAACCAAACAACCCGAATCCCAGTACCGAATTATAAATTTGTGTCGGATGTATCGGAGAATCAGGATAAAAGGAGCCCGCTGCACTGAACGCAGGAAAAACAAGGCCAACCACTGATTCGGTTGGGACACCGAAACAGCACCCGTTTAAAAAACAGCCGATTCTTGTAAAACCGATGCCAAGAGCGACTGAAGGGGCGAACGCATCACATGCACGCCATATGGGTAACCGGTGATACCGCAGGTATAATAACGAAGATGCAACCGCGCCTATAAAACCACCATACATCGTCAATCCCAGAAGCCCAATGGCCCCCGAACTTTGAAAAGGACTGATGGCATCGAGCGGATGTCCACTGAACTCGTCCCAATGGGGGATGACATACATAATCCGAGCGCCGACAATACTGGCAACGATCGTGATCAGGCACAAGTTAACCATATGGTTTTGATTAAGCCCTCGCTCTTGAGACCGTTTTAAAGCCAGATAAATCCCCAATAAAAAAGAAAAGGCCAGCATGACGCCATAACCACGGATGGTTAACGGCCCAATTTCAAACAAAATCGGATACATAAAGCTCCTTTAAATAGTGCTTGGTACAATGTACTCACCGCCATGTCCTACCGGCATAGTAATATAATACCCTTTATCCAACGAATGCTTCCTAATATTCATATCGGTGACGCCAGGCATTAAGCAATAGGCCACTTAAGATCATGCTGGTCATTAGAAACGAACCACCATAACTGAGAAAAGGAAGTGGCACACCGGCTACCGGCAGCAAACCAATGGTCATACCGACATTCATAATCACATGGAAGGAGAACACGGAAACACAACCAGCGGCAATCAAGCTTTGAAAACTACCTTTGACATTGACCGCGATTTTGATCCCCCGTATGATCAGAACATAAAATAAAATGAGTACGCTGACAGACCCGACGAATCCTAATTCTTCCCCGACAACAGAAAAAATAAAATCCGTTTGTTGTTCCGGTAGAAAAGCCAGTTGTGTTTGTGACCCCTGCAACAGACCTCGTCCGAACATCCCCCCTGATCCGATGGCAATTTGAGATTGTATAATCTGGTATCCGGCGCCAAGGGCATCCTCTTGCGGTTTCAAAAATGTTTCTACGCGCTGCCGTTGATAATCATGTAGAGAATCCCATAGAGGCTCTGCCGTTAAACCTACGCCTATTTGAATAACAATTAAAGCGACGATAAGCGAGATGGGTGGTCGTTTAATATACATAATTCCGAAAAGGGTAAGCATGAAAATGGCCCAGACGATCCAATTAAACCCGCTTATTACTGCAATCAGTATACCAATAACGGGCGAAATAAATAATACCAGTTCAAAAATACTCAATCCCGCCCATAACAGCATACCACAAAGAATAGCCCCGAATACCAGAGAGGTACCCAGATCAGGTTGCTTAAGAATTAAAGCCACCGGTAAACCGACAAGGATACAAGCCGTAAACAGGACCAGTGGCCGCCTGATATTTCGACGGGGTGGCTCTAAATATTGCGCGAGGATCAGAATAACAGCGATCTTTGCGAGTTCTGAAGGTTGAATACCAATCGCGCCAAACCGAATCCAACGACTGGACCCCTTTATGGTTCCTGCCGCCAAAACAGCAATGAGTAAAATAATCACGAGGATAAATAGGGGCACGGTCACGGCCTGAAGAAAACGAAGAGGTAATAAATAGGTAAGATACATCACGATCAAACCAGTGCCGAACCAGATTGATTGCATCATATATTGGGACGTTCCAATACCAGACGCATTATGAGTGGCGCTATATATCATGACAACACCTGTCATAGCAAGAAATACGGTAATAAAAAAGAGAGGCCGATCCAATGTGTCGTTCATCCAGGATAAAACTCCATAGATCAGGGTTGGTTATCCCTTATGCTGCGTAAACTTACGGAAGGAGGGGTTCGGTCAGGAGACAGATAGGCGTCTATAACTTGTCGAACGATGGGTACCGCCATACCGTGTGGGGCATTCTCTATGATGGCAGCCACCGCAATCCGGGGCTGACCGGCTGGCGCATACCCGATAAACCAGGAATGATCTTCTCCATGTGGGTTTTCTGCGGTACCGGTTTTTCCTGCAACCTGGGTATATCCTAACCGAACCCGCGCCCCCGTACCCCGATTGACCACGGCGATCATGGCCTCCTGAAGTAATTGTAAGGTTTCGGGTCGAATCGGTAATTGACCCTTGATACTTTCGCCCCCCTGGACCACTTGATCTCCCTGAGGAGATGTTACTTCATGCAACACATGTGGCCTGTATAAGGTACCGCCGTTAGCGACAGCAGCCGTTAAAACCGCCATCTGTAACGGAGTCACGAGCAATTCACCCTGTCCGATGGCCAGATTAAGCATTTTACCCGGGGTCCAGGCCCGATTTTTTTTTGCGTCATAATAAGTCATATCCGGGACCAGGCCGCCATGTTCATCCCCGATATCGATACCGGTGGGACTTCCCAGGCCGAATTCACGGGCATACTCCCCCCACCGTTCTAATCCCAGACGCAAACCAAGTTGATAAAAATATACATCACAAGAGTTGGCTATGGCGTCCACCAGAGATAACTTCCCATGCCCCCTATGCCAGCATTTTGCCCACCGCGTCCCTAATTTAAAACCTCCTACACAGGGTTGCATCAACTCTAAAGGTTCTATAACCTTTACCTCCAGACCGGCGGCGGCTGTCACAATTTTCATGGTTGATGCCGAAGGGTATAGTCCATTGGCGACCCGGTTTAATAAGGGATGAAGGGGATGATTACGAATGGCATCCCATATGTCTGTTGGAATGCCTGTGGGGAACAAGTTCGGATCATAATTCGGTTTACTTACATAGGCCAGTACTTCGCCATTCATGGGATCTACAGCGACAAGGGCCCCGGCCAGAGAGTCCGGGATTGCCCGTTCGGCCACTTCCTGAACCAGGGCATCTATGGTGAGATACACATTTTGGCCTGGGATGGGTAAGACCGCTGACATACCCTCAAGAGGACCCAGTTCCTGACCTCTGGCGTTTACTTCGATGTATTCAAGGCCGTTTTGCCCCCGTAAGAACCGTTCGAAGGCTTTTTCTACGCCGGTTTTCCCGATCAAATCGCCTGACTGATAGCCTGCTTCCTTAAGATCGACTAACTGCGCCTTATTCACTTCAGACACATAACCCAGAAGGTGCCCTCCTATGACCCCTTTGGTATACAACCTGGTCGGTTCAATTTGTACGGTCACACCGGGTAAATCAATAAGATGTTCTTCTACCCTGGATACCGTTTCAAAGGAGGCGTCTCGGTGTATGGGCAGGGGCTTAAAACGATTCAGAGACCTATCTCGTATTTTTTTACGTAACACGCGGGCATCTCGACCGGTTAATTCGGCGAGGTAGTAGATGGTTGAATCCGAGATTTCAATGGGGATTGCAGCGATGGTATAGGATGCTCTATTATCAGCCAGAACAATGCCGTGTCGATCCAATATCAATCCACGCGGCGCCTCAACCGTGACCGGCCGAATGCTGTTCCGCTCCGAATGAGCCTGGTAGATCTCACCTGATATAACCTGAAAATAATAAAGCCGCCCGATCAGAATCAGAAATATGGCCGTAACAAGACCGGCCAGAATATATCCCTGGACTCGATGGGATGGATTTTCATTCCGGGAATAGGCGCTTGGCATGTAATTGTCCTCGCCGAAAAGCAAAAACGTAGATGAGTAGTAGAGATAGGACCACAGTATAGAAAACAGACGGCAAAGAAACACCTATAAACCACGATACTACAGCGTCGAAGGTAAATCTGGTGTCTATAATATGATAAATGATATCATGCGTAATGTACGATATAACCAGAGTCAACATTAGAACCAGCATGCTATCTTTATATAATCCTTCTTTCCCTATACCCACACCAAAACCAAGGAGGGATTTACATAACGCGTTAAGTCCCAGATTGGCCGGTGGACCATAAAAATCCTGTAAAAGCCCAATACTGAATCCTAATATAACCCCGATCAATGATCCTGACCTCAACGATACGTAAATCAGAATGATTAATATAAAATCAGGCTTGATACCCCAGATGGCAATATGCTCGACAACTGTACTCTGAATAATAAACGCCAGTAGAAGCAGGCCTATGTGTTTAACAATCATTACTGATCACTCAATAGGAGCGGGATTATTGTCTGTCTGAGTTTGAAAGCGGCTGATCACGCCAGTTTCGATCAGGAGACCTCAGCGTGTCGCCAGCAATAACAAATACCTCTTCGAGGCGATTTAGATCAACAATAGGCGTGATGGACGCCCGTTTAAAAAGGCCGCGTTCCTCAAGAACAATATGGCTTACACGCCCGATAGTCAGCCCTGGTGGAAAAGTGCCTCCAAGTCCGGAGGTTACTATTCTGTCGCCTATCCGAATATCCGCCCTCAGGGGTAATCTGAGGTCAAGTCGGGTATTAAGCTGCCATGAGACCGTACCCTGCTCCCGGCTTCTCTGTACTACCCCACTTATCCTGCAATTCCTATCGGTTAACAGTTGTACAACAGAGGAAGTGGGCCCCACTTCTATCACACGGCCTAAGACACCTTCTATAGTAACAACAGCCATGTACCGTTTCACATGATCCTGTCGACCTGTATTAATAATAACAGTATTGAATCCTCTTCCCGTATCTCGTGCGATGACTTCTGAGGAGATATAGCTGAATTTACTTTGTTTTTTTAAATCAAGCAAAGACCGTAACCGGTCGTTTTCAAGAAGACTCTCCTGCATATTGGCATTCTTTAACTGCAATTGCACCAATTCTTTTCGCAGCAGTCGATTCTCTTTTCGCAGGCCAAAAAAGGAAGGGATATATGAAAAGAGATCCTGAACCGGAGTCAATACCGTAACGGCGGTCATCCGACTTAATCGAATCTGATCTTGTGGGGATACTGATAATAATATGATTGACGTCCCGACAGCGATGATCAGCGCAGTTATCTGTTTATGTACAGATAAAATGGAAAATATACGGGGCATATCTAATCTCTCAAGACCAGCAGCATTTTCTCATAATGGGCAAAGTTTTCAATGATTTTTCCTGTTCCTCTCACTACACAGGTCATTGGATCTTCATCCGGACGTACGGGTAGATTAGTTTCTAGCATAATACGTTGATCAAATCCACGTAATCTCGATCCGCCACCACTCATAACAATACCACGGTCGATGATATCCGCTGCAAGTTCTGCCGGTGTCCCTTCCAGCGTCTGACGGACGGCCATGATAATATCATTAACCGGTTGCGATAACGCTTCTCGTATCTCTTCTGAATTAACGGTCACCGCACGAGGGGTAGCGCCTACAAGGTCGAGCCCTTTTACCGTCATCTCGATCTCTTCGTCGAACACGGGAAAGGCAGACCCCAAATTACACTTTATCTTTTCTGCCATACGGACGCCGATCTGCAGATTATAGGCTTTTCTCATGTGCTGGATAATGGCTTCATCCATTTCATCCCCACCTATACGGACAGACTTGGATGTGACGATGCCCCCCAGAGATATCACAGCTATTTCAGATGTTCCGCCGCCAATATCTATAATCATACTACCGATGGGTTCTTCCACAGGCAAAGAGCATCCTATGGCCGCCGCCATCGGTTCGGAAATCAAAAGGACATTTTTGGCGCCCGCCCTTTCCGTCGCATCGCGGACAGCCCGCATTTCAACGCCTGTTATACCTGATGGAATACACGCAACCACCCGGGGGCGGATCAGAAACGGATTTTTCAACACCTTACGTATGAAATACCGGATCATCTCTTCAGTAAATTCAAAATCCGCAATCACCCCATCGCGTAATGGCCGATGTGTTTTAATATCAGGCGGTTCCCTTCCGAGCATTTCTTTCGCTTCGGAACCAACGGCCACAATTTTTTGTGACTTGGTATTAACCGCCACCACAGACGGCTCATCTATCACAATACCACGTCCACGAACATAGACAAGCGTGTTGGCCGTACCTAAATCGATACCGATATCGTTCGATAATAAATTTGAAAACGAAAAAGCCATGCCTTATTCTCCTCACACCCTCCAACAAAAATGTCATTCCATTCCAGCATGTTACAGCTTTATCTGATTATAGTCTTTCGGACACAGATCGTGTCTTTTGAATTTCGCCTAATCGAATTTTCAAAAGATCAAGATAACGGTACTCTATTTTCAAAGAACCCAACCCGGGTCGATTGGGCCGTATGCCATGAAAATCAGAACCACCTGACATGACCATCTTATTTTTCTCAGCGAGCTGCCGGTAGTACCGCCGTTCTGTCTCGTTATGATCAGAGTGAAACACCTCCAGACCTGCCAGGCCTGCCTTGACAAACTTAGGGATTAATTCATCCCGGCGTGTGGAACCTGGATGGGCCATGACCGCCAATCCACCGGCATCCTGTATGAGTTGAATCGCCTCCTCAACGGAAATCTTACTCTTGGGCACGTAGGCTGGCGCCCGATTACCTAAGTACTTAGAAAACGCGATGTGAATCGATTCAACATATCCACCGTCAATCAGTGCCCGGGCTATGTGTGGTCTCCCTATACTCGCCTGCTCATCATGCCTGCACGCCAGAACCTTTTCAAAAGAAAGGGGGATACCCGATTCATTCAACTTTTCAACAATTCGTCTTGCCCGTTCGTATCGATACGCCCTGAATCTTGCTAATTGTACCTGTAAGCCCTCGTGTGAAGGATCGATAAAATAACCAAGAATATGAATATCCGACGGGCCTTCACTCGCACTCAATTCAACACCGGAAACAATTTCAATGTTCGTCGCGTGCTTAATGGCTGCCTCGACACCCTCAACGACATCATGATCTGTTATTGCAAGGGCCGATATGCCGAGTTGCTCTGCCAGTTCAACGAGCGCTTGCGGTGTCAACTGACCATCAGAGCATGTGGTATGTGAATGTAAATCGATATACCGCTTATCTATCTTACGCTCCCGCAGCCATGTGCTGTAATTCAAGCATCTTCTATCATTTCAAGATTACGATCGAGCCGACCTATCATATCTACAAAGTTTCCAAGTTTATTTCGCTCTTTCTCTACCACATCTGCCGGCGCTTTTTGAACGAATTGAATATTCGAGAGTCGTTTGTTAACCTTATTCAACTCACCGGATACCCGATCTCGCTCCTTTGTCAGTCGCTCTGTTTCTACATCAAGATCAATCAAATCGGCCAGCGGAACGAAAAATTCAAGCCCATGTAATACCCCGTAAGCACTGCGTGGCGGCCGGTTGTTTCCATCCGGCATCTGCGTAAGATTTACCTGGGCGATACTGTTGACCGCGGCTGAATTGTCAGCCAGCATTTTATGTAGGTCTGTATGATGAATCCGAAAATACACATCCATTACTTGGGAAGGATGGACATGAAAGTCAGCCCGCACCTCACGGATTGCCCCTGTAAGATCCTGAAGGATGGTCACATCCTGCTCCACACGACCATCTACATGATCGGATGCAGCCTCCGGCCATGGGGCATTCATGATGCTTATCTCAGATCCAGTTCCTTCAGGCAGATATGGTTTACAATGTTGCCGGATTTCTTCCGTGATAAAAGGCATTATGGGATGAAGGAGACGCAATGTATTTTCCAGCACAAGGATAGCCACCCGTCGGGCTTCATTTCTGGATGTAAGGTCTTCGTTGTTATAGAGGCGTCGTTTAATCACTTCCAGATACCAATCGCAGTAATCGTGCCTGAAAAAGTCATATATCTGGAGCGCCATTTCGTGAAAACCGTATTCATCGAGAGCCTTTGTCACCCGGCTGATTGTTCGGGATAAACGCGATAATATCCACTGGTCCCACAAATCTGTCACTTCACCTGAGGACTCGACCTTATCTTCCTGGTTCATCAGTACAAAGCGAGCCGCATTCCAGAGTTTATTGGCAAAATTACGCCCAACTTCAACGCGGTCATTGGAGTAATAGAGGTCCTGTCCATGAGGCGCGATCAACATGATAGCGTAACGAAGCGCATCTGTACCATAGGCATCCATTACCTCCAATGGATCAGGTGAGTTGCCCAGAGATTTACTCAACTTACGCCCTTTAACATCTCTCACCAAACAGGTCAGGTATACATCTTCGAAAGGCCGATCTCCCAAAAACTCATAACCCAACATCATCATGCGGGCTACCCAGAAAAACAGAATATCGTGTCCGGTTACCAAGGTGGATGTGGGATAAAAATACGCCAATTCCTGCGTTTTCTCAGGCCATCCCATAGTAGAAAAGGGCCATAGCGCAGATGAAAACCAGGTGTCCAGCACATCTTCATCCCGGCGTAAACTTTTATGTCCGCATGCTTTGCATTGTTCCGGCGCTTCAACCCCGGCGTGAGCAGTCTCACAATGATCGCAATACCATATCGGTATCTGATGCCCCCACCAGAGTTGCCTTGAAATACACCAGTCTTCGATATTCTCCAACCAGTGCCGGTAGGTTTTTACCCAGTGGTCAGGGGTAAACCGAGGAATCTGATTCTCATCCAAGGTCTTTAAAAGCCGCTCCGCCAT
>Ga0066376_10003448_pt1 | contig 14123 bp, 5 predicted proteins | sample Knorr_S15_td_Bot_FD_77009 | JGI IMG/M metagenome (GOLD analysis project Ga0066376, IMG submission 77009) | Marine microbial communities from Southern Atlantic Ocean transect - Knorr_S15_td_Bottom_ad_5009_LV_A | ecosystem: Environmental > Aquatic > Marine > Oceanic | place: Southern Atlantic... | reverse complement strand
CGCCCTCCAGACACTCGGGCTCCACCTCGACCAGATCCAGATCGCAGCCAAGACCTTCCCGCCGAGTGAGCCGGATCGAGATACCGAGCAGGGCAGCCACCAGCTGAGATCTCTCGAACGGCAATTCCAGTCAGCCTCCACCCCGCTCCAACGCCAACAGGCCCTGGACCGCATCTGCGTGTGGCCGGGGGCTGAGTGTTTCGAGGTCATCCTGCGGTTGGTCGAGGCCAACCCGGAAGTCCGCGAGCGGGTCAGCCTGATTCTGACCTGCCGCCTGGGTTCGCAGTTTGTCAGCGGGTGGAGCGGTTGGAAGAACGCGCTGAATCGGGCCGCCGGGACGAGTCAACACGACCTGCAGCAACTTGTCGCTGAAGCACCGGCGGAGCTGTTGATGATCTGGGCCAAACGGCTCGGAGGTGTCGATCCCACGATCATCAGTTCTCTGGAACACTATTGCCAGACCGGCACCACGCCCATCGGCGAGGAAGACTTCGTCGAACGATGGACCGACTTTCTGCCCGCCGCGGAATTCAATGCCCTGCTCGGGGTCGAAACCGAGGCCGTCAGCCCGGTCGTCGAGACCGTCACGCCAGTCGAGACTCAGCCGCAGGCAGCAACACTACCTCCCGCGACCTTGACCCGGCCATCTCCTGCACCTCCTCAACCGACCGACAGACCGGCACTAGCTCCTGCCTCAACACCAACACCAGCCCCGGTGGCCGTTGCTCCGGTTGAGCCTCCGAAGCCACCCAGCGCCTCGTCGGTCATCTGGCGAGATCACATCCAGCCGTGGCTGACGGAGAACTGGTACCTGGTGGCCGGCGTCGTGATGGTCGTCGCCGGTGCCTCGTTGATTTCGGTGTACTTCTGGGACCAGTCCCCGGTTGTCCGGTTCACGGTGCTGCCGGCCTTGCTGGCCGGTTTCACGATCGCGGTGGCGTCGGCCGGTTCGTGGATCGAACGACAGGACAAGCAATTCCGTGGCACTGCGGCGTTGCTGCGCAGTGCGGCCGTTGCGCTGTTGCCGCTGAACTTCATGGTGGTCTCTCTGCTGGCTGATACTACCGACGACCTGGGGTCCAAGGGTGTCTACGTGGCGGCCATGGGCCTGGTCTACCTGGTTCTCTTTGGCTGGGCGCTGAGGTCGTGGTGCCGGGCGGTGCACGAACCTCTGGGGCTGCCACTGGCCGGTGCGCTGCTGGCGATCAATGGCCTGGTGATGATCGGGCCTGTGGCCAGGACGCTGGCCGGAAGCGATCCCGACCTCCTGAAACTTCCGACCGCCATCGGTTTTCACGCGGGCTTCGCCCTGGTGGCGTGGATTGTCGTGCGATTTGCCAACCGGATTCTCACGCCGGAACTGGCCCGCGAGAAGCGGGTGCCGTGGTTCGTCGGCGGCACACTGGCGGCCGCCTTTCTGCAGGTGTTCGGATGGGTCCACTTTCAGCTGGGCCAGCTGCCGCACGTTTCGACGTATGCCCTGCTGGTGGTGCTGGTCGGCTGGCTGATCCTGTTTGTCGAGCGTCGGGCGATCGAGTCGCACGAAGGGGGCGGGCGGCTTGGCAGCGAGTCGTTCCTGGGCTACGCAATGGTCCTGATGGGTGTCCTGATGGGCACCACGCAGCAGCACGTCCGGGTCGCCGTGTTTGCCCTGGCGGGTGTGGTCTGGCTGTACCAGGCGATGCGGCGAAACCACGAGCTGCAGTACTGGATCGGGCTGACGCTGCTGTCACTGTCGGGGGCTTCGGTCGCGTTGTTGACACGGTTCCCTCGCGATCCGTGGCTGCCGACGGTGGGTTTGCTGCTGGTACTGGTGATGGGCGGGCTGCACTGGCTGGGTCGGACTCGGTCTCAGCCTCTGCTGGCGCGTGCCGCACTGGGCATGCAACCGGCCCTGGCTCTGTTGACCGCCGTGGTGGCGATCCTCGCCCAGTGGCAGTTCCGCTCGGCTCCGCTGCTGACCGCCGGCATACTGCTGTGTGTCGTGGGCGTGTTCGCCTGGCGGGCGTGGCGTGACCAGGAACTCCGCTGGGTGCATACGGCGATGGCCATCGTCGGCATCACGCTGCCCTACCTCGGCTGCGTCAACATGCTCGGCCCGCAGTTGCACGGGAACACGATGGTCTTCGGACTGGCCGTCACCTCCTGCCTCTGGCTGGTACTGATCCGGTTGACTCGATCCGACCTGCTGCTACGGGCCCGTTCGACAGTGCTGATGGTCTACGGCTCGATCGCGGTGGCGGCGATGGTGTTGCGGGTGCTGTTCGAGGGAGGTGCTGCGGCGATCCCTGGTTCGCTGCAACAGCTGACCGTGCAACAGCTGATGGACTTCTCGGGACCACTGCTGATGGCCGTGCTGCTGACGATTGCGACCTACCACACGCGATCATTGCTGCCGGCGACGATGGCTGCGGTTATCGCCGTGATCCTGTTACCCGAGTTGCGGGCGAGGTTCTACGAGTCGCTTGAGGCGATCGGCTGGGGCAGCGGCATCGGCGGTTCGCTTAGCGCACTGGGCCTTGTGCTGGCCTGTTTTCCGCTGTCGCGAGCGGGCTGGCTAAGAGATCTCGGGGAAGGGGACCGGTTCTTCGGCCGCATCCCCTTCCCGCTGCGTCGCCTGGACCACACGCTATTTACGTGGCCGCTGACCGCATCGGCGGTATTCCTGAGTGTCCGTGTCGACACGTGGACTGTCCTGCAGAACGCCCTGCCCGGCCGGTCTCTCGAGAATCTGCTTCTGATCGACTCGTCGCGGATCCCGCTCAAGACGGCCATCGCAGTCTGCGTGAGCGGAGTCACCTGGACACTGCTGGCGGTCCTGTACCGTTCTCGCCGCGGTGCGGTCATCGGAGTGCACCTGGGCTGGATCGCGCTCCTGGCCGGCTTGTTGCTCGGAAATCACCTGCTCGATACCGACTGGCACTGGTCCTGGCCGGTGCTGGTGACCGGCCTGACGCTGCAGTGGCTCGACCTGGTCTACTCGCGGCTGAAGACCACTCAGCCCTGGATCGAACTCTCCCTGATCCGCCCAACCCGCAGCGTGCTGGCGATGGGCAGCCTGGTGCTGGCGTCTGTTTGCGTGATCGGGCTGATCCTCCACGATGCCTCCGAGTTCTGGGAACTCGCCGCCCTGATCGGCTTTGTGGCCATTCAGCTGGTCCGGTTCGGCCTGGTGAGGGGCCGCACGGTCTTCGGCGGTTTCCTGTTCGTGTTGACCCTGGTCAGCCTGCTGTCGCTGACATCAGTGGGCGATGGCCATCTGCTGCGTCGCCTGTCGTTGGACGAAAGTCTGACTCCGATGCTGTGGCTGTTGCTGGGCGTGCATGTGGTTCACATCGGCCTGGAATTCGCCCGCTCGGCTTACGAGCGACTGAGGCCATTGCTGTCACCGTTTCTGCTCGCTTCGAGCCTGTTGACCGTTGTGCTGGTTGTTGTGAACTGCTTCGGCACGGTTCTCGGACCCGACGTTGTCACCCTTCAACAGCGGTGGATGCTGCTGGTGTTGATCCTGCTGGTGGCCAGGAACCACGGCAGCGGCTGGCTGGGATTGCTGGCCCTGCTGCAGGCGTACCTGCACACTCACGTGCTGGCCGGCGAGTTGGAGCGTTACGAGCCGGTTAGCAACATCAAGGCGCTGTTCGAGCCGTGGCGGTTGGCGACGCTGGGTCTGCTGTCGGCGGTCCTGGGCCAGGCGGGTCGACTGCTTGATCGTGATCGGTCCGGTCTGCTGATCGGCCCATTCGCTCAACCGGTGTTCCGTTCGCCTCACGTGGCCTGGCTGTTCGCGCCGGCCGTGGGATTCTTGCTGTTGGCCACGGCGTACCACACGGCGGTTCCGGCGCTGCGAGACGAGCCGCTGCAGTTGTGGGCTCCGTACCTGTCGACGATCGGCCTGGTGATCGTCGCCTGGTCGTGGCGGAGCCAGACGCTGGCGTGGCTGGCGACCGCGGTGCTGGCGATGGGCAACATCCACAGCATCCGTCTCTTCGCCGGCGACACGCTCAGGGAAGCGGGACTCTCGGAGATCCACCTGATCTCGTTGGGCCTGGTTGCGACCTTGTTGCAGTTGAGTGCGTTGCGTGAGTTGTGGCGACGCGAACCGGTGGCCGCGTATGTGAATCGGGCGAGCCTGGTGCTGGCGGGCGTGGTGCTTGTGCTGATCTGTCTGAACTACGTCACCGATCCCGGTCTGGCCGACATACCCTGGGAGCGGTTCGTTGTCTCGGGCATCATGGCCTACATCGCCGCGTTGTACTTCCGCTCCGCGGCCCGGCGTCCCGGTGAAGGTGAAACAGCGCTGGTCGCCTCGTGTGAGGCCGGCTACCACTTCGGGGTCACGCTGGCGATCTGGTGTGCGGTGTTGTTGATTCCGGCGTTGCGTGAGCCGAAGACTGCGTTGTTCGCCCTGGCGGTTCCGGTGGTCTACTTCTATGCCCGGGCCGAGCAGGGGTTTGCCAGCGGATTCGCGCTGGCGCGTCGCTACGTCGATTCGGCCGCGGCCCTGTCGTTTGCGATCATCTTCTTGTGGGTCTTCCGAATTGCGTTTCACCTGCTGATGTTCCCTGACCGGGAATTCGATTTCGAGACCTACCACGCCAACGCTCCGCTGATCCTGTTGCTGTCGATCGTGATGCTGAGGCTGTACGGCCTGGGGGGCACCGGTTGGCTGGGCCTGTATGGCGGGCTGGCGATGGTCGTGGGCAGCTTCTTCACTCTGACCTGGATCGAGGTCTTGCGGCCGCTGGAGCACCCGATCGCCGCCGCCTGGTGTGCGGTGGGCCTGGCCCACTTCTGGACTCTGGTCAGCCACCAGCGCTCTCCGTTGCGGACGGCTGTGTTGCGGTTGGGCCGTATCGATGGTCCCGACTGGTTCCAGTTTCGCCGCACGTGGGGTGTTTTCCTGCTGATCGCAACCCACGCGGCGGTGCTGTGGGGCCTGTGCGAGTCGTTCGGGGTGGGCGGGTTTGATCGGAACGAGGAGAAGGAGTTGCTGGCAGCTCCGCTGTTGCTGGGAGCCGCGAGTGTGGTGATCCACCTGGGGGTCATCCGTCATTCGGTGGTGTATATCGGCGTGGGGGTGTTCGAGATCTTGCTCGCCCTGCATGCCGGGTTCCTTGGTATCGAGAGTTACCTGCCTACGGAGCACGTTGTCTGGGTGATCCTGGGCCTGTGGGCGGTGGGCCTGGTGGCCCGGGAATTCGCGTCGCGGCAGTTGCAGTCTTTGAAGCTCGGCACGATCAGTGCGGGGATGGCCGTGCTAACGATGCTGCACATCGTGTTGCTCCACCACCCCGACACGCCGGTCGGGCTGTGGGCGTTTGCCGCGATGGCTGTGCTGGCAGCATTGGCGCCACGTTCGACTCATTCGCCGCGCAGCGGTGAAGAAACCGTCGCTGCCGGGCTGTTGCTGGTCGTGCCCACGTGGCTGGTCTTCTTCAGCCAGGCGAGGCTTTCTGAGGGCGTCGACGGGCTTTTGTCAACGTGGCCATTGCTGGCGACGACGGCTGCGATCTTCATGACCGGCAGTCTGTGCCGCTGGTTCCAGGTGCGGCTGCTGCCGGGCTACGACGCGTGGGAACGGCCGCAGCCGAGGCTCTTCGACCAGACACTCGCGCTGATCGGCAAGGCGGGCAGGTCGCTCAACTCGATCACACTCTGGCTCAGCTTCGCGGTGGCGGTCCTGGTGCAGTTGACGCACTACCGCGAGGCGTTCGAGACGCGCGAAGTCGTGTTGCTGTGCCTGCTGTTTGCGGCCTTCTCGGTGGGTTGGTTCTACGAGGGTCAGCACAGACGCACGATGTCGGCCTACATCGTGCTGCAACTGTGCGTGCTGGGCCTCTTCACGGTCTTGCGTCGGCAGTTGATCAACACGATGCCCGACGTCTGGTTGCCCTATCACGATGTCTGGGCCAGCCTGGTCGTCTCGTTTGGCCTCAGCGGCGCCAAGCAGGTGATCGACCTGCGGCCACGTGAAGTCCGCATTCCGTTGCTGGGCACACTGCTGGGTCTGCCGGTCGTGGCGCTGATCTGGGTGGCAGCCAACCGGATGGGCAGCGACGTGGCCTTGCTGGTTGTCGGGTTGCACAGCCTGATGTTCACCTTCCTGGGCAAGGACGACCGCGAGTCGCCGTACAACATCGTGGCGGTGGCCGGCTTTGTTGCGTTTGTCGGGATCACCTTCTGGACTCAATTGGAACTGAAGTGGCTGCACGCGTACGTGATCCCGGTGGGGCTGGGGATCCTGGTTCTGCTGCAGCTCTTCCGCGGTCGAATCGATATCGACACTCGGAACCGGATCCGCATGGCGACCCTGATCGCCATGCTGGCCAGTGCCGGCTATTACGCGCTGGTCGGCGACGATCATCCGCTGGCGTTCAACCTGACGCTGATCGTGCTCTGCCTGGTGTCGATGGGGCTGGGCAGTTTCCTGCGGATCCGGATGTACCTGTTCCTGGGATTCACCGGGCTGCTGGTCGACGTCGCGTCGATCATCTTCAAGGTGGTCCGAGTCGCCGACCTGACCACTCAGCGGGCCGCCATCGGCGCGCTGCTGCTGGTGATCGGCATCGGCCTGGTTGGCGGCACGATGTACTACAAGACGCGTCGCGACCAGATCAACGCCGTCGTCGATCGCTGGCGGCAAAGGCTGGGAGACTGGGAGTAGGTCGTCGGGGTGGGCGTCTGACCCCCGGGGCTTGAGAAAAGGGGTCAGACCCCCGCCTGTGGTCGCCCAGGGTGGATTTGACAGCCGATTCGAGGCGGGGCGTCAGACCCCCGGGCTTGGGGTCAAGCTCTCAGTCGTCTTGTCCGGCCTCGGGGATGAAGACCCGGGTGGCTGGCAGGAAGTCGCTGGTGGCTTCGTCGGAGGGGTCCTGCAGCTCGAACTCGGCTTCTACCTCATCGATCCAGTGCCTGATCTCCGCCTCGTACTCGCTCGTCACTCCCGCCTGGACCAACTCGCGCTGGAACTCGGCCACTCCGCCGGAATCCAGTTCGGCCTCCTCGGCCGAGGGGAACCGTTTGAGCGGATCGGGGTCGACCAACCCGTGCAGCAGCTTCAACAGCGGTTCGGTCATCGGGAACTCCTCGACCGGCAACGCCCCGGGCAGCCAATCGAAGATATTTCGCTTGGCGGTCAGCATTTCGGCGTAGCTCATCCCGGCAAACGGCTGTTCGCCGGAGAGCATTTCGATCAGCATGTAGCCGACGCTGGCGAGGTCCGAGGCCGGGGTCCCCGGTTTGCCCTCGAGCAGCTCGGGTGCGGCGTAGATCGGGGTACACGGCTGCAGGGCCGGTCGGTTCTCGAGTTCGAAGGCTGCTCCGATGTCGATGATCTTGGCGTTGCCACTGCGTTTGAGCATCACGTTGGAGGGCTTGATGTCGTTGTGGACGATGCCGTGCCGGTGCAGCGCCGCCAACGCCGAAAGGCACTCGCGAAGTACCGACGCCGCGGTGCCCGGCCTCAGTCGAGGCTGCTGGCGACCCTCGGTCATCACCACCCGGTTGATCGACTGCCATCGCCGCTCGGTGACCTGCTCGCGGACATGACCATACGCGTCGGGTGTCAGCAGCCGACGCAGGTCGTACCCGTCGATCCACTCCATCTCCATCAAGTGGATCCCACCGTCGCTGACGACGTTTTGCACGTCGACGAGGTGGTCCTGCTGGATGCGGGCCACTCGTGAGGCGACCGTGGCCAGGCGGGCCATCTCGCTGGCGTATTCGGCCGGGGTCGCGAAGTGATCCGGTGCAAAGACCTTCAGCGCCACGGGGATCGTGAACCCGTCCACTCCGCGACGCTCGCTGAGATACACCACTCCCTGGCCACCGATCCCCAGGCACTTCAGGAAGGGGCGCGAGGCCTCCCATCCCACCTCACCGCCGCCGATCAGCTCTCGGTAGTGCTCGCCCAGAGTTCCCAGGCTGTCCTCGGATCCCGCTGCCTCGGTCGTCATCACTCTCGCCACATCGTCCCGCCGGCCCTGCCCCCGCCCTGTGCCCCTCGTGTAGTCGATCCGTCTCCGTTTCTCAAGATCAGCCGATCTGGTCTCTGAGGGACTCGAGCAGTCCGACGGCCGCTCCGATGTCGTCCTTCTGCCGCTGGCGGTCTTCGGCGATTTCCCGTTCGATGGTCAGCGGTCCGGTGTAGCCGATGCCATCGAGCACCTTGAGGTAGGTCAGCATGCCGACGTCGCCTTCGCCCAGGGGCACCTCGGCTCCCCAGTCGGTGCCGCGGCCATCGGCGGGTGCGTAGGTGGCGTCCTTGCAGTGGACGCTGCGGACGAGGTGACCGACCTTCAGCAGGGCATCGATCGGGTGGTCGGTGCCGTAGAGGATCAGGTTGGCCGGGTCGAAGTTGATGAACAGGTTGTCCCGCTCTACGTCGGCGATGAACTCGAGCAGGTGCTCGGCCGATTCCTGCCCGGTCTCGAGGTTCAGCTGCTGAGCGTTGGCGGCGACGTGATCGAGCAGGTCTCGAGTGCATTCGACCAGGCTGGTGTAGCTGTCGCTGCCCCGGTCCTCGGGAACGAACCCGATGTGCAGCGCCACGGTGTCGCAGCCCAACCGGGTGGTGAAGTCGCTGATCTCCTTCATCTCCTCGACCCGTGCCGCCCGAGTCTGCTCGGGCACCAGCCCCACGGTGGCCGCCGTCGTGGCAATGTCGGCGTAACTCTCGCCCTCAAACCCACCAAAGACGGCCGTCACGGTGATCTCGGCGTCGGCGCACCGGGCGAGGAATTTGGCGGCGGCTTCGGGGTTGCGGGTGTCCTGGTGAGGAGCATGGATCTGGACGCTGGGGACACCGAGTTCAGCGGCGACGTCGAGGTGGACGCCGAGTCCGGCATCGATCGAGGTGAAGACGCCGATGGGCCACTTTGTGGTGGAAGTCGAGGCGTTCGGGGAACTCATGAAGAAACTCCGCGGGTGAGGGGTCCTGGGTGCAGGAGGGGCATGATAGCACCGCCGTCGGTGCACCTGCCAGCAGGCCTCACTTGCCGATACAGAACTTCGAGAAGACCTGGTCGAGGATCTCGTCGGTGTAGACGGTCCCCATCACGGCTCCCAGTTCATCGAGCGCCTCGCGGATCTCCACGGCCACCAGCAACTCCTCATCGACGTCCGCCGCGGCCCTCAGCCGGCTCGCCGTCCGGCTCAAGGCGTCAGCGGTCCGTGCGGCGGTCGAGCCGACGAGTGTCGCGCGGCCCCCCTCGTCGTGGGTAAGCCTTGCGACCAGGGCCTCTCTGAGGTCCGTCATCCCCTGGCCGGTGACCGCCGAGACTGCCAGTGGGGTTTCTCCGGTCTCCTGGTCCAGGTCGTCGACCTCGAGATCGCAGCGGGACAGCAGCACGAGCATCGGTGTGCCGCGGGCGTGGATCTCGAGTCGAGCCTGCCGGTCCTGGTCGAGGTGAGTTTCGATCGAGGTGCCGGGTTCCGGGTTCGAGAGGCACCACAGGACCAGTTGGGCGTGTTCGAGTTGTTCGAGTCGTTGCTGACGGGCGAGTTGGGCGAGTTGGTCGAGTTGGTCGAGTTGGTCGATCGAGGCGGAGTCGTTGGTCGCTGGTGTGGCTTCCCAGCCGGCGGTATCGAGCAGTTGGAGCTCGAGTCCCTCGAGCTGGATGTCGGCGGTGACGACATCCCGGGTGGTGCCGGCCTGAGGCGAGGTGATGGCGGAGTCGTGGTGGGCCAGCGCGTTGAGCAGGGTGCTTTTGCCGGCATTGGGCAGCCCGGCGATCAGGACCCGGTGTCGGCCGGTTGAGGTCATGCGTGATCGGGCCTGCTGTCGGATCGTGGCGAGTGTTTCGCCGAGTTCTTCGAGGCGTTTCCTGCGTTGTGTTCTCGAGACGAACTCGATGTCTTCATCGGCGAAGTCGAGTCCGGCTTCGAGGTCCCCGAGCAGTTCGATGAGTTGGCTGCGGAGTTGAGCAAGCGGTTCCGAGAGTCCTCCGGCCAGTTGCCTGAGTGCGACTTCCAGCCCGGCGTGGTCTTCGGCCTCGATGACCCCCAGTACCGCTTCGGCCTGGACCAGGTCAATCCGTCCGGCGAGGAAGGCTCTGAGAGTGAACTCACCGGGCCGAGCGGCTCGTACGGGGGGCGCCTGGTGTGCGAGCAGTTCTTCGAGCAGTTTCTGGAGAACCGGAGGTGAGCCGACGGTGTGGATTTCGGCGGAGGGTTGCCCGGTGTAGCTGGAGTTGTCGGGCCAGAGGTGCAGTTGGATCCTCAGCAGTCGAGGTGCTGCGGGGCCCGATCCGATCTGCCAGGCCCCGGTCTGGCGGAAGGCTGAGCCGGAGTGGGTGGGTGCGGGCGTGTCGGGCGAGAAGAGTTGGCGGCAGAGTTCGGGGGTATCGGGACCGCAGATGCGGACGATTCCTCGAGCGGCACCGCCGTGTGGCGAGGCGACCGCGGCGATGGTGTCGAGTGTGTCGGGGAACATGTCCGAGGATTGCTAGCGACGTCGTTTCTTCTTGCGACCGCCCTTGCCGGACCCGTCTTTCTTCTGTTGCTTCTGCTGCCGTTCGTAGTCCTGTTTCTGTTGTTCCATTTTCTGCTGGGCGTTGTCCATCATGCTCCCGAAGCGGGCCATGATGCCTCGCCGCGGCTTGTCCTGGCCCTCGACCACCGGTTTCGGCTTGGGAGTGGGCAGAAAGTCCATCAGTTTTCGTTCTCCCATGCCCCAGAGCGTGGAGACGATGAAGTAGACGAGCAGTCCGGCGGGCAGTCGATAGAACAGGAAGCCGAAGACGATCATCATCACGTTCATCATTTTCTGCTGCATCGCCGCCTCGTCGGTAGTCGGCGGCGGCATGAACATTTTGTTGTTGATCAGGTACAGCCCCACGGTCACCAGCGGCAGCAGGTTGAAGTCGGATCCGAGGTAGGGGATTGTGAACCCGAGGGGGAACAGTCGGTCGGGTCCGGCGAGGTTGTCGATATAAAGGAAGGAGGCTCGGCGGAGATCGACCGAGCTGCCCAGGGCCTGGTAGAGGCCAATGAAGATCGGCAGCTGGACGATGATCGGCAGGCAGCCGGAAAATGGGTTGTAGTTGTGCTTGCGGAACAGGTCCATCTGCGCCCGCCCGAAGGCCTGCTTGTCGGTTCCGTGCTTTTCCTTGAGCAGGTCGATTTCGGGCTTGAGGTCCTTCATGATCTTGGCGCTGAGTGCCTGCTTGCGGGTCAGCGGGTGCATGCCCAGCCGCACGCTGATGGTCAGCACGATGATGGCGAACCCGTAGCCGAGGCCGGGGACCAGCGAGTGGATGACCCCCAGGAAGTAGAGCATCGCGCGGGAGATGTGCTTGCCGATCCAGAGGATGTTGGTGATGTCGAGCACATCCTGGGCTCTCAGCGGAGTCAGCAGCTGGGGCCGCTTGGGGCCGGTGTAGAGGATGTACTTGTGAGTGAGTGATTCACCGGGGTCGAGTTCGATGTCGTGTGAGACGAGCACGAGGCTGATCTGGGTGTAGAGGCTCGAGAGGGACTCGCGATACACCAGTTGCGGCTCGGCGTGGTCGAGGTATCCGCGGGGGTCCTGGTCGAGATTCTGATCGAGACTCTGCTGGACCTGGTCGGGCGAGGGGAACAGCAGTGCGGCGAAGTACTGCACGTCGACGCCGGCGTAGTGCCAGGTCTCGGCGGGCTGCTGCTGAGCTTCGTTTTCGTCCTCGGCCTCGGCCACATCGGCCGAGGAAATGGCATCGACTTCCTCGACCTGGCTGCCGCTCTTTTTGGCCCACTTGATCGAGCTGGCATAGCGGGAGTTCTCGAGATCCTCCAGCGGCAACCCGACGGGGCCCTGCAGGCGGTAGCCCAAGCTGGCGGTTTCCGAGCCGGTGTTCTCGAGCGTGATCGTGAATTCGAGCTGGTAGGCTTCGGGGAGGCGATCGACGAGGCTGGCCGAGCTGGTGCCGGTGGTGATCAGGTCGACGTCGCCATCGGAGAGTCGCTTGAGCCGATAGGTCTTGGTGACGGTGACCTCGCCGACCTGCAGGCGGAAGGTGACACCGTTGGTGACGTCGTCGTCGGTGGAGCGGTCGGTGATTTCCCAGTTGAGCCGGTTGAGGCTGGCGGTCTTGTCGAGGGCCTCGAGTTGCTTGTCGAGCGTTTCGATCGAAGTCTGCAGGGTCAGCGGCAGGTCACGGAGTCCCAGCCGTGATGGCTTCCAGGCGTCGAGCTCCTCGGCGGTCAGCCCGTTGCCGTCGGTGTCGAGCCGACGCAGGTGGTCGCCGACGAACGACAGTGGAGGGTCCTGGGCGACATCGGGACTCGGCAGTGCGAGGTGGCGGGGGTCGTTGGACGAGGAGATCAGTACGGCGGCACCGCGGGTGACCAGTTGGACCTGCAGCCCGTACCCCGTCGTCGGGTCGCTGCTGCCGATCGTTACCACCTCGAACGGATGCTCGGGTACCGAGACGCCCGCCGGCGTGTCGGGCTTGGTGTCGGGCTTGGTGTCGGGCTTGGTGTCGGGCTTGGCGTCGGGTTTATCGGCTGCCTGCTGAGGAGTTTGTTGGGGCTTGGGATCGGGTCGGTTCAGCCAGGACCAGCCGATCAGCAAAGCAATTGAGAGCGCCATGAAGAGCAGCAATCGGCGGAGTTCTTCCATCGATCACCGCCCGTCCCGCAGTCGATCTCCGAGGAAGTTATCGAGATCGGGGATGGCGTAGATCTTTTCGATCGTGGTTTCCAGGTCGTATTCGACCCGTTGGAATTCGACTCTGAATTCGACTCTGACCGTAGCGGCTTCGCCATCGTTTGCGGCGGCGGCTTCGCCATCGGTTGCGTCGGCTGTTTGGCCATCGTTTGCGTTGGCTGTTTCGCCATCGGTTGCGGCGGCAGCTTCGGCGGGTTCATCGGTGAGGATGACGTAGGAGGCTCTTGCGTCGCCGTTACGGGGTTGTCCGACCGAGCCGACGTTGACGAGTGCCTTGGAGTCGACGAGCGGGTAGACGAAGTCACATTCCTCGGGCGAGACGAAATTCAGGCCCTCGGTAAACACTCCGGGGATGTGCGTGTGTCCCTGGAAGCAGAAGCGTTCGACCAGCGCGAAGATTCGCTCCATCTTTCTCTGGTTGTAGATGTCCTCGGGGAAGACGTATTCATTGAGCGGGTTGCGAGCCGAGCCGTGGACGTACATCAGTTCCGGTTCGCGGTAGACTCGCGGGAGTTCACCGAGGAACTCCCAGCGTTCTTCGTTTCCGATCCGGTCTCCGGACTCGAGCATCTTGCGGGTCCAGAAGATGGCCCGTTCGGCACCGGCGTTGAACCCTTCGGGATCGAACAGCGCCCCCTGGTCGTGGTTGCCCAGCAGGCACACGGCACACCCGTTCACCCGGTCGATGCACTCCCGCGGGTTGGGTCCGTATCCGACGATGTCACCCAGGCAATAGATCTCCTCGATCGACTGCGTCTGGATGTGTTCGAGCACGGCCTCGAGAGCTTCGAGGTTGCCGTGGATGTCGCTGATAAGGGCTCTGCGCACGAGGAACACTCGTCGGGACGCGGTCCGCTCGAACACTGGTGAAACGCGTGGCCAGCGATCGAAAAACGGGGGCCAAGCTTCGAGTCTAGTTGAGCTATCCAAGGGGGGTCAAGTTTGTCCAAGTGGCGTGGTTTTTTGACCACACGCCGGATGTGACCTATCGTTGAGAAACCGGCCGGCCATCCACCATTTCGATCCCCCCTACGATCCCCCGAACCCCGATAACCTGACGAGCCCATGATCGCACAGCCTGGATCTCTGTTGGTCGTCGAAGACGACGATGATGTCCGCGAGTTCCTCGCAGGCGACTTGCGTGCGCGGGGATTTCGGACCGAGACGAGCGGCAGCTGTGGAGATGCGATCGGGCTTTTGCGTGAGCAGTCCTTTGACGTGGTGCTTTGCGACGTGCAGCTGCCCGACGGCGACGGGCTCAGCGTGCTGCGCTGGTGCCAGCAGCGCCCCGATCCTCCCGTCGTCATCCTGCTGACCGGCTACGGCTCGATCTCCAGTGCGGTCGAAGCGATGCGGGCCGGTGCCGCCGACTACCTGACCAAGCCGATCCTCGACGATGACCTGGCCGAATCGCTGTCGCGGGCGATGGCACGCCGGATCGACGGTCCGCACCTGCAGACGGCTGCGGTCGGTGCTG
>Ga0066376_10003444_pt1 | contig 14141 bp, 10 predicted proteins | sample Knorr_S15_td_Bot_FD_77009 | JGI IMG/M metagenome (GOLD analysis project Ga0066376, IMG submission 77009) | Marine microbial communities from Southern Atlantic Ocean transect - Knorr_S15_td_Bottom_ad_5009_LV_A | ecosystem: Environmental > Aquatic > Marine > Oceanic | place: Southern Atlantic... | reverse complement strand
TAAGGTTACTTCCACAAATCCGTTGGCAACGGCTTTACTGACTTCCTGCCTGACACTTTCAACACTACGGCTTCTTTCTCGACCTCTGGTAAATGGAACAATGCAGAATGTACAGAATTTATCGCAGCCGCGCATGATTGATACCCATGCATTCACTCCCTCCTTCCTGCTTGGAAACAGATCATCATACACTTCAAACCGAGATAATTTTGTATCAACCACATTCCCGTTTTGTGTGGTTTCCCTGGAAAAAATGCCTGGCAGCTTTCGGTAGGAATCCGGTCCCAGGATTATGTCTATATAAGGTTTACTCTCCAGGAGTTCATTCTTGAGATTCTGTGCCATGCATCCCAAAACCCCGATTATGACTTCCGGTCGTTCCTTTTTTACCTGGTAGAATGTTCCCAGCCGGGAATGGACTTTTTCTTCCGCATGTTCCCGGATAGCGCAGGTATTGACAAAAATAGCATCGGCTGCATGCATATTTTTTGTTGCACAAAATCCTTCTCGTTTCAGAATGCTCTCTACCAGTTCGGAATCGGCCACATTCATTTGACAGCCGTACGTTTCTAAATAATATGTCTTTTGCATGGAGGAAGTCGCTGTAGAAGCGATTCTGGAATTATGATTAATTCACAACTCCGCTAAAAAAATAATCCATCGGGTTCTTTGCAACACCGTTATAATGCACTTCATAATGCAAATGAGGTGCGGTAGAGCGACCTGTATTCCCGGTTTTCCCAATGAGATCACCCCGTTTCACCTTTTGACCTCGTTTAACACTGATTTTTGATAGGTGCAAAAACATTGTGTTATATCCAAATTCATGATTGATCTTAATTTGCTTTCCAAAACTTCCTCTGTAACGAGCGGATTGGATAACTCCATCAGCAGGTGCATATATCGGGGTTCCTGAAAAAACCGAAAAATCTAATCCTTGATGGAAACGTTTCACGCCATCGATTGGATCTTTTCGATAACCAAACCTGGAATTTAAATATCCACCTAAGACTGGACGAATGGAAGGTATATGTTTCATTCTCTCAGTATCTTTTACAACCTTATCATAAATACTTTCAAAACTCGCAAGCTCTAATTTCACTTTTCTCGCAAGATGATCCACATCCATTTCCAAATCTGAAATCTTTTTTGATAATCCGGGCATAATATGGTCCTGGTTGGTATACTTTTCAAACCGGATTCCTCCAATTCCCAGAGAACGGACATCCTGATCAATCTCAGGTAAATTTGCATACGTACGAACTGCTCGTTCTTTTTCCTCAATAATATCCATTTTCTGATCGAGGTAACTTAGCTTTCCATTGAGCTCAAGTAAAGCACCGGAAAGAGAGGTAAAATTATCCCGTACTTCCTGAAGTTTTTGTTGATATAAAAACCGCGTTAGATATTCAGCGCCAAAAAATAAACTTGTTCCAAGAATTAATAAGGACACCAGGGTAAAGACTAGGAAGTTTTGGATAGAAAAATGCCATTGACGAACTTTCCTGTCCGATTCTGCCTGAAATATAAACCTGTGGTTATTTCCAGTTTTCATAGATTCACAACACCAAATTGGTGTTCGATTTTACACGGTTCTTTGATTAATTCCAATGGGTTTTGAAGGTAATTTTAATGTAAAAATTATTATCTTAGTCTCTTATTACCAATAAAAAATATAAGAAATATTCCTGAAACTTAAACCCTGTTTATTCCTGCTCTTCTACGATTTTTTCTTCTTCGGAAGCAGGAGCTTTTTTTTCCTCCACTATATCAGCAGGAATTATATCAGATTCTTTGAGATTATATTCATTTTTGATATTTTGTATTTCACCATCCTTCTTTTCAATTAATTTGTTTAATTTATCCAGCTTCTGAACAAACGTGAAAAACTCAGTATTCCCGGTAAAATTCACCATGTTGTCTTCCTTTGCCTGCTGACCAACAAATTGACCCAATTGTTCAAATGTTTTTGTTCGCTCTTTTTGCAATTGATGAATATCAATTTTAAGCTTGCTAATTTTTGTAATTTCCTCTGTTTTCGCTACAGCGATCTTACTTACCTCCTCCGCCTTTTCTACAGCAACGCTTCCCCAGTCTTTCATATTCTTTTTAAGATCGTCCCAAAGTTTTGACATTTTTAAATTCTCCTTACGATTGAATTTATGGATTCAAATCCATAAAAAAAGTAAATTTATTTTTCCTGTGTTTAAATTAACCACCATTATTTTTCTCAAATTCATCATATCAAATTTTTCCAAAAAAAATGCCGGCATTAAAGAATCAATTCGTTCAACCTCAATACCATTTTTATCCAATAAAAATCATATAGAATTTGTTCCGCCCAAAGTCAATCTTTCAAATGTTTTCTGATGCAATTTTATTCAGAGCAGATCCGTGCTTAAACCAATCAATTTGAACCTCGTTATAACTATGTTCGCACTGGATATCCATGGAAGAAGCATCGGAATGGATTACTCTAAGGGTGAGAGGTTGTTCGGGAGTGAAATCAACAAGATCAAGAAATTCAAACGTATCATCTTCCTGGATTTTATCATAATCCGATTTAACCGAAAACGTCAACGCTAACATCCCTTGTTTCTTCAGGTTTGTTTCATGAATTCTTGCAAAGGATTTGACCAGGACTACTCGAACTCCAAGGTGACGGGGTTCCATGGCGGCATGCTCACGGGAAGATCCTTCTCCATAATTTTCATCACCAATCACAATTGTAGGGACACTCCGTGCTTTGTAAGCCCTTTGCACTGTAGGTACGGAGCCATACTCACCACTCATTTGATTCTTTACCATATTTGTTTTATCATTGAAATAATTCGCGGCGCCAATGAGCATGTTATCGGAAATATTATCTAGATGCCCCCTGAACTGCAGCCAGGGACCTGCCATGGAGATATGATCTGTAGTGCATTTTCCTTTGACCTTGATTAATAATTTTATTCCGGTGATATTTTCTCCATTCCAAGGCTCAAAGGGTGTCAGAAACTGAAGTCGCTTCGAGTCAGGCTTTATCGTAACATCAACGGTACTACCGTCAGAAGAAGGCGCCTGGTAGCCCAGTTCTTTAACCTCAAAGCCGTTCTGCGGCAATCGATCACCGCGGGGTGGATCCAGCATCACCAACTCACCTTCACTATTTTTCAGGCTATCTGTGATCGGATTAAAGGTTAATTCCCCGGCAATAGCAAGTGCGGTAACTAATTCCGGCGATCCAACAAAAGCATGGGTATTTGGATTTCCATCATTTCGTTTGGAAAAATTTCGGTTGAATGAAGTTACGATTGTATTCTTCCTGCCTTGATCGGTACTGTGCCTTGCCCATTGTCCAATACAGGGGCCGCAGGCGTTGGCCAGAACCACACCTCCCATTTTACTGAATGCATCCAGATAACCATCACGCTCAACAGTGAACCGCACCTGCTCGCTCCCTGGTGTAATGGTGAATTCGCTTTTTGCATGTAACTTTTTAGTTACCGCTTGTTCAGCAATCGATGCTGAGCGTGCAATATCCTCATAGGATGAATTGGTACATGAACCAATCAATCCAACTTCAATTTTTATGGGCCAGCCGTTTTCTGTCGCTACTGTAGCCATCTGCGAAATTGGTGTCGCCAAATCGGGGGTAAAAGGTCCGTTTAGATAGGGTTCCAGTTCTGAGAGGTTTATTTCAATTATTTGATCGTAGAATTTTTCAGGATTATCATAAACTTCAGGATCGGATCTCAAATTATCCGCAATTTCATCCGCCAGTTCAGCTACCTCTGACCGTCCGGTTGCATGCAGGTATTCGGCCATATTTTTGTCATAAGCAAAAAGCGAAGTGGTGGCGCCAATTTCAGCTCCCATATTACAGATGGTTCCTTTACCTGTACAGGATAATGATTCTGCACCGGAACCAAAATATTCTAAAATAGCGCCCGTTCCGCCTTTTACAGTAAGAATGCCCGCCACTTTCAAGATGACATCCTTGGCTGATGTCCAGCCATCCATTTCACCGATGAGTTTCACACCGATCAATTTTGGGAACAGCAGTTCCCATGGCATTCCAGCCATTACATCAACAGCATCAGCTCCTCCAACGCCAATGGCGATCACTCCTAATCCCCCGGCATTAACCGTGTGAGAATCAGTTCCAATCATCATTCCGCCAGGAAATGCGTAATTTTCTAAAATGACCTGATGAATTATTCCAGCCCCCGGTTTCCAGAATCCAATACCATATTTTTTGGAAACAGACTCTAAAAAATCATAAACCTCCTTGTTTGATTCTTTTGCTTCCTGAAGATCAGTCTCAGCTCCAAGTCGAGCTTGAATCAGATGATCACAGTGAACGGTGGTCTGAACAGCAACCCTGTCTCTTCCTGCCTGCATAAACTGGAGCAAAGCCATTTGTGCTGTGGCATCCTGCATGGCGACCAGGTCTAAATAAAAGTGCACGTACGTTCTTCCCCTCTCAAAATCTGTTGGTTTCGTATCAGAGGCCAAATGAGAATAAAGGATTTTTTCTGAGAGAGTCAATGGTCTTTGGAGGGCATGACGAGTTTGGGTGATTCTGTTACCCAGCTTGCTGTAAATGTTTTTAATCTTTTCAATATCGATCATGGTATCTTTATCTATAGGTTTTGGAACTGAAATAAATAAAATCCGTTTAAAAACGTAATAAAAAGTTACGACAGGACAGTTTATATATCCAATTTCATTACCGGTAAGTATGACTAAATTTCATCCATGATTCGATTTCCTATTTATATTTTTATATCCTTCCTGGGTATTGTTCAACTTTTTGGCGATGTGGACTGGAATGTAACCTTTTCCTCCTCCCATGAACTCAATTTTGAAGTTACCATTAATAACCCCCATAAAGGAGATCTGCATCCGGTTCACTTTCTCATTGGTCTCCCATCAGAAAATTACCCTACCATAAACGCTTCTTTCCAGGATAAAAACCCCTGCCCTGTAAATTGCAATGAATTGACAGATACCGGCGCTGAATGGATTCAAAAGCAAAAACTCCAGCGCTTAAATACAGCTACCTTGAAAGTATCCCCCTTTGCTGGGCTGAATGAATATTATGCGAAGATATTCATCACAATTCAATTTGACGATCAGTTTCAAAAACCTACAGAAAATCTGTCCAAACACCAGAAAGGACTTCTGGCAGTGAGAGTTTTGAACTGGGAAACGGCAAAAGATTGGATAGTTTCTGTCTCCCCAAGGCAAATGGGAGAAACAGATCAACCTTTCGCTCCTCTTTTAAAAAGCTTGGTAGATGGAGCCGAATATATCATTATAGGTCCTCAGGACTTTGAGAGTGCTAGTCAACCACTTTTAAATCATCGCACTGATCTGCTGACAACCGCATATGTTCCTTTAGAAGAAATTTACCCTGACCAATCTCTTAGTGAGGAAGAAAAAGCGGATGCCATCCACGCTTTCTTTGAAAACGCTGTTGCAGACCCATCAAATAGTCTTGCTTTTGCCCTTCTTATGGGAGATGTTGAAATAGTACCAACAATGTATGGCGGTTATGGAAATAATACTTACGCATCCGATGATCTTCTGGCTGCAATTGATGGAAATATTCCTGAAGTTGCCCTGGGCCGATTTCCCGCGCGACATGTGGCTGATGTGGATGCCTTTGTAGAGAAAATTATCGAATACGAAACAAACCCGGAATTAGGACTATGGCGAAACCGGATTACACTGGCTGCGGACGACATAGCACGACCAAATCCTCCAGGGCCAAACGATACTGAACATATAGAATATTCTGATTCCTTAGCTATAAATTATATTCCTTCTTTTATTGATGTTCAAAAAATTTATTTAACCGAATATCCGGAAGTAAGTGATGCCTCAGCATCTGGAGTTATAAAGCCGGAGGCGACCCAGGCTCTTTTTGATGCTTTGAATAACGGCACTGCCATCATCAACTATATCGGTCACGGCAGTACCTCAAGTTGGGCTCAGGAAAAACTTCTTCAGAAAGACCGTGGGGATATTCAGTTTATCAACACCGGAATGAAACTTCCCATCTGGATTGCGGGGACCTGTTCCTGGGGAAAATTTGATGATCCAAACACCGATGCTTTTTCCGAAGATATTATCCGTTTACCCATGAACGGTGCTTCTGCGATCATCTCCACCAGCCATAGCATTGGATATACATCCAACTGGCTCAATGAGAAACGACTATTCCAGGCATTTTTTCCAAACGGAAATGTTTCTGATCAACCGATTGGGATTATTTTTCAGGCAGTAAAAACAGGAAGCCCTGGAGGACAAAAGTTTCATCTTTTTGGCGATCCGGGAATGAGCATTCCCTTCCCAAATGAAACTCTCACTATTACAAACCTTTACCCCGACACATTAAAAACACTGGAGGAAGCTGAATTTAATGGAATCAGTCCATTTAATTCAGGAGGATCCGGCTATGTTATCCTTAAAGATTCAGATCGACAGGTAGAACGAATTTTTGGATCCGTTACAATTTCATATATTCTACCGGGAGCTACTTTGTTCCAGGGACAATTCATTTTTTCAGATAATAATTTCACCGGGAATCTTATAGTACCAAAGGATATTTCTTATTCTCAAGACCCGGGCCGTCTCAACGTTTATTTAATTTCAAATGATAGTACAAGAGAAGCAGTTGGGACATATTCACCGGTTTTTTTCACCAGCGGAAGTTATATTGATGATGATGAAGGACCAATTATTTCGTTCGAAACTGAAGAAGGACGAATCCTCCAATCAGGTGATCATTACCGGAATAACGAAACATTGGTTATCCGGTTGGAAGACAGCCTTGGTATCAACCTAGCCGGTGAACCGGGACATGAAATATTACTCACCGATTTAACCACAGGCAATGTGACAGACTTGACCAATCTATTTATTTATGATCCTAACAACATTCAAACCGGAAGCATTCAACCGAATTTAGATGGTTTTTCTGAGATCATAAATATTCGTGTTAAAGCGTGGGATAACGCAAATAATCCTTCAGAAAAAGAAATTTATCTTAACAAAGCAGAAGACAACAGCCTGCGTCTTTTTCATGTTATGAATTATCCTAATCCGTTCAAAAAATCCACACAGTTCGTATTTGAAATCACAACAGATGCAAATATTTCCATTGATATTTTCACTTTGAGTGGAAAAAAGATAAAGTCCATCGAAAAAATCCATAAAGTAACAGGATATCGTACAATTGACTGGAATGGGAAAGACGCATTTGGAGGTGAATTAGCAAATGGAGTATACCTTTACAGGGTGAAGGCAGATGCAAACGGTTCCAGTGTATCCACAATCGGGAGAATGGCGAAATTTCGATGAATCAGGTTCCCCTGATCCTTGCCTCCGGTTCTCCAAGACGGAAGTTCCTGCTAGAACAAATTGGACTTGAATTTCAGGTTATCCCAAGTGATATTCATGAAGATTTTTCCATAAGTCTTCCTCCCAGGGATTTCGCTGAGCATTTTGCGAAACTGAAGGCTGACTACGTAGCAAACCAATTTCCTGATCAATTAGTAATTGGCGCTGATACAATTGTTATTTTAAAGAACAAAATCCTTGGGAAACCTGCCAATAAAGGAGAAGCTGTTAAAATGCTGTCCCTGCTTTCAGGGCAGACTCATACCGTTATTACAGGAGTGTGTCTGGAATTGAAAAACCAAAAGATCTGTAAAATATTCAGCGAAGAAACGCGGGTAACCTTTCAGCACTTATCTAAGAATGAAATCAAGAATTATATTGAAACATACGACCCCCTTGACAAGGCCGGATCATACGGAATTCAGGACTGGTTTTCCGTCTGTGTTAAAAAAGTAAACGGCTGTTTTTACAATGTGGTAGGGTTCCCACTTTCAGCTTTTTATCAAAGGTATAAAACAATAATCTCTACCAATTGAATTTTGGAGAGTATTTCAGCTTTCAAACCTCACCGAAACTAATTTAGATACTCCCTTATTTTCCATCGTCACCCCATAAAGAAAATTAGCGGCTTCCATGGTTAGCTTATTATGGGTCACGATTATAAATTGGGTTTCTGCACTGAACATTTTCAAGACCCTTGTAAATTTTTGGATATTCATGTCGTCCAGCGGTGCATCCACTTCATCCAGGATACAGTAGGGGCTGGGTTTATATTGGTAGATAGAAAAAAGTAATGCAATAGCTGTGAGTGATTTTTCTCCTGCTGAAAGCATTCTCAAGTTTTGATTCCGTTTCCCGGGCGGTTGAGCACGGATGGTGATATCTGCTTCCAGCGGATCGGGGTCTCCGGTAAGTTCTAAGGAAGCCTTGCCTCCTTCGAAAAACAAAACAAACAGTTTCTCAAAATTCAATTTAATTTGATCAAAGGTGTCCTGAAATTGATTCCGAGCCACTTTATCAATTTTTCGAATGGTGTGACGCAGGTTTTCCTCTGCAGCAATCAAATCATCCCGTTGTTCGTTCAGTAATTTCAACCGGTTTTTTTCGTCATCATATTCCAGTTTAACCGCCATATTTACGGGACCAATCCTCTCAATACTCTGGTTGGTTCGTTCAATGTCCGAAATAAGGGTTTCTTCATCCCTTTCAACTTGGAGAGTTTTGGAAATTTCTTCATCATAATGATTCCTAATTCTTTCCCTGATGAGTTGAATCTGTTGTTCATGCTTTACAATTTCTATCTCACATATCTTCACTTCTTCCAAGATAGATTCCCGGTTTTGTTGTTCGGAACGAATTTGATTTTCTGTTGCTTCAATTTCCTGATAAGTCTCACCGTATACCTGCTTTTTTAACTCCAGGATGGAACAATGATGATGTAATCTTCCGTTAATTTTAACTAATTTTCTTTCCGCTGCTTCAATCTGTGTTTCAAGAGTTTCCTTCTTTTCCTCAGAAAATTGAGTCTCTGATTCTATTTCTTCCCTACGATTTTCAAGCTCCGAAATAGTTCCTTCTGCAGTTTTTTTCCTGATTTGCAGATTCTCCCTCTGATTTTCCAAATTGAGTAATTCTATCCGGATATCCTGAACCTCTTGATTGAATGTATCTCTCTCACTTCTTGCTTGAGCTAAATTTTCGCCGAATTTTTTCAGTTGTTCCTGCAGGTTATCAAGCAAAGTATGTGCATTTTTAATCTTTGGAGTGAGAGCAATGAGCGAATCCAAAAGTTGAGTCAGGGTTTTCCGTGTTTCTTTCAATTCCAGTTTTTCTTCCCGGACGGATCCCATTACCTGGGTCCGTTGATAATAATTCTGAATAATCTTTGCTTCGACAGCAGATCGCTCCTCAAGAAGCTTTGATATTTCAGTGGAAAATACTTCCAATTCTTTTTCTTTTTTCGTTATATCCTTCTCCTTGAAAAGGATTTTATTTTTCAGGGATTCCGCTTTTTTCCCAAATACATTAATCTCTCTTTGTAAATGCTCAATCTTCTCCCGTCTTCCGATAATACCCTTTCCTGATTTGTCGGGAGTCCACAATATCATGTTTTTCCCGGAATAATCCCCTTTTAAATCAACAGTATTCCATTCTGTCAGGTTATCATCCTTGGTCGCTTTTTTTAAGTCATTTACAAGCAGGAGATTTCCGAGTAAAAACTCTGCTAAGGGTTGAAAGGAATTTTTTGTTTTAACAACATCTGATCCTCTGCTGATAACTTCTTTATTCCTGGGTAATGGTTTCAGTTCAGGAACACGGACAGACAATTCTTCAAGAGGTATAATAGACATGTTGCCAACTTTTTTCCCCCGTACGGTTTCGAGGACTGACAGGGCTGCCTTCCTGTTCTTAGCAACCAGGCAGAATGCTAAATCTCCCAAGGCGCTGTCAATTGCACTTTGATATCTTTCGTCTACCTGGAATAAATCAGCCACCATTCCGAAAACTTCAGGGAAATCCCCTCTTCGGTCCAGGATGTAGCGGGATCCCCCCGGCAACCCCTCTCCTTTGGCAACAAGTTCCCTGTAAAATTTAAGTTGGGATGCCAACGATTCCGCTTGGAAAAGAATAGAATGACGTTCCTGAGTTAACTCTTGGAGGTCTTCTTTTCGTTTTAGCAAAATTGATTTACACTTGGTCAAGTTAGTATTCGTATTGTCCAGTTTTTTCTGAATATTTATTTTTTCCTGTTCAAAGGTTTTTTCCCGGGTGGAAAATTCGACTTGATTTTTTTCAAAAGATTCCAGATTGCTCTCGAGTTTCTGAACCAGATTTGTTTTCTCGCCAATGAGAGATTCGGTACGACTAAATAGAGATCCTTGATCAGATATTTTGCGTTGTTCTTCCCAGCGCTTTGATTGGAGTTTTTCAACAGAAGCCTGAGTTTTCTCATATTCTTTTTCCAAAGAACTAAAAGTTTGTTTTTTCTCCTTGTAATCTGCCAGCTTTTCTTCTAAAAGTGGTATTAAGGATTTAATTTCCTGTTCAATATCATTGATATGAGTTGTAAGCTGTTCCCTCTTGGTATCGTTACTCTTTTTTTCTAGATGTAGCCGTTCTAAAGTAGATTGAGTTGATCGTTTCTGTTCGGAACAAACCAGCACATTCCGGCGATTTTCATCTCGTTCCTTCTCCAAAATTTTCAGTTCACCCTGAAGAGAGATCAGTTCTTTATCCTGTTGTTGATAAACCTCGCGGAGACGGGTCAGTTTCGCTTCGTGAACACTTTCCCTTGTTTCCTTGGACTCCCGAATTTGTTTGAATTCTTCGATTTTTTTATATAATGGTTTGGCCAGATCATCATAGTGCACTATCCTCAAAAAGGCCAGGGAAATTTCATTATCTTTGAGGTGCCTTGTCATTTTTTCATGACGTTTGAATCGTTTTAATTGAAGGTTTAATCCGTGTACCTTCGATTTCACTTCCAATATAATATCGTTGATCCGATCAAGGTCCTGCCTGGTAGCCTCGAATTTTCTTATTGTGGATTTTCGCTGGGATTTATATTTGTTAATCCCGGCAGCTTCCTCAAACATACGTTTGCGATCATCCGCAGTTTCTGATAATATTTGTTCAATCATTTTCAATTCGATGACCGAATAAGCATCCGCGCCCATTCCCGTATCAACAAACAGATCCTGAATATCCTTCAACCGGCATGGAGTTCTGTTTAAGGTGTATTCGCTTTCACCGTTTCGATAAATTCGACGTCCTATCTCCACATCGTTATACTCAATAGGCAGTTTCCCCTTGTTATTATGAACGGTTAAGGAAACTTCGCAAACACTCAGGGGTTTTAATCCCTTCGCTCCGTTAAAAATAATGTCTTCCATCCTTTCGCTTCGCAGAATGCTGTATTTCTGTTCTCCCAAAACCCAACGAATGGCATCAACAATATTAGTCTTCCCACACCCATTCGGACCGACAACAGCAGTTATGCCTTCGCCAAAATTTAGATTAGCCTTATTTGCAAAGGACTTAAAACCATGAAGTTTTAAATCAGAAATAAACATTAGATTAATTGCAGTACAAAAGGAAATACCGGGATTCGAATAAATATTATAGAATTCCCACTTTTAAAAGTTTGGTTTTTCTCAATAATCACAATGCTAAACTTATGAAAAATTTATCTAAAATTGTATTCTCATATTTTCAAATTTCTTAACCGGGAGGCCAAGTCATTTTTCTTCCACCCAATAAATGCAAATGGATATGGTATACCTCTTGCCCTCCATTTTTATTGCAGTTAAACACAGTCCGGTATCCATTTTCTGCAATACCTTCTTTTTCTGCTAACATTTTGGATGTTAATAGAATTTCCCCAACAAGTAGTTTATGATTATCATCCACATCATTTAAGGTTGAAATATGAGTTTTTGGAATAATCAAAATATGGACCGGGGCTTGAGGATTATTATCTCGGAATGCATACATATTTTCATTTTCAAACACACAATCAGATGGAATCTCTTTTGATATTATCCTGCAAAATAAGCAATCATTCATATTTGAGCCTTTTTATTAACAAGATTTCCAATGAAATTAATCCAATCAGCCATAACTATTTCCACCAGCTGAATTCAAACTGGAGGAGAAGTCCATTGTATTGAGATTGCTCATCAATCTCTCTGTTCATGGGGAAAAAATCCAAGCCAGCACTGACTGATATCGACGAAATATTAGAGGTGAGGAATTTCACACCTATGCCAGCATGCCCTCCAAATGTCACATGGGTATCCACTTTTTTCCAGCGTTCAATAAAGGAAGTTATCTCCTCATTCCCGTCAAAAATAAACAGGGGACCTGCTTTTAATGTCACAAAAGGTGAAAAGTTATTCTCAATCTTCCCTTCAAACGGATAATACCGAAATCCTGCAAACACCGGGGAGATAACTAGACTTTGTTCGTTAATGGTTTCCGTACCACCATAATAAGTAGGAAAGGCAAATTCATCGCTACCCTTCACATCATAAAAACGAAATTCAAAATTTATTTCACTATTCACATTTGATTTCAAAATTCTTTGGTAGGAAATTCCCCATCCATGTGAACCAGTAGCAATTCCAAAACTGGAAGGATTGGTAGTCTTCCCCATTGAAAGAGATAATAATAAAAGACAAATAAGACTCGATCTTGACATTTGAGCTTACTGGTTTCGTAATTTAGCTAATTGTTCCCATGTTTTATCCGTTGACCTTAATCTTTCGACTGCATCATTTCCAAGAACGGATGTTTTAAAAATCTCCTCTACATCACTTAATGAAATTTGATTATACCAAATTCCATCTGGATAAATTACAACTGTTGGACCTAACTCACATGCATCTAAACATCCCGATTTATTCGCCCGTACTTTTCCCTTCAATCCATATTTATTTATTAGTCTGACAAATTCCAATCTGATTTCCTGACCTCCACGTCGTGTACAATCTCCTCGAGAACTATCAGGACTGCGTTCATTTATACAAACAAAAATATGTTTTTGATATTTAGAATCCGGCTGATTCAAGGAACTAAAATTACCTTCCCCGCCTGATTGCTTTTTTCTAAATAAACATGCGCATCGCGTATATATTTCATTGGAAAAACTTTGTCAATTACAGGCCTGATTTTTCTTTCTTCCAGTAATTGTAATACTTCATCAAAGGCAGCCACATCTCCCATAGTGGAACCCATAATAGACTGCTGTTTGTAAAACAAGTGCATTATATCAATTCCCACCTGCGCACCTGTTGTTGCACCACAGGTTACAAGACGACCACCTTTGCCCAGAATCTTCAAGCTGGTGTCCCAGGTTTTTGCTCCAACATGTTCAAAGATGACATCTACACCACCTCCGTCAGTAATTCGATTCACTGCTTCTTTTACATCCATAAGCTTGTAATCCAATACTTCATCTGCACCTAATTCCTGTGCCAAGTTTAGTTTTTCCTTTGACCCGCCTGCAGCAATCACTACACATCCCCTCTCCTTTGCAATCTGAATAGCAATGCTGCCCACACCAGAGCCAGCCCCCCAGATAAACACTGTTTCACCATTTTTAATTTTGGCCCGTCTGACCAGCATAGTGTAGGCAGTTAAAGCCACTAATGGGAAGCCGGCAGTTTCCTCAAAACTCAGATGCTTTGGTTTTGAACGAAGATGATCTTCATCCACTGCCATAAATTCGCATTGAGTTCCATCCTGATTCTCACCGTAAATCCCCCAGGACTCGCAATAATTTTCCAACCCAAGTTTGCAGAACCGGCACTCCTTACAATAGGTCAGAGGTTGAATCAGCACCTCATCTCCTGAGTTAAAAGATATCACTTTACTCCCCACTGCTTTAACTGTTCCAGAACCATCACTACCGAGAACACAGGGGAGTGGAACTCCTGGGATACCTTTTCGAACCCAGAGATCGAGATGATTCATGGCAGCAGCTTTGATCTCAACAAGAACCTGATTTTCCGATATACTTGGAATTGAAACTTTTTCCCACTTCAGGACATCAATACCCCCGTGTTCATGGATTCGAACCGCTTTCATTTCTCCCTACCAAATAATTTTGAATCAATGCTGAATCTCCCGGGACCGGTCAATCCGAAATAAAGAAAAATGATTCCATATATTGCAGCAAACTCCACACCGGGATTCCCTGATTGAATATGGAACAATACTGCAAATGCCATGGTAATCGCCAAGAGGAT